>RCNJ01000402.1_pt1 | contig 18456 bp, 19 predicted proteins | sample 2041171 | NCBI WGS metagenome assembly RCNJ01 (sample SAMN09708213, study PRJNA481090) | feces metagenome | biome: feces | host: Pygoscelis adeliae | place: Antarctica: Rookery Lake | collected 2010-03-01 | reverse complement strand
CGGTGGTATGCAACCCGGTTAATGTCGATCACGTTGCATTGCACTCCGCGATCGATGAAGAAGCTGAACGGCATGGTTACGGGCCGAGCTTGTGGTTCCAAACCACCGTCGAGGACCCGGGCCAGGACGCCGCCCGCCGGGCAATGGCTCTTAACCCGGCCATCCTGATTGTCATTGGGGGCGATGGCACCATCCGCGCGATTGTGGAGACTGTCCATGACCGGATACCGTCCCTTGCGATCATCCCGACCGGAACAGGCAACCTTCTCGCGCGGAACCTGCACGTTCCCCTCGACGACCTGGCGCAATCGGTTCGGACGGCATTCACCGGCGTCGATCAACCGATCGACATCGGGCAGGTCGAATTCAACCGCGTCGACGGAACAACCGACTGCCACGTATTCCTGGTCATGGCAGGAATCGGTCTAGACGCGAGCATGGCGGCGAACACCAACCACCGATTCAAGAAAAGATTCGGCTGGATAGCCTACGGTGATCCGATCGCTCGGTCCGTCTTCACGAATAAGCAGATCAAAGTGCACTACCGTCTCGACAACAGTGACGTCCAAATGATCCAAGCGCATACCGTGATCGTTGGTAACTGCGGGACACTCACCGCGAACATCCTTCTGCTGCCCAAGGCAAAGATCGATGATGGGCTTTTGGACGTCGTCGTGTTGAGTCCTAAAGGATTTGGTGGTTGGTTGCGTATCGGTGCGAGGCTCATGTTCGCCAGGTTCCTTCATCGCACTGCCAGCGGTTTGGCCGCTTTGCAGTTCGCACCAATTTTTCGGGCGCTTCGTTATGCTCAGGCGCGGACCTTGCACGCCAATTTCGATAGGCCCCAAAACGTTCAGCTCGACGGCGACGACTTCGGACCTGTTTCCAGCGTCTCGCTCTCTGTGAAACCCGGTGCGATATCGATTCGGCTGCCACGCATACCTCCTGTGCCCGCCAAGGAACCTGGCGAGGACATTGCAGACCATAAAACCAAGGGCCGTCCTGACCGATGGGCCAGGGGGAGGCCTTATTTACTTGACGGCTCGAGGGCACATTCCAATCAAACTTGGAGAATCGTTTTACGTCCTTGGGTAGCATGACGGCATGGACCTCCAGGTTTTTATGGCAGCGGCTCAACTCTCGCCGCTCTATGGTCAGGGTTGGCTTCAAATCGGGCAACTGTTACTGGCGTTCGTACTGAGTTCCGTTATCGGGTTTGAGCGGCAGTGGAGAGATAAAAGCGCGGGTTTGCGCATCTATTCAAGTGTGGGAACCAGTGCGGCGCTGTTGACGCTGGTCAGCAAATACGGGTTCATGGACGTGCTCATCACTGGACAGATGGCTTCCGACCCGTCCCGGGTGGCTGCTCAGATCGTGACCGGGGTGGGGTTTCTTGGCGCCGGGCTCATTCTCACCCGTCACGGCGCGGTGCGTGGGCTCACCACTGCTGCGACGATGTGGGAAACGGCGGCGATCGGAATAGCGGCGGGGGCAGGATTGTGGGTACTCGCTTTGGCAGTCACGGCGCTGCACTTCATCTCAATGCTGGGATACGGCTTTCTGGCCCGGAGAATCAGCGAGGATTCGCCGAATCATTAGAAGCCTGGGCTTGGTAGTGCCCTACGAATGCTCGTGCGGCTAGAGATGACGGATGCGGATTTGCTACGACCTTTTTGATGAAGGGACTACCCATGCAAGCGCAATAGCACGAAATGATGTTTGAGTAGCCTGCCGCCCGGAAGCATCGGCGGAGGCACCGGAAGACTGGAAGGGACGCGCCGAGGCACCAGGCGCCCGGACCCGTCGCATCAGACACTCCTGGTTCGTGAGTTCGCTCATCGCACTGGTGGTGTCGGGGATCGCCTCGGGCCTGGCCACCGAAACGGTGCTGGGGCGTCACGGGTGGGAACTCAACGGGCAGGAACATCTGCGTTCGATCACCATTGACGGCCACGCCGAAGGCATCGTGGAGGAAGACATCCGCCACTACGTCGATGACGAGTTCCCCCAGCCCGTCGACGTGACCCTGGCAGTGCGCGACGCGGACGTCCAACGCCGCACCGTGACACTGCTGGATGCCACGCGCGGTGTCGGCGGCCGGTAGAACGTTTCACGCAGGTGACGCGCTACCAGGGTTCCGCCCAGGACACTCCGCGGAGTGCGGCTAAAGGTGGCTCAGGCGTTGCCGGCTGTGGTGCGGCGCTCGAGCCGGAGGGCAAGGACCGCCACAGCGGCGCCCACGACGGCCAGCCCGACGCCGACCCATGCGGGGGCGAGCAGCCCGTATCCGGCGGTGATGATGACTCCGCCCAGGAAGGCGCCATTGGCATTGGCCAGATTGAACGCGCTGTGGTTCATCGACGCCGCCAGTGAAGGCGCCCCCTCGGAGACGTTCATCAGCCGGACTTGAAGCGCGGTGTTGATCACCGCGCCGACCACGCCGATGAGGAAGAGGACGATGATCCCGGCCACGGCGTTCTGGGCGACGAGGGCGAAGAGCGCCAGCACGGCCCCCAAGGCGATCGTGCCGACAATTGCAGCGCCCATCACGGTCCGGTCCACGATGGGTCCGGCCAGTACGGTACCCAACGTCATGCCCAGTCCGTAGGTCGCCAGCACCCACGGAATCATCGACAGGGGAACGCCGGCCACGTCGGTGAAGATGGGGGAGATGTAGGAGTAGACCGCGAAGATCCCGCCGAATCCAATGGCGCCGATGGCGACGGCGAGCAGCACCTGGGGACGCTTCAGGGCTCCGAGTTCACGGCTGAAGGTGGCGCCCAGGTCACGGTGGGTCTTGGGTACCGCGTAGAAGACCGCGAGCAGGGCCAGGGCTCCGACGGCAGCGGTGAGGGTGTACGCCCCGCGCCATCCGGTCGAGTGGGCCATCAGGGTGACCAGGGGGACGCCGATGATGTTGGCGACGGTCAGCCCCAGCATGACGCGGGCGATGGCGCGGGCCCGGCGGGCCTTGGGCACCAGGGAAGCGGCGACGACGGCGGCAACGCCGAAGTAGGCGCCGTGCGGCAGGCCGGTGACGAACCGGGCCAGCAGGAAGATCGGTTGGTTCGGGGCCACCGCGGTGAAGAGGTTTCCCAGCACGAAGGCAGCCAACAGCGCCAACAGCAGGATCTTGCGTTCAACCCGTGCGGCGATACCGGTGATCAGGGGCGCACCGAGGACCACGCCCAGCGCGTAGAGCGAGATCCCCTGGCCGGCAGCCGGAAGGGAGATGCCGTATCCGTCGGCTATATAGGGCAGCAGGCCCATCGTGGCGAACTCGGTCGTACCGATGCCGAATCCACCCAAGGCCAGCGCCAGCAGGGCAAAACGCACCCGGCGCGAAGACGGCGGGGTGACGATGCGCAGGGAGATGGTCTGGGGATCTTCTTTAGTGGTGTGGGACAACAAGCGACCTTTGGGGCTAGTTCACGTGGTGGTCGTGGCGGATCGGGGCCACCCATTAAGTATAAACTCGATAACATAGGACATTTATGTTTAATCTGGTGAGATTCCGCACGGTGCCGGCGCCGATTCTGTGCCGCCTACCCGCGGCATAACAGGCCAAGAGGCGAGAATGTTCCCGGTTGGCGGGTTTGGTGCTCCATTCTTCGCATCCCCGGTGCAGCCATCCGCCCCGTGAGAGGGCGTACCCTTTTTATTGCGGTCAATCGCCCGGAAGGGCCGCCATGGCTTCCCGAACCGGAGGGGACGCCACGCCATTTCATCCGCGCGGTGTTCGGCTCCCCTGTGGCGGGGCCCTCGCGCAGGAACCTTGATTTTCCGGTAGGTGGGATTGCATGAGTTCAATCGGAGCCGCAGGGCCAGCAGCGCCCCAGTCAGCAGACCGGCGGGGAGCCAGACGACAGACCATGGTCGCGACCCTGGCGACCTTCGGTGGGCTGCTCTTCGGGTACGACACCGGGGTGATCTCCGGCGCGCTGATCTACATCCGGGATGACTTGGCACTCAGCGCCGTCGCCGAAGGATTCGTGGTGAGTTGCCTGCTCATCGGTGCGGCATTCGGCGCGACCTTCGGCGGACAGTTCGCCGATAAATTCGGTCGACGCGCCACACTCCGACTCTCGGCAGTGGTGTTCATCGTCTCCACGCTCGGTTCCGCCGTCGCCCCGACCTTCGCCCTGCTGATCACCTCCCGCGTCGTGTTGGGCTTGGCGGTGGGCGCGGTCTCTGCCGTGGTCCCGATGTACATCAGCGAGATCGCGGCCACCAAGCGCCGTGGCCGGTTGGTGAACCGCAACGAACTCATGATCGTCGTCGGCCAGTTGATCGCCGACATCCTCAACGCCGTCATCGCCCGCACTGTGGACGGAGACGGGATCTGGCGGATCATGCTCGGCATCGCCGTCGTGCCGGCGATCGTCCTGCTGATCGGCATGTTCTTCGTTCCCGAAACACCCCGCTGGTATGCCACCCGAGGCAGGTACGAGGACGCGACGGCTGCATTGCGGGAAGTGCGGGTCGAAAGCGAGATCGAACCGGCGGTGGAGCGCATGCGCGCCGGGGCCCGCGCGACGCAAAGCCACGAAGGGCGCAGCCCCTGGGCCTTCCTGCGTGTGCGGTGGGTGCGGCACGTCGTGCTGCTGGCCATGGGCATCGCCATCGTCCAGCAGGTCACGGGCATCAACACGATCGTCTACTACGCCCCCACGACGCTGCGACAGACGGGCCTTTCAGGTGACGTGTCGCTGACGGCGACCATCGCTGTCGGGGCCATGGGTGTGATCGGCACGCTGGTGGGCATGGGGCTCATCGGATGGTTGGCCCGTCGGCGCATGCTGGCCATCGGCCAGATCGGCGTGATCTCGTCGATGGCGTTGCTGGCCATTTCCTTCGCCCTTCCGGCATCGACCGGCCGCAGCTACCTGATCCTGTTCTTCATGGTGACCTTCGTGTTCTTCGAACAGTGCTTCATCTCCACCACGACCTGGGTGCTGCTTTCGGAGATCCTGCCCATGCGGATCAGGGGCTTGGCGATGGGCATCGCCGTCTTCGTGCTCTGGAGCGCCAACTTCGGCGTCTCGCAGATCTTCCCGATACTGACCGACGCGGTCGGATCCACTTGGACCTTCGGACTGTTTGCCGTCCTGAACGTGGGGGCCCTGGTCTTCACGCTCAAGAAGATCCCCGAGACCAAGGACCACGAACTCGAGGACCTGGAGGAAATGTTCCGCACCCAATACAGCGCGGGCGATGCCGCCGGTGCCGAATCGAGCACCGCACGGCAAGGGCACCCTAACGATTAAAGAACAAAAGTAGACGAAACCCCATCTCTTATGCCGCTCGCGCCGAATGGACTTAAAGAAGAACCCATCGGCGCGAGCAGCGACTCGGTCGAGCTGTCTACCTGGACTGAGAGTGAAGTCATGCGCGTCCCGCCCTACTATTCGAATGTTCCGAATGACCCGGAAGTCCACCATGTGTTCAGCGATTGCCTGGTTGGGCAGCGGATTCCGTTCCCCCGCAGACGGTCCGGAACGAACGGTCATCCCTTGTGCGACGAGTGCGCGGCGATGCCATTCCTCTAGGCGTGGCCGGTTCTCTGGTGACACGAAAACATGCTGGGGCCCGGGAATTCGCCGTCGTCGTGCTTTCGCGGGAAGATGGGCCTTATGGACAACGCCACCGGTGCCCCCGAACAGCCATCCGCTGACCAACCCGCGGGGCAGCAGCCCTGGGTGAAGAACTACCAGCCGGGCGTTCCGGCCGAGATCGAGTTGCCGACCGAATCGCTGGTCGACATGCTCGAGCACTCCGTGACCGAGGCCGGCAACCTCCCGGCGATGGAATTCTTCGGCAGGCGCACCAGCTATCGCGAGCTCGGTGAACAGGTCGACCGCGCCGCCGAAGGCCTGCGCACCCTCGGGGTCCGCGCCGGGGACCGGGTGGCCCTGGTGCTGCCGAACTGCCCGCAGCATGTCGTCGCGTTCTACGCGGTACTGCGTCTGGGCGCCGTCGTGGTCGAACACAACCCGCTCTACACCTCGCGTGAACTGCGCCACCAGTTCGAGGACCACCAGGCGCGCATCGCCATCGTCTGGGATAAGGCCGCCGGGGCGCTCGCCGAGTTCCCGCCGGATATCGAGATCGACCACAGCGTCTCGGTGAACCTGCTCGAGGCCTTCCCGAAGATCAAGCGCGCCGCGCTGGCCCTGCCGGTGGGCAAGCTGAAGGCCACCCGGGACTCGCTGACCGCCAAGGCCCCGGGCACCAGCAGCTGGAAGAAGCTGCTGTCCCACGGCAAGCTCGATCCGCTGCACCCGCGCCCCGACGTCTCCGACCTGGCAGCCATCCAATACACCTCGGGCACCACGGGCCGTCCCAAGGGGGCGATGCTCAGCCACTTCAACCTGTATTCGAACGCGCTGCAGGGCGAGGCCTGGATGGAAGGGGCGCAGTACGGCAAGGAGATCTTCTACGCCATCCTGCCGATGTTCCACGCCTTCGGCATGACGCTGTACCTGACCTACGGGATCCGCAAGCAGGGCATGCTGGTCCTGTTCCCGAAGTTCGACCCCGATATGGTCCTGGACGCGATGAAGAAGTCCCCGGCGACCATCTACTGCGCGGTCCCGCCGATCTACGAACGCACCGCCATCGCCGCGAAGGAACGCGGGATCTCGTTGCGCTCGGCCAAGTACTGCATTTCCGGGGCCATGAACCTGCCCGACCACGTCGTCGAACTCTGGGAATCGGTCTCCGGGGGCCTGCTGGTCGAAGGCTACGGGATGACCGAATCCTCGCCGGTGGCCCTGGGCAACCCGTTCCACCCCACCCGCCGCAACGGAACCATCGGGGTGCCGTTCCCCTCGACCCTGATGAAGGTCGTGGACCCCAAGGACCCCACCGTCGAGGTCACCGCCGGCGAACCGGGGGAGCTGCTCATCAAGGGCCCGCAGGTCTTCAGCGGCTACTGGAACAACCCCGAGGAAACCGCAAAGACCCTGATGCCCGACGCCTGGCTGCGCACCGGTGACATCGTCACCGTGGACGACGACGGTTTCGCCACCGTGGTGGACCGCGCCAAGGAACTGATCGTCACCGGCGGCTTCAACGTCTCACCCACCGAGGTCGAAACCGTGCTGCGCCTGCACTCCGACGTGAAGGATGCCGCAGCCTTCGGCAAACCACTGGAACGCGGTGGCGAAATGGTGCTGGCCGCCGTCGAACTCGAAGCCGGCGCCACCTTGGACGAAGACGCACTGCGCCAACACTGCCGGGAACACCTGGCCGGATATAAGGTTCCCAAGCGAATCGTGGCGATAGATGACCTGCCACGCTCTATGCTCGGTAAGATCCTGCGCAAGCAGGTGCGCGAACAGGTGCTGCCCGGACTCTGAACCGTTCTTCACCCTCTGACCGACACGGGAGAACATGATGACTGAACCAGCAGACGAACTGGACGGACGCGAACGCATCCACTGGACCCACAGCCTGACCCGGGCCGGTGAACGGGCCCGCAGCATCCTGTACATCCTGGTATTGGTGGCCGTGATGGTCTTCGGGCTCCTGCAGATCACCGTGGTTGTCGTCCCCCTGTTCCTGGCGCTCATCCTGGCCGCGGCGATTTCCCCGCTGGTCAACTGGTTGCGCCACCACGGTTGGTCTGCCGGGCTGGCCACCGGGGCAGCCTTCGGCGCCTTGCTGGTGGTCTTCGGCGGCATGCTCGTCGGTGTCATCGCCACGATCCGGGCCGAATGGGGGTCACTGGTGGATCAGGCAGGGGAGCGGACCGGGGATCTCTGGGCCACGCTGAAGAAGAGTCCGCTGCCGATTGATGATTCGACGTTGAAGAAGGCCCAGTCCTCGCTGAGCAGCATGATGAGCAGCGGCGAGACGCAGGACCAGGCCATGGCCGGCGCCGGGGTGGCCTCCGAGATGGCCACCGGGTTCGTCCTGATGGCCGTCATCCTGTTCTTCTTCCTCAAGGACGGCCGGAGGATATGGGCCTTCGCCATCCAGAAGCTCCGTGGCCGGCAACTCGCCAAGACCCGCACGGCCGGGGTGCGGGTCATGGCCGTGCTGGGAGGGTACGTCCGCGGGACGGCGATCGTCGCTGCCGTCGACGCCGTGCTCATCGGTGCCGCCCTGCTGATCCTCAAGGTCCCCTTGGCCCTGCCGTTGATCGTGCTGATCTTCATCGGCGCCTTCATCCCCATCCTCGGTGCCACGGTCACCGGGATCCTGGCTTCCGTCGTCGCACTCCTGGGCGTCGGCCCGGTAGCGGCGGTGATCGTCGTGGTGGTCGTGGTCGTGGTGAACCAGCTCGAGGGTAATCTGCTGCAGCCGGTGGTGATGGGCCGGACGCTGCAGATCCACCCGCTGATGGTCCTGCTGGCCCTGGCCACCGGCGCCGTGATTGCCGGGGTCCTCGGGGCGATCCTCGCGGTCCCGTTCACGGCAGCAGCGTGGGCGGCGCTGCAGGTGTGGGCCGGGGTTCCGGCCGGTGGTGCGGGCGAAGGTCGTGCGGTCGCTTCCTAGCGCATGGCTCCGGTTTCGACCAGGAGCACGCCGCCGATGATCAGCGCGATGCCGGTGGTCATGACCCAGTTCAGCGGTTCACCGAAGAGGACCTTGCTGGCCACTGCGGTCAACGCCACCCCAACGGCAGCCCAGATCCCGTAGACGACGCCGAGGCCCAGCCCGGTTTGGAGCGCCAGGGCCAGGCAGGAGAAGGCGATGAGGTATCCGGTGACGACGGCGCCGTACCAGCGGCGGCTGCCGGCCGTGGCCATGCGCAGGGAGAGTGTGCCGGCGACCTCACTGACGATTGCCACGGCCAGGAGTGCCCAGCCCATCATGTGGCCACCTGTTCCTGTTCACGTGCGCGGTCGGCGGCACGTTGTTCCCGCTCGGCGGCCCGCTGCGAACCGAGTTCGATGGTCAGGACCCCGGCGATGATCAGACCCATCCCGGCGAGCATGGTGCCGGTCAGCGGTTCGCCGAAGATGATCGTCGACAGTGCCGCGGTCAGGGCGACACCGCTGGCACCCCAGATCCCATAGGCGACGCCCAGGGGCATCCCTTCGCGCAGGACCGCGGCGAGGAACGCGAAAGCCACCACGAAACCGACGCCCGTGACGAAATACCAGCCAGGATGTTCGACGGCGGCCTTCAAGGAAACCGAACCGGTGACCTCGGTGAGGATGGCGCCAACCAACAGAAGCCACTTCTTCATCGTCAGTCCTCCAACAGCCCGACGGCGGACAGTCGGATGGTCTCCAACTCGTCTTTGGCCGGGGGCAGGATGTCGGTGGCGCTGGCGAACCAGACGCCGTCGGCCAGCAGCCGGACCGCTGCCAATCGTCCGCGGAGCGCAGCCGATGCGCCGTCGGGCACGGCGAACCACGGGCCGAAGCGTTCACTCCACCGTTCGGTGAGCGGATTGCGCAGCCGCGGATCGGTGAGCATGACCAGGTCGGAGGCGTCGAAGTTCCGCTCCAGCGTCCATTCCAGATATGCCGTGACCCGTTGGGTGGCCGTGGCCTGTTCCGGGGCGTCGCCCAGCCGGGCGGAAAGCTCGATGACCCACTGGGCGATCACGGCATCGACGAGACCGAGCATGAGCGCTTCCTTGGTCCGGAAGTGGTACATCAGCCCGGGTTTGGTCAGACCTGCCTCGCGGGCCGCCGACTCCAACGAGACCGTCGACCCCTCGCGCAGCAGACGCAGGGAGGAATCGACGATCTGGTCACGGGTATCGGCACTCATGCCTCTACTTTACCAACCGGAAGGTTGGTTGCGCCAATGGTGGTGCGGTCGAGACCTGGAGTGGTTGCCCACTTCTTGTCGTTAGGGGGGCTGGCGCGGCCGCCCTAACGGTCGAGGAAGTCCAAGAGTGCGGCGTTGAACTCCTCTGCATGGGAAACGATCAGTCCGTGCGGCGCCCCGGGGATGAGGACGAATTCACTGTGGCTGATCGCCTCGTGAGTGCGCTGGCCCGATCCCTCGACGGGCACGACCCCATCACTGTCGCCGTGGATCACCAGTGTCGGAACCGAGATGGTGGGCAGGTCCTCGCGGAAGTCGGTGGTACCGAAGGCGGCCATGCAGGCCACCGCGGCATTTTCGTCCGACTGAAGGGCCATGGCGATGGTTTCCTGGAGCTGTTCCTCGGTGACGCAGAGCTGGTCGCCGGCGGAGTAGAAGCCGGGGGTGAACCCCTCGAAGAATGCTTTGCGATCCGCTTTCAGCTGGGACTCCATCTCGTTGGCCTGCGCCTCCTCCATCGGGCCGTCCGGGTTCTCGGCGGTCTTGAGCAGGTAGGGCGGCACTCCTGCGGCGAAGACGACCGATCGGAGCCGCTCCTCGCCATGGGCCGAGACGTAGCGGGCGACCTCGCCGCCGCCCATGGAGAACCCGACAAGGGTGACCTCCTTCAGGTCCAGCCCCTCCAGGATTGCCGCGACGTCGGCCGCGAGCGCGTCGTAGTCGTAGCGTTCGGCTGGCTCGGAAGAGCCGAATCCCCGCCGGTCGTAGGTGATGACGCGGTGGCCCTTCTCTGACAGCGGTCCAACCTGGTTGCTCCAGGATGCGCCGTTGAGTGGCCAGCCGTGGATCAGGACGACTGGGCGGCCCTCGCCTCCGGTGTCCTCGTAGTTCAGCGTATTGCCGTCGGCTCCGGTGATCTGTGGCATGAGAATCATCCTTTCCTGGTCGGATGGGCGGGGTGTTGGCCCCTCTGCCCAACGTACGCATAAGCTCCTTCCGAAGTACAGGAGTCACGCTCGGCCCCTCCACAGACTCCGTGGCCCAGGGGCTTGTGCACAGGCGGGCTTCCCGGGGGCTGGTGTCAAAGAATGAATATTAGACTCGAATGTATGTTCGAATATTATGAGAGAGAAGCTACCAGCGGAGCCCCGGCCGTCGCTGAAGCCCCGGCCGCCGCTGTGGTCGCGGAGCCCGCGCTGGCCCGGGTCGAGGCGGTGAGGGCGGTATTGGCGCTCGGGGGCACGCGGCTGGGTGAAGCAGGTCTGGTTGATCTGCTCTCCGAGCTGGAAGCGGTGAAGTCGGCCGCCGGCGCCTATCAGGCGCGGGTTGCCGTGGCCTTGCGTGAACGGGTACTTAAACGCGAAGAGGCCGCCGGCGTCCACCCGGAAAAACTCGGGCAGGGGGTCGGCGCGCAGGTGGCGTTGGCCCGACGTGAGTCCCCGCATGAAGGCTCGCGCCTCCTGGGCTTCGCCCGGGCCATGGTGGAAGAAATGCCCCATACCCACGAGGCGTTCCGGACCGGGGAAATCAGCGAGTGGCGCGCCACATTGCTGGTGAGCGAGACCTCTTGCTTGGAGCTGGAGGACCGGAAGAAGGTCGATGCGGCGTTGATGGCCGACGCACGCACCACCGAGGGGGTGGGCAACCGGAAGCTGAAGGCCATGGCGCGGCACTTGGCCGAACAGGCCAGCCCGAAGGCAGCCGTCGAACGCGCCCGGCGGGCCGTGGGGGACCGGCATGTGAGCTTGCGTCCGGCCCCGGACACGATGGCCATCCTGACTGGGACCCTGCCCGTGGGCCACGGTGTTGCGGTACTGAAGGCACTGACCCAGGCCGCGGATTTCGCGACAGGAACCGGGGACCCGCGCAGCCGCGGCCAGATCATGGCCGACACGTTGGTCGAACGTGTCACCGGGCAGCAGCGTGCAGCGGACGTGCGCTTGGAGATCCAACTGGTGATGACGGACCGGACCCTGTTCCAAGGTGATTCGGAGCCGGCGCATCTGCAGGGTTATGGGGTCGTTCCGGCGCAGATCGCCCGTGACATGATCCGCGACGCGACCCGTGCCGCACTTTTGACGACGGAGGCGGCCGAGGTTCCCCTCGAACGTCATGGCGCCGCCGCACCGCCTGGATCCGAATCATTGGCCTGGATCCGACGGCTTTATACGGCACCGACCACTGGGGAACTCGTCGGTCTGGATTCGCGCGCCAGACTGTTTCCGCGCGGATTGCGGCGCTTCATCGAAGTGCGGGACCAGACCTGTACCCGCCCGTGGTGTGACGCCCCGATCCGACAAATGGATCACATCCTGGCCTGGGCCGGAGGCGGCGCGACCGTGGCAGAAAACGGTCAGGGAACCTGCGTCCGCTGCAACCACACGAAGGAAGCCCTGAACTGGCGTTCCCGTCGGGTCTCCGGGGCTCGGCACACGGTGGAAACCACGACCCCGACCGGACACGTCTACCGTTCCCAAGCACCAGCACTGCCCGGAACCGTCGGCTGAGTGACCGAGCTCGACGTTTGGCAAGCCCCATGTTCGCGCAGGTGGGGTTCAGCCGCAGCTTTGGGCCCCAACGGATAGGCTCGCAGTCAGGGAGGGTGAAGATGGCCGACGCAATGACGCTTCATGCGGCGATTGAACGAGTACTCCTCGACGCTGGGACCTCCATGACGACACGCCATATTGCCGATGCCATCAATGCGGCTGGTCTTTATGCGCGCGGTGATCAGGCTCCTGTTCCTGCCTCGCAGATCAGCGCCAGAATCAAGAACTATTCCCACATCTTCCTCCGGTCGAACGGTTGGGTGGACCTTGTTAGTCGGAGTGCGCGGATCATTTCCAGGGGGCGAGCCCCCGAAGCCACTTCCCCGGCCGGGGAGGAAGTCCTGTTTTCGTCGATACCAGTAGCCGTTGGGAGATACGGCGAAGTCCGACAGGCACTGCTCGCCGATGTGAACCACCAGTCCGCTGGCAATGTTGAAGAACTCGTCCCGAATCGTCCCGGGCTGTATGCCATCAAAGTCGACGAGATTGAGGCACTCCCTGAACCCTTCCGAACCAAGGCCAAACGGCGAAATGACCGACTGATCTATGTAGGCAAGGCGGAAACCAGCCTGCGACAGCGGCTTGTGCGTCAAGAGCTTCGGGCCAAAGGCCATGGCACGTTCTTCCGGAGTATCGGAGCAGTTCTGGGATATCAGCCGGTCCCCGGGTCCCTCGTAGAACGAACCAATAAACACAACTACACGTTTTCTTGGGACGACAAAGAGGCGATCGTTGACTGGATCAACCGGCATCTGCAGGTGTCATGGGTTCCGTTGGAGTCCGGTTTTGATGCCATCGAGCGGCGCCTGATCAGGGATCTCGGCCCTCTGTTGAACCTCAGCGGCAACCCCCGTGCGCTTCCCGAGCTGACGGAACTGCGGCAGGCGTGCGTACGCGTTGCCTCTGATTCTTGATTCCCGCAGCGGGTGTTCCTTCGACCGATAGTCACTAGGTGCCCGGAACTTCAAACCAGTTGAGGCAGGGCCGCGACTTCCTGGAGGAATCGCCGGCGCCGAGTCTTCGCAAGCCCCGGCTCAGGGCACCGTAGTCTGGTCCGCGTGAATCGATCCTTTACCCTCCTCGTCAACCGCGCCGCCGGCTGTGGTGACCCTCTCGGAGCCGCAACGCAGGTGGAACGGATCCTGCGCGACGCCGGAGCACGGGTCGACGTCGTCGTCCTCTTGGGGCGGGACCAGGGAATCGCGGCCATTGCCGAAGCTGTCGCCCGCGGAGATGTGGTGGTGGCCGTCGGTGGTGACGGCACCGTCTCCGCGCTCGCCGGGGAAGTGGCTAGACTCGGCGGAATCCTGGGCATCATCCCTGCCGGGCGGGGCAACGACTTCGCCCGGATGCTCGGGCTGCCATCCGACCTCGATGCATTGGCAACCATCTTATTGGAAGCCGAACCAGCGGGAACCGACCTCATCACCATCACCGCACCCGACGGCACGTCGCGGGTGGTGGCCGGTTCGATCTACGCGGGGATCGACGCGGTGGTCGCAGACCGGGTCGCCCGCGGCCATTGGCTGCCGCGTTCCTGGCAGTACCCGGTGAACGGTTTATACGCCTTGGCCACGTTCCGCCCCACACGATTGACCGTCGTCATCGACGGGACCGAACGCACCTTCAACGCGGCCTGCGTGGCCGTCGCCAATTCGGCCTACTACGGCTCGGGCATGCGCATCGCCCCGGAAGCCCGGATCGACGACGGTCTGCTGGACATCGTGGTGATCGAGGCTTTCGGCCGGCTCGACATGATCCGGGCCTTGCCGAAGGTCTACGGAGGCAGCCATGTCGAGTTGGACACCGTGCACACCTTCCGCGGCAGCTCCATCACGCTCTCGGCCCAGCCCGCGGTTCTCTACGGGGGCGATGGCGAGACCGAGGGAACGGTCGGGAGCGAGGCGGTTCGGATCGACGTCGTGCCGGCTGCCGTGCGGATCCTGCGCTAAGCGGGTACCTGCAGCGTTGCCTTGGTCACGGTTCGACATCCGGCGGCCATGCCTCCTGCGCCGGGCGGGTCGGGACTGTACATTGGGGCTTAAGGCAGGTTCTTGGATGAATTCTGCTGTCTGCGAGAACGTATCAACAACTGGGGAGCGCGTCGGCAATGGTCTTAACGATCGTCATGAATATTCTTGGTCTGGCATTGGTTGCGGGGGTGGTTTCCGCCGTGGTCAAAAAGGACAAGAACAGCAACGTCTTCGACACCGAGTTCGATGACCTGGCCGAAGACCGCAGCACGACGCCGGGGCGCAGCTTCTAAGTAGCCGCCACCGGCTTCGTACCCTTTTCTCACGGCCCCCACCTCAGGTGAGCCCGTAGGCCAAATCGGGATGATCCAGCTCGATTTCGGTCATGCGGTTGTATTTGGCAACCCGCTCGCCGCGGACCGGCGCACCGGATTTGATTTGCCCGATGCCGGTGCCCACAGCCAGGTCGGCGATGAAGGTATCGCCCGTTTCCCCTGAACGGTGGGAGACCATGCACGCCATATCCAGGCTCCGTGCGGTGGTGATGGCGTCCAGTGTTTGTGAGACGGTGCCGATCTGGTTCGGTTTGATGAGCGCTGCGTCCGAGTAACCGAGCCTGGCGCCCTCGCGGATGCGCTCGGGGTCGGTGACGTAGAGGTCATCCCCGACGAGCTGCAGGTCCCGCCCCTGGGCTGCGGTGAACATCGCGGCCCATCCCTCGCCGTCGTCTTCGGAGAAACCGTCCTCCAGACTCCGGATCGGGTAGCTACCGGCCAGGTCCAAATAGTAGGCCACCAGCTCTTCACCGCTGACCTCTTTGCCATTGACGCGATACCGGCCTTGTCCCAGGTAGAAACTGTTGGCCGCGGGATCGAGGGCTATGGCGACATGATCGGGCCCGGGCACGTAACCGGCTTCGGTGATGGCCTCGACCAGCAGATCCAGGGCCGTGCGCGGGTCTTCGATCTCGGGTGCGAAGCCTCCTTCGTCGCCCAGCCCCGTATTGTCGTAGCGGCTGCCAACCAAGTGGGAGAGGGAGTGGTGGATTTCCGCTCCCGTCCGGACGGCTTCAGCCATGTTCGCTGCCCCGACGGGGGCGATCATGAATTCCTGGAATTCCAGTGCGTTTGCCGCGTGTGCGCCGCCGTTGAGGACGTTGAAATGCGGCACTGGCATCCGCGGCGTCGAGCCTGACTCCCGGGCGATCCATTGGTACAGCTCGAGCCCCGCTGTGTGGGCGAAGGCGCGTGCTGCCACGATGGACACCGCAACGACGGCGTTGGCGCCCAGGCGCGAGTAGCCCTGCGTGCCATCGAGTTCGGCAAGTGCCCTGTCGAACTCCGTGATGGACGACCAGTTTTGGCTGGTGGCGAGCTCGGATATTTCACGGTTGATCCCCTCAACGGCGGCGTTCACGCCCCGGCCGGATTGCGCGCGGCTGTTGTGGTCGCGCAGCTCGACCGCCTCGTGCTTGCCGGTGGAGGCTCCCGCCGGCGCGGAGGCAGTGAGTGCCGTACCGTCTTCCAACCTGGCACGCACTTCGATGGTCGGATAGCCGCGGGAGTCCAGAATGGATCGGCCGGCCAGGGACGCAAACGAGATCGAGGGAGCGGAGATGGTGTTCGTGGTCATGTCGGATTCCTTTTCTGGTGGGTGGTTCGGGCCTGCAGCTTGCGGGTCATTCATCGTCGGTTTCCGGTTCCCCGGGCACGACGACGACCGGCAGTGGTTGGCTATGGGCCAGCCGTGCCGCGACGGAACCGTTGAAGACCTCGTGCAACGATCCGCGCAGGCCTGATTTGCGGGTGCCGATGATGATCATTGCCGCGCCCATTTCTTCAGCTAGCCGTGCGAGCTCCTTGGCGGGACCGCCGGCCAGCGCCTGGACCTGCCAGGGGGCCGTACTCCCTTCCATGATGTCGGTGACCTCCGATAGCAGGTCGGCGTCGAAAACCTCGCGTCGTTCCTCGGCCAGATCGGGATCGAAAGGCAGTGAGGTCACGGTGCCGTCCGGCTGTTCATCGACCGGGTAGCGGCCGGTATTGACCGAAGCGCACACCAGTTCGGCGTCGAAGCGTTCGGCGAATGTCCGTGCCGCCCCGAGCACGGTCGCGTTCTGGGGCTTCGAGGGGGCAATGCCCACGACAACGCGGGTCTGGTTCAAGTTCATGTTTTCTCCTTCTCCGTCCGGATTCATCCGTGGTTCCCGGTGAAAGGAACCGCTGGGGCCGGCTGGGCCATGGCCTGACCCGGGCCGTTGCCCCGAAGGCGTCGGTGGAGCCGGGAGTCCATACCCACAGGACGTGCGAGTCCGCGGTGGAGCGCGGTGTGAAGGAGGGGCTTGAAGGGAATGACCCCAGCGGGGGGATATTTCATCGACTCTCCTACCTTCGGGCGCGCTGGCGCTGTACAGGTAGGGACCGTTGTCGGAAATCCGAGGTTGGGTATGGCAGGCCCCACTGCCATGACGCCGAAGCGTCTTCTTAATTTTTACATGCCTAGCACCCATCATGCCACCGAATCCCTGCCGTGATGTCCTAGCCCTCCGCGGGCCATAGCATGGCAGGCGTGAGCATCGACCAGGCCCTGCTGTCCTTCGCCGTCGTGGCCGCCCTGTTGACCATCATCCCCGGGCTGGACACCGTGCTGGTGCTGCGCGCTTCGATCAGCCAGGGACGTCGGCATGGCTATGCCACCGCGTTGGGCGTCAACTCCGGGGCCATGCTCTGGGGCATTGCCGCGGCCGTCGGAGCATCGGCGTTGCTGGCCGTCTCCGAAACGGCCTTCACGATCCTCAAACTCGCCGGCGCCCTGTATATGGCGTGGCTGGGAGCGACCATGCTCTGGCGTTCGCTGGGCCGCACCCCGCCCACGGTCATGGCCGATCAGCCGAATACCCGGGCCAGCCGCGGGCTGCTCTTCTCCTGGGCCAAGGGCGCTGGAACGAACCTGCTCAACCCCAAGGTCGGGGTCTTCTACATCGCGATGATCCCGCAGTTCATTCCCGAAGGAACCTCGACGTTGCTGATGGGCATCGCCCTGGCCGGGGTGCATAACCTGCTGGCGCTGATCTGGTTTTCGCTGCTCATCAACGGGACCCATCTGGCTCGGGGCACCTTCCAGAAGCCGGGCTTCATCCGCTGGACCGACCGGGTGGCAGGGGTCGCGCTGCTAGGTTTCGGCGTCTCCCTGGCGGTGAACAGCAGGTAGTCCTGCCGTCCAACTGGTGTCCGGACTCAGTCCCGGTCGGAGAGACGGGCTGCAGTCACGGCGCCCAACGTGTAGGTCAGCGTGGCGGCCAGGACCAGTACCAGCGGGGCCGTCCAGCCTCCGGTGATCGTGTTCAACCAGCCGGCCAAGGGTGGGGCCACCGTTGCGGCAAGATAGCCACCACCCTGGATGCGGGCCGAGGCGAAAGCCGCCTCCGCGTCGCTATGGGAGATCCGCGGGATGATGGAGAAGATCACGGTGAACCCGCCGCCCTGGGCGATGCCGCCGATAATGGCCCAGAGGACGAAGGCCTGCGGTGCGAGAAGCAGCCCCACCGGCAGGATGACCCAGAAGGCGGCAACGACCACCGCTGCCACCCACAACCGGGTCCGGTTCGCCAGCAACGGGACCCCGAAGGCGCCGATGATCGCAGCGACCTGGAACAGCGAGGCCGAGGCACCCGAGGAGGTCGGCGCCAGACCGCGGGTTTCGGTGAGCAGCAGCGGTAGCCAGGCCGTCGTCGCGTAGTAGGCAGCCGACTGGCCGCAGAACGCGAAGACCAGCAGCGCGACGATGCGCTTGGTGTGGGCCTGCTGTTCCGGGGTGCGGGCCGGGGCCGCCGAGGCTGCCGCAGCAGCGCCGGCGTGGGCGGCCGCCGTCGTACCATCCGCCGTCCGCGCCGCAGCGGGGGAGACCGGCACGGCAGGGGCGTTGCGCCGTCGCAGGACCCAATAGACCAGCCCGACGGCGGTGATGATCGACCAGGCGGCGATGGCCCACCGCCAGCCGGCGAATCCTGCCAGCGGGGCGGTGCCCAGCAGGGTGGCCATCGAGCCGACGTTCATGGTCGCCGAATAGGCCCCGGTCACCGAGGAGACCTTATTCCAGGGCACGTCGCGGCGGATCAACACCGGGACCGCGATGTTGCCCAGCGTCATGGCGGCACCGATGATCGCGGTGCCACCGAGCACCACCACGGCCGGACCTGCCGA
>RCNJ01000381.1_pt1 | contig 18460 bp, 11 predicted proteins | sample 2041171 | NCBI WGS metagenome assembly RCNJ01 (sample SAMN09708213, study PRJNA481090) | feces metagenome | biome: feces | host: Pygoscelis adeliae | place: Antarctica: Rookery Lake | collected 2010-03-01 | reverse complement strand
AGGGCCGTGGCCCGCGCCTGGTCGATGTGCCGCTCGACGTCTTCGACGACGAGTCGTCGGATGTTCCGGACGAGCCCGCCCACAACATCCCCTCGACAAAGACCTCGAGGAAGGCGCGCGCCCAGATGCCCAGTTGGGACGAGATTGTCTTCGGAGCCCGATCCGACGACGACCCAGCCTAGCCGCCGATCAGCGGAAGTATCCGCCCAGTCGGATCAAAGGCACCAGGGTCTCTTCCGGTGTGAGTGAACCGTGCTGGCCGATCATGTCCAATGCCCGTGGCGAGACCCGACGACCGTCGAAAAGGGCCAGTTCACCGCTGGCCAGGACCAGCACGTCACCGATCCGCGACCTGACCCGCTCGTCCACGTCACCGAAGTAGCCGTGTTCGATGGCCTCGTCCCGGGTGATGACCCAGGCCTTCGCCCCGAAGGCCTCCTTCCAGTTCCGGATCAGCGCGGCGCGGGTCGCTTCGGTGGCATCGGGGCTGAAGTGCAGCTGCACCGCCCGCGGCTCGCCCGCCGTGAGGGCAATTCCCTCCAGCAATTCCGGATACTGCGAATAATCGATGCGCGCTTCTGGGCGCACATCGACCATGCCGTGATCGGCGACCAGCAGCAGCAACGTCCCGGCCGGGACGCGGTGGGCCAGGGTGCGCATGTTCGCGTCGAGTTCCTCCAGCTCGCTGAGCCATTGGGGCGAATCGCTACCGAATTTATGTCCTGCCTTATCAAGTTCGTTCCAGTAGCAGTACACCAACGAACGATCATGGGAGGCCAACGCCTCGGTTGCGGCCCGGACGCGGGCCTGCGGGGTGCCCGCTGAGAGGAACTCGCCTCCCTTGAGCGAGGCACGGGTCAACGCCGAATCGCTGAAGTGCGGCAGGCTCGCCGTGGCCACATGGACATGCTCCGCAGCCTGGGCCATCACCGTCGGATACGGCTGCCAAACCTCTGGATCCAGGTCCTCAGGCCAGTTGCCGAGCATGTTCACCACCCGCGGTACCGCGGGATCAACGACGTCGTACCCGACGATGCCATGCCGGCCTGGCTCCACACCGGTCCCCAAGCTCGACAGCGAGGCAGCCGTCGTCGTGGGGAACGACGCATCCAGGGTCCGCGAATTCTCCATCTTCGAGCGCAGGAACGGAGCATGCCCGGAACGCGCCTTGAGCAGTGACTTGCCCAGCCCGTCGGCCATCACCACGCACACCTTGCGGGCCTTGGGCAGGGACAGGACGTTGCTGAACCCGGGGACCCCCAGGACGGCGGCGGCACTGGACATCACCACCGAGAGGTCGGCGGTGCCGTAGCGCGGTGGGGCGGGCAATGGCTCGGTGGGCTGGGGTCGGGTCGTGCGGGGTGTGCTCACCCGACTCAGCCCTGGTGGTGGCCGCGCACGAACCGGCCTGCGGGGCGCGGGGCACGCGGTTCGGCAGCAGAGACCGGACGGGTGTCCAAGGCGGTGGTCGTAGTGGCTTGGCGCAGGGCACGGGCGAAGGACCGGGCGTCCTCGACGGCTTGCAGGCCATCGGCTTCGGCACTGACCCGCAGCACCACGTCTTCCTTCTGCAGCGTGCCTGTGTACCCATGGTCGGCTTCACAGGACGGGTCCGCGCATCCCGCCGGGGCCAGGTCGACGCGTTGTCCGCCGGACCAGGAGATCGCCAGGGTCAGTTCGCGGCTCTTATCACTGGTGCGGTAACTCTGGGGCTGGTGGTAGACGAAGCTGAGCACCACCGAGGAGATCCTGCCGATCGGCACGGTCTCCGTGGAGACCTGGGCCATGACCTGGTCCCCGGCCACGTCCATCTGCTGGTCGTCGACGTGCACGATGACCATCACCTCGGAGGTCAGCACCAGCACGGTGACATGCCGGTGGACCTCGGTGTGTTCGATATGGGTTTCCAACTGGACCAGATGCGCCAGCGGCTCCATCCCATCCAGGGCGTCTTCGACGACGTCCGCGACGAGCTTCGGGTAGAACCCTGCTCGTTCCAATGCACTGTGCAGATCACGGCCGGGGGCCGAAGTACGGGAGAACATCCACCCAGTCTACCGGTGTATGCGCCGCCGTCGGGCCGATGATGACGACGGCTGGAGACCGGCACCCCACTCCCGGCCTAGCGCATGGCCCGCCGGGCGCTGTCCGTGCGCTGTGCGGGGTTGCCGATCCGCACATCGGCGGCAAGCACGGTGACGGATCCTTCGGAGACGAGCACCGGGTTGAATTCCATGAGCGCCACCTCGGGGTGGTCGTCCTTCAGCGTCGCCACCCGGTTGAGGAAGTCTTCCAACCCCGGAACGTCCACGCAAGGGAACCCCTGGTAGCCGAAGAGCTTATGGGAGGCCCTGGGGGTGCGAACGAAATCGGAGAGATCCGTATCCGTTAGTGGAGGGATGGCGTGCGCCCAGTCGTCGAGCAGGTTCACCGCATCGCCGGCCAACCCGTAGGAGATCAGCGGCCCCAGCAACGGGTCCTCGAGCGCACGCACCACGCAACCCTGGCCCGAAGCGGCCATCGTCTGGACTTCGAGGTCATCGGCGCCGTATTGGCGCAGCGTCTGCTGCATATGCCGGATGTTCTGGCGTAGCGCCGTCTCGTCGGTGATGTTCAGCCGCACCCCACCCAGGTCCAGGCGGTGGCGCAGGTACTGGTCGGTGGCCTTCAAGGCCACCGGCCAACCAATGCGGTGCGCGGCCTCGACGGCTTCCTGCTCGTAGCTGAACCGTACGGATTCCAGCACCCCGACTCCGTAGCACGCCAACAGTTCGACGGCGTCCTTCGCCGAGAGGGGCAGCAGATCCGTTCCGTCCACGCGTTGCATGTATCCGGCGAGCAGGTCATCGGCTCGTTCCCTGTCGATTCCTGCGGAGTCGACGTATTCACCGAAGTCACGGCCCCGCCAGCCGACGTACCCGACCATTTCGGCCAGGGCCTCGATGGCTGTTCCCGGAGAGGCATAGGTGGGTACGGCGTTCTGCCGAACCGTCGCCGGCCCGGTCTCGGCATCGTCCTCGTGCGCCGTCATCCCGGAACCCGCCGCGGAGGTCGAGGCATCGGTCGCCGGGCTGGCTGCAGCAGGCGGAGGCCCGGTCTGGATCAAGCCGACAGCGGGTTCCTTCGGATCCATGATGCCGGTGAACGATGCCAGCACCGGTTTACCGGCCTCTCGGCCGGCTTCGAACAGGATCCGAGCCAGCTCGTGGTGGTCGATGCCGGGGGCCGGCAAAACCGCCAGGATCAGGGAGTGCACTTCGGGTTTGGCCAGCAGGGTCTGCAACATCACCCGTAGTCGGGGCAGCGCGCGGGAGGCCCCGTCGGTCAGGACCAGTTCGCGTTCACGGACGACGACCTCCAGGTCGTGTTGTTCGGCGTTGTCCTCCACGACGCGGGAGAGCGCCTGCGAGTTGGCGACGATGGCCAGTCCGTTGCCGGCGGGCAGGGGTTGGGTGGCGAAGAGCTGGGCCAGGTCCATCAGCCGTTCGTTGGAGGCCACGCGAATGGCCCCCGACTGGTGAAGCATCGCGTCCACGGCGCCCAGCGGCGCCTGCGTGGTGCGCACGGCATGCCCCGGCGGCAACCGGAGACCCATGACATCGGATTTGGCCACGATGACCGGTTTCTTACGGGCCAGCCGGCGGGCGATGCGTGAGAATTTGCGGGGGTTCCCGAAGCTTTCCAGGAACAAGGCGACGGCGGTGGTTTCGGGGTCGTCCTCCCAGAACTGCATGGCGTCGTTGCCGGAGACGTCGGCACGGTTTCCTGCCGAGACGATGCTGGAGACCCCGATCCCCCGGCGGCTGGCCGCCGAGTAGATGAGAACGCCGATCGCCGCGGAATGACTGAACAGTCCCAGGCCCCCACGCCGGGGCATGCCCGGGGCCATGGACGCGTTGAAACTGACCGAAGGTGCCGTATTGACCAGCCCCAGTGACGCCGGACCGATCAGCCGCATCCCGTTGCTGCGGGCCAACCGCACCAGGTCGCCCTGGCGTTGCATCGCCTCGGCCTGGTCGCCCGGGAAGGTCTCCGTGACCACGAGCAGTCCACGCACGCCGTGGGCCCCGCATTCGCGAACAACGGCTTCCAGTTCCGATACCGGGACGGCGATCACCGCCAGGTCCACGGTGCCGGGGATCTCCGAGAGGGAACCATGGGAGATCATGCCGGCAATTTCCAGGGCATCCGGATTCACGGCGTGGACCGGCCCGTTGAACCCGCCTTCGATGATGTTCTCCAGCAGCGTGTAGCCGACGGTTCCCCACTGCCGACTGGCCCCGATCACGGCCACCGAGCGCGGGGCGAGCAGGCCGGCCAGGGATTGGGCCTCGGCGCGGTGTTCACGCGATTCCATGACGGCCCGTGACTTCTCGGTCGGGTCGATCGGGAATTCCAGCATCACGACCCCGTCGTCGAACCGGCGTTTGACCTCGTAGCCGGCTTCGGCGAAGACCGTGAGCATCTTGCGGTTCTCGGGCAGCACTTCGGCGCTGAAACGTTCGATGCCGTTCTCGCGGGCCGCAGCAGCCAGGTGCTCGAGCAGGATCGAACCGGCTCCCTTGCCCTGGGTGTTGTCGGCAATGTTGAACGCGACCTCCGCTTCGAGGGGATCGTCGAGCCGGTCGTAGCGTCCCACCCCGATGATCTGGGAGCCGCGCAGCACGATCATGGCCACCCGGTTCACGTGATCGACCTGGGTGAAGCGGGTCAGCTCGCGGTCGGTGAGCTTGGACTTGAACGTGAAGAACCGCAAGTAGATTGACGTCTCGGACTGCCCGGCGTGGAAGCGTTGCAACGCAGCAGCATCCGAGGGGCCGATGGGCCGCAAATGTGCCGTTGTCCCGTCGCGTAGGACGACATCGGCTTCCCAATGAGCCGGATATTCAGCATTTTCCACCTCGTGCACCATAGGGTTAGCCTACGGCCTTCGCGCGCGGATCCGTCGTGATCCGACTTCCAGGGACGAGACTGCCCACCCGTGCGGCACCGTCCTGTCGCGGAGGACCAATATCAGCACCGATTCGAGGAATCACATACATGGCCCGCAGGCAGACACCGGAACCACCGCAGGACTTCATCGAGAACATCGTCGATATCGACGTGACCTCGGAGATGGAGGGGTCGTTCCTGGAGTACGCCTATTCGGTGATCTACTCCCGTGCCCTGCCCGACGCCCGTGACGGCCTCAAGCCGGTCCAACGCCGCATCCTGTTCATGATGACCCAGATGGGCCTGCGCCCCGAGAAGGGCCACGTCAAGAGTGCGCGCGTGGTCGGGGAGGTCATGGGCAAACTGCACCCGCACGGTGACACCGCAATCTACGACGCCATGGTGCGCATGGCCCAGCACTTCGCGTTGCGGCTGCCGTTGATCGACGGCCACGGCAACTTCGGCTCGCTCGACGACGGTCCGGCGGCACCGCGCTACACGGAGGCCCGGCTGGATTCCCCCGCGGTGGCGATGACCGACCACCTGGATGAGGACGTCGTGGACTTCATCCCCAACTACGACAACCAGCTGCTTCAGCCGGAGGTCCTTCCGGCGGCCTTCCCGAACCTGCTGGTCAACGGAACCACCGGCATCGCCGTCGGCATGGCCACGAACATGGCCCCGCATAACCTCGGCGAGGTCATTGCGGCCGCCCGCCATTTGGTGGAGAACCCGGAAGCGACCCTCGCCGAACTGATGAAGTTCATTCCCGGTCCCGATCTGCCCAGCGGCGGGGAGATCATCGGTCTGGAGGGCATCCACGACGCCTACACGAACGGGCGCGGCTCGTTCAAGACGCGGGCCAAGGTCGTGCTCGAGCAGATCAGCGCACGACGCAGTGGCCTGATCGTCACTGAGCTTCCCTACATGGTCGGCCCGGAAAAGGTCATCCAGAAGATCAAGGATGCCGTCACGGCCAAGAAGCTCGTCGGGGTCTCCGACGTCATCGACCTGACCGACCGCAAGAACGGCATGCGGCTGGTCATCGAGCTGAAGAACGGTTTCAACCCCAATGCCGTCCTCGAGCAGCTGTATAAGTACACGCCGATGGAGGACTCCTTCGGTATCAACAACGTGGCCCTGGTCGACGGGCAACCCCGCACCCTGGGGTTGCGAGAACTGCTCCAGGTCTACATCGGGCACCGCCTCTCGGTGGTCACCCGTCGGACCGCCTTCCGGCTGGGCAAGAAGAAGGACCGACTGCATCTGGTCGAGGGTCTGCTCATTGCCATCGTCGACATCGACGAGGTCATCCAGATCATCCGCAACTCGGACGAAACCGCGGTGGCCCGCCAACGGCTGATGACCGTGTACGACCTCTCGGAGATCCAGGCCAACCACATCCTGGAGCTGCGTCTGCGCCAGCTGACCAAATACTCACAGATCGAACTCGAGAAGGAACGCGACGAACTCCAGCAGGAAATCGAACGCCTCAGTGCCATCCTCGCCTCGGACGAACTGCTCCGTGGCCTGGTGTCCAGCGAACTGGCGGAGGTATCCGAACGCTATGCCACCCCGCGCCGCACCCGCCTGCTCAAGACGGCGACCGCTGCCCCGTTGAAGGGCACCACGATGCCGGCACCTGCTTCCGCCAGCGCCAAGGCCCCGCTGACGCTCGAGATCGCCGACGACCCCTGCTGGGCTGTTCTGTCCTCTTCGGGCCAGCTGGCCCGCACCGCCACCCGCGATCCGCTGCCCACCGATGGCAACCGGGTCAAACACGATGTGCTGGCCTCCCTGTTGCCGGCGACCGCCCGGGGGGAGATCGGGGCAGTCACCTCCACCGGACGCATGTTGCGTCTGCAGGTATTGGACATCCCCGTCCTGCCGGCCACCTCTTCGTTCCCCCACCTGACCGACGGGGTCCCGGTCGGCGAGTTCATCTCCTTGGCCAAGGGCGAGAGCGTGATCGGCCTGGTGCCGTTGAACGAGGTCCTGGCCCTGGGAACCGCCCGCGGCGTGGTCAAACGGGTCGCCCCCGATTACCCGCTGAACCGCGACGAGTTCGAAGCGGTTTCGCTCAAACCCGGGGACCGGGTCATCGGCGTCTGCGTTCCGGGTGAAAACGACGACCTGATCTTCGTTTCGGCGCAGGCCCGTCTGTTGCGCTATGCGGCTTCCGCCGTGCGGCCGCAGGGCCGGACGGCCGGCGGCATGGCAGGCATCAAACTCGCCGACGGTGACGAGGCGATCTTCTTCGGTTCAGCATCTGCGGATGACGAATCGGCGGTCGTGGTGACCATTGCCGCTGTGGGGGCGACCCTGCCCGGCACCGGGGCCGGAACCGTGAAGGTCACCCCGCTGTCCGAATATCCGGCCAAGGGCCGTGGCACAGGTGGGGTGCGGGTCCACCGCTTCCTCAAGGGCGAGGACGTCCTGGCCCTGGCCTGGGCCGGTCATGGTCCCGCCCGGGCTGCTTCCGCAGCCGGGGTCTCCCGCGCGCTGCCCTTGGAACATGGGCGGCGTGATGGTTCGGGTGTTCCCCTGTCGAGCAAGGTCGACGCCCTCGGTGGGGCTCCTGTCGCCCCCGACGCCGTGGGCGAACCCGCACCGCCGATCGAGCGTTCCCCCGGGACCGATGCCGGCGGCACCGGCGAAGACGCGGCAGCGGCACCGACACCGCGACAACGCACCGCCTCCACCTCACGACCGGCTGCAGGACGCCGCGGCAAGACGGCTGCCGACGAGCCGGCCGGCGACTTCCTGCCGGGTTTCGATGCCGACGAGCCACGCCGCGCCCCGCTGGCCGCGCCGGAGGAGGACAGCGTCCCCTTCGCCGATTCAGCGGTCGTGGAGGTCGAAGGACGCGGTACCACGCCGGTGGATCCCTAACCCCTGCCGGCCGGTCCCCGGGACGATTGCCGGTGCTGCAGCTGGGCCGGTCAGGCCCGGACCGGCCTCGAAACGACTCCGGCCCCCAGATCCAGGACCGTATCGGCACCGATGGCCATGTTCGCGTCGTGGGTGACCATGACCACGGCCATCCCCGACAGGGCTTCACGCAGGTCGGCGATCAGTTCCGCGGCCTCGTCCTGGCCCAGATGCGCCGTCGGTTCATCGAGCAGGACGGCGTCCGCCCTGGCCACCAGCGCCCTCGCCACCGCGAGGCGTTGACGTTGTCCTCCGGAGAGCCGATGTCCCCCGCTGCCGATCCGAGTGTCCAGCCCCTGGGCCTGCTGCTCGAACCATGCGCCGAGCCCGACCCCGTGGAGGGCACCGTGCAGTTCGGCGTCGGTTGCCGGGTCGTCGGCGGCACGGCCCAGGGACAGGTTGTTCCGCAGGCTTGAATCGAAGAGGTGCGCTTCCTGCGGGCACCAGGTGATCCGCCCCAGCAGGGGTGCAGCGCTTTTCGGCTCGGCCCAGGGTTCGACGACCGCGCCGGCACCGTCCCTGAGGCGCAGGACGCCCTCCGAGGGTCGGACGAGTCCGAGCAGTACGGCCAGCAGACTGGATTTCCCCGAGCCAGAAGGCCCCGTGATCGCCAACCAGCCACCACGTTCCACCCGGACCGAAATCTGCTCCACCACGGGCGTGCTCCCGGTCCACGTCACCGACACCTGGTCCAGTTCCAGTGACTGCAATCGCTGCCCTGCCCCGTCGTCCCCTGCAGCGTCGGCTGCGTTTCCTGCCGCTGCGGCGGGAAGCGGTGCCGGGGCGCCGTCGGGAGCCAGGATCCGCGCGACGGCGTCGAGCCGGTCACCGAAGAGCGGCAGTTTCGACGCGGCGTCGGAGGCGTTGGCGAACGGTTCGTTCAAACTCAACGCCAGCAAGGCCACCACTGCCAGAAGAGCCGCCGCATCTGCTCCCGTTGCCCCGGTGGCGCCGGCGGCCAGGAGGCAGCCGATCGCCGCCAGCCCGGAGGAGAACACGGCAATCGCTTCACCGAGGCCCGTTCCGACAGCAGCCCGCAATAGTGCTGTGGACGCCAAGCGGTCGCGTTGGTTGAAGTGGGTGGCAGCCCGCGTGGCGACCCCGTTGGCCTGCAGGTCACCGGCGGCTGCGAACAGCGTGGAGATCCGGCCGGTGGCCCAACTGCGGTGCCGGGCCGCCTGGGCTGCGGAACCCCGTTCGAGGCGGACCGCCAGCCAGGGGCCGAGCAGGAATCCCAGCACCCCGGCGCCCAGGAAGATCCCCGTGGTCGAGGGGAAGAGCAGCGCCGCGGTGACCAGGGATCCGACCCAGGCCAGGATCGCTGCCGGAAGGGGAACTAGGACCCGTGGTGCTGCGTCGCGCAATTCGTCGACATCGGCCACCAGGTGGGTGAGTGAATCCCCGGAACGGGTCAGTTTCCCCCATCCGGCGGGGCGGTTGGAGAGGGCATCCCACAGTTGGGCACGCAAGGTGGTCGCCCAGTCAAGGACCGCCCGGTGCACGGCAAGTTGTTGGGCGTATCGCAGGACGGCCCGGCCGAGTCCGAAGAACCGCACCCCGACGATGGCGACCATGAGCACCATCATGGGTGGACGGGTGCTGGCATTGACGATCAGCCAGCCCGAGACGGCGGTCAGTGCCGCCCCGCAAAGGACGGAGGCCGTGGCCAGCAGGACTCCGCCGCCCATCCCTGAACGCCACCACCAGATCGAACGCAGCAGAGCCCGCCGGGCGGCCCAACCTGAGGCGCGGACGGTGGTGTCTTCGGCTTCGGCGGGGGCGGCCGGCACGGGCGAGGTCGGCACGGGATCGGCCACCACTTCCGTGGCGTCCACGGTGTCCCGATACGACAAGAGGTGCCCGTCCGCTTTTCCCGACCGCAGTAGGCTGGCCAGTACGCGGTCGTGGGTGGCGACGACGAGCGTCACCTCATCGGCGAGGCTACCCAAGGCGGCCCTGACGGCTCCCGCGCTCACCGCATCCAGATGGGCCGTCGGCTCGTCGGCCAACAACAGGCCCGCTCCCCCGCACCGGACCCGGAGCAGTGCCCGGGCCACGGCGATGCGACGGAGCTCCCCGGGGCTCAGCCGTTCCAGCGGCAGGGCTGCCAGATGTGCCGCCCCCACATCCTCCAGCACCTGGGCCAGATCCGCGGGTTCGGCGGCCGGCGCGTAAAGCTGTAGTTCGTCGGCGGCCGTGGGCTCGGTGAACCGGGGATGCTGCCCGATCCAAGCGGTGTGTCCGGGACCCGGAACGTCGATGACACCATCCACGGTTGCGTCTGCGGGAAGCAGCCCCGCCAGGGCATGCAGCAGGGTGCTCTTCCCGCTGCCGGAGGGGCCGTCCAGGACGAATCGTTCACCCGGCCCCACCGTGAGATTCGTGATCGAGACGGCCGGGGCCTCCGAGCCGGCGTACTGGATGCGCAGCTCGTGCATGCCGAACCCGGCGGGACCGGGCCCCTCGTCCTGCCGGCCATGATCGTTTCCGCCGTGGACGGCTTCGTCGCTGCCCTCCCCCAGGAGGCCCTCGGCCCGGCGCAGGGCCTCCAGACCATCTTCGGAGGCGTGGAATGCCGCGCCGACGCTGCGCAGCGGCAGGAAGACCTCCGGGGCAAGGATCAGGGCCAGCAGACCCACTTCGAGACCCATCTGCCCATAGACCAGCCGCACCCCGATGAACACGGCGACGACGGCCACGGAGATCATCGCGATCAGTTCGAGGGCGAACCCTGAAAGGAAGGCGGTGCGCAGCGTGGACATCGTGCTTTCCCGGTAGCGGCGTGAGACCGCGGTGAGCCCCTGCCGGCGTTCGGCCGAGCGCCGCAATCCGATCAGTGCCGGCAGCCCCTGCGCCAGTTCGGCGAGCTGGTTGGACAAGGCGTCCAGCCCGGCAGCCGCATGGGCCACCCGGTCACGGGTGTGCAGCCCGATCAGGGACATGAACACCGGCACCAGCGGCACGGTGAGCACCAGGATGAGCGCGCTGACCCAGTCCGCGGCGAGGATGCGCGCTCCGATGAAGACCGGTACGACGGCGGCGCTCACCAGGGCGGGGAGGAACGTCGTGTAGTACTCGTCCAGGCCGTCGAGTCCGCGCGAGGCCAAGGCTGCCACGGCGCCCCGCCCGTTCGGCGCGTCGGCACCTCCCTGTCTAGTCCTTCCGGTCAGCTCGGCGGCGACCAGACGGTGGCGCAGACGTTCCTTCGTACCCCAGGCGGTCCGCTGCGAGGCAAGGGTCATCCCCCAGGTGGCGGCGGCTCGCAGGAGTACTCCCACTGCGCCGATCAGACAGGTGGGAGCCAGGGTGCCGGCGAGCTCCAGTGCCGTACCCGGGCTGGAACCGACGGCGCCGTTGGCCACCGCGGTGATCCCCGTGGCTAGTGCCTGCCCCAGCAGGATCAGCCCCACGGCCTTCACGGCAGCCAGGGCGGCCAGCAGTGCCAGCTGTCCGCGCGGGACCTCACGCAGCCCCTGGTGGGGGCCGACGGAAGACGTCTTCATCCGGGTCATCTCGGTCCTAGACCACCGAGGTCACGGTATGGGCTTCAGGAATGTGGCTTTCCGAGACTCGTTGACGGAACACCCAGTACGACCACCCCTGGTAGAGCAACACCAGCGGGATGCCGAAGGCTGCGATGATGCTCATCAGACCCAGGGTGTACTCACTCGAGGAGGCATTGGCTACGGTCAGGTTGAAGGCCGGATCGATCGTGGAGGGCAGGACCACGGGGAAGACCGCTACGAAGATCGCGGAGACCCCTGCCACCAGGAAGGCTCCCGAGAAGGCGAAGGACCAGCCTTCGGCTCCACGTCGGTTGGCCAGCCATCCGGCGACGCCACCGACGACGGCGAGCACCAGCAGGACCAACGGGATCGCCTGGCCGGTCGGCACCACCACGAGGATCGCCCAGAGCGCCATCGGTGCCAGCGCCAGGGGCAGCCACCTGCCGATGAGCCGGCGGGCCCGTTCACGAAGTTCACCTTCGGTCTTGAGGCCGACGAAGGCCAGGGCGTGGATCAACGAAAAGGCGACAACGGCCACGCCACCGAGGACGGCGTAGCCGGTCAACCAGGCAAAGGCCCCGCCGACGCGGTCACCATTGTCATCCAACGGAAGCCCCGTCGTCGTCAGTGCAAGCATCGCGCCGACACCGAAGGCTGCGGTGAAGGAGCCGACGCTGATCGCCCAGTCCCAGAGGTTGCGGGTGGACTGGCTATGGGCCTTGCCGCGGTACTCGAAGGCCACCGCCCGGAAGATCAGTGCGACCAGGACGAGCACCAGGGGCACGTACAGCGCCGAAAAGAGCGAGGCGTACCACATCGGGAAGGCGGCGAACGTGGCGGCTCCGGCGGTGATCAGCCAGACCTCGTTGCCGTCCCAGACGGGGCCGACCGTGTTCAGCAAGACGCGTCGCTGACGCTCGTTGCGGGCCAGCAGCTTCATCAGCATGCCCACCCCCAGGTCGAAACCCTCGAGGAAGAGGTAGCCGGCCCAGAACACGGCAATGATCACGAACCAGAGTGTCGGGAGGAATTCCATCATCAATCCTTAGATCGTTTCCGCAGGCCGGATCAGTACGCGAAGGCGAGTACGTCGCCGTCGCCAGGTGGGGTGTCATCGTCGTCGTCGCCCGGCGGTGGAGCCGTCAGTTCGGGCATGGCCGCCGGGACTCCACCGCGGACATAGCGCACGATCATCTTGACCTCGACGATCGCCAGCACCCCGTAGACGGCCGTGAGGGCAATGAGCGAGAAGAGCATTTCGGCGGCCGAAACCCCCGGCGAGACGGCCGCAGCGGTGTACATGAAGACCTGGTCCACCGAGCCGTCCATGGTCGGGTTCGGTGCGACGACGAAGGGTTGGCGGCCCATCTCGGTGAAGATCCAGCCTGCCGAGTTGGCGCCGAAGGGGGCCAGGATGCCGAACACTGCCAGCCGGGAGATCCATTTGTTCTCCGGCACGGTGCCCTTGCGCACCACCCACAAGGCAACGAGGGCTGCGAAGGCCGCGATTCCACCGAAGGTGATCATGAGACGGAAACCCCAGTAGGTGACCTCCATCAACGGCAGGTAGTTGATCTCCTGCCCGGCCCGTTCCCCGTACATCGGGTCATCGGGCAGGTGGGTCCCGTACTTTTCTTGGTACTGCGGCAGCAGGGTGTTCACCCCGGGGATCTCGGTGGTGAAATCGTCGTTGGCGAGGAAGGAGAGCAGGCCCGGCAGTTCGAAGACGGCCACGACGTCGTCGCAGGTGGTGGCCCCGCCCCCACCGAGGTTGCCGATGGTCAGCACGGAGAAGCCGGTGCCGTCGTGGCAGGCAGCTTCGGCTGCGGCCATCTTCATCGGTTGCTGTTTGAACATCAGCTGCGCCTGGGCGTGACCGGAGAAGGCGACGCCGGCAAAGGCCACCATGGCGACGACGGCACCGATGCGCAGCGACTTCAGCCATACGGTGTGGTCCAGCTTGTCGCGGCCGGCCCCGTGGGAGGTGTCCTCCCCGACGATGACGCGTCCCTGGGCGTCGACGGTGTCGATGCCTGCCTTGCGGCGGCGGTAGAGGTGGAACCAGGCGATGCCGATCAGGAATCCGCCGGCCACGGCGAAGGCCCCGAAGATGGTGTGGGGGAAGGTGACCAGGGCGGTGCTGTTGGTGAATACGGCCCAGGCATCGGTCATGACCGGGCGTCCATCCACCATCTCGACGCCGACCGGGTGTTGCATCCAGGAGTTCGCCACCAGGATGAAGTAGGCGGACAGGACCGAGGCCAGCGTGGCCATCCAGATGCAGCCGAGGTGCAGTAGTTTCGGTAATCGTTGCCAGCCGAAGATCCATAGTCCCAGGAACGTGGATTCGACGAAGAAGGCCAGCAGGGATTCCATCGCCAGGGGGGCACCGAAGACATCACCGACGAATCGGGAGTATTCACTCCAGGCCATGCCGAACTGGAACTCCTGAACCAGGCCGGTGGCCACACCCATGATGAAGTTGATCAGAAAGAGCTTTCCCCAGAACTTCGTCATCCGGAGGTATTCCTCCCGGCCGGTGCGCACCCACATGGTTTGCAGGACCGCCACGAGGATTCCCAGACCGATGGTCAACGGCACCATCAGGAAGTGGTAGACCGTGGTGATGCCGAATTGCCAGCGGGCAATTTCAAGGGGGTCCATGAACAACCTTCCAAACCCTGACGAAGTATCGGGACGACCCCGACACCTTTTCTACGCTTTGTAGAATACCTGGTTTTCTACGCCATGTAGAACCTGAGCGAAAATCAAGGTATATTGGTATCAGCGCAGTGACCCGGAAGGTGAAGTGTCTCCACCGGTGAGATCCCTGCGTTGACCTGGTTGGGCTAGATAAGGAAGATCATTGGCAACTCTCGGCGACCTCGAACGCTCGGTGATGGATCTGTTGTGGGATGGTGCTGAAGCACAGACGGCCAACGACCTTCGTGACAAGCTGGCGCAGGCCCATGGCAACGACGGCAAGGAACTGGCGGTGACCACCGTACTGACCGTGCTGGCACGGCTGGAGAAGAAGCAGCTCGTCACCCGCGAACGCGATACCCGGCCGCACCGCTACCGCGCGGTCACCAGCCGTGAAGAACACACGGTGGGCCTCATGAACGAGGCCATGGGCAACATCATGGACCGCGAGGCCGTACTGGCCCGTTTCATCGGCGGCATCTCGCCCGTGGAAATGGCTTCCCTGCGGCGCATCCTCGATGACGGAGCCAACGCCTAGCGGCGTCATCGCCGCTCTCCGGCCACGATGCTGACTGCCTCCTATCTGCTGCTCGGCCTCGCCATCATCCTGGCGTGGCCGGCTCCGATAGTGCTCTCCCGTGCCCACTGGACCTCCCGATCCCCCTTCACCGCCCTGCTGCTCTGGCAGGCCATCGCCCTGGCGGGCGGTTTGTCGATGATCGGAGCCTTCCTCGTCTGGGGACTGTCTCCGCTGGGTGACAACCTGCTCTCGGCCCTTTCGGGATTCCGGCGCATTCTGACGGGGGAACCGGGCGCCTCCCTGCTGACGGTAGTCCATGTCTTTGCCTTGAGCACCGCGCTGCTGCTCGGCGCCCACCTCGTCTTCACCCTGCTGTTGACCGCTTACAAGGTCACCCGCCAGCGGACCCGTCACCGCCGCCTGCTGGCCCTGCTCAGCGGCCCGTCATCGTCGATCCCTGGAGCCGTCGTCGTCGAGCACCAGGCTCCGGTGGCCTACTGCCTCCCCGGATTCAACGGCTCCCTCACGGTGCTCTCCCGGGGTCTGCTCGACTCGCTCGATGAAGAGGGCCTACGCGGCGTCGTCGCCCACGAACGTGCGCATCTGGACCAACGTCACGACCTACTGGTCCTGGCCTTCGAATCATGGAACCAGGCGCTGCCCTGGCTGCCGACTTCACGTCTGGCGCGCCTTGCAGTCCAGGAGTTGATCGAGATGCTCGCCGACGATGCCGCCCTGGAACAGGTGTCCCGTGAGGATCTGCTGCGCTCCCTGGTCGCCGTGGCCTCGGGCATGCCAACCGCCTCCGGCGGGGGTGTCGAGGCCCTCCTCGGTGATGGTGCGAAGATCGGCCCGGGCCAGGGATCAGAGGCCGGGGAACCGGCGGCCGGGCCGGGGCGTGCCGCGGGGGTGCCAGCGAGCCAACTGTCCTCGCTGAGGCTCCGCCGCCTACTCAGCCCGGTCAGGGAACTCCCCGTGGCCGGACGGGCGGCAGTCATGGCTACTGCCGTTCTCCTGGTGCTCGTCCCGACCCTGGCGTTGGTGGCACCGGGCCTGCTGAACTGACGAGGTCCGATCAGGCGTCGATGTTCTCCATGTCCAACCGTTCCGCACCGGCAATGATGAATTCCTTGCGCGGGGCGACATCGCTGCCCATCAACAGATCGAAGACCCTCTCGGCCCGCTCCGCGTCGGCGATGTTCACCCTGCGTAGCATGCGGTGGCGGGGTTCCATGGTCGTTTCGGCCAACTGCTCGGCATCCATTTCACCCAGGCCCTTATAGCGCTGGATGGGCTCTTTGTATTTTTTGCCCTTCGCCTCGAGATCAGCAAGAACGGTATGCAATTCGTTCTCCGAGTACGTATAGACCATCTCATTGGGCTTGGTCCCCGCGTGGATGACCTCCACCCGGTGCAGAGGCGGCACCGCGGCGTAGACCCTGCCGTGTTCGACCATCGGTCGCATGTACCGGAAGAACAAGGTCAGCAACAACGTACGGATGTGGGCACCGTCGACATCGGCGTCGGTCATCAGCACGACCTTGCCGTATCGGGCGGCGGAAATATCGAAGCTCCGCCCGGATCCGGCACCAACGACCTGGATGAGGGCCGCGCATTCGGCGTTGGACAGCATGTCCCCCACCGAGGCCTTCTGGACGTTCAGGATCTTGCCACGGATGGGCAACAGGGCCTGGAAGTCCGAGGAGCGGGCCAGTTTGGCGGTTCCGAGCGCTGAGTCGCCCTCGACGATGAACAGCTCGGATCGCTCGATGTTATCGCTCCGGCAATCAGCGAGTTTCGTCGGCAACGACGAGGTCTCCAGTGCACTCTTCCGCCGCTGGGTCTCCTTGTGGACCCGGGCCGAGATCCGGGACTTCATCTCGTTGACGACCTTCTCCAGCACGGCCCCCGACTGCTGCTTATCGGCTCGCGCCGAGGAGGTCAGGCGTGCCCCGAGCTGCTTTTCCACGACCCGTGAAACGATCTGACGCACTGCCGAGGTCCCGAGGATCTCCTTCGTCTGGCCCTCGAATTGGGGTTCGGCCAGACGGACGGTCAAGACGGCCGTCATGCCGGCGGTGACGTCGTCCTTCTCGATCTTGTCGTTGCCGGCCTTCAGCTTGCGGGCGTTGGACTCGATGACCTTACGGAAGGTCTTCAGCAGGGCCTGTTCGAACCCCGTCTGGTGAGTGCCGCCCTTGGGTGTGGCGATGATGTTCACGAAGGAGCGCACGGTGGTGTCGTAACCGATGCCCCAGCGCAAGGCGACGTCGACCTCGCAGGAACGTTCGACCTCCATGACCTTGCTGTGGCCGGAATCGTCGAGGACGGGCACCGATTCCTTGAAGGTTCCGGTTCCCTGGATGCGCCAGATGTCGGTGACGGCCGGATCGTTGGCCATATAGTCGACGAATTCCGAGATGCCACCGTCGTGGTGGAACACCTCTTCGAGTGGCCCGTCCTCACCGGCGGTTCCCGCCAGCTTGCGTTCATCACGCAGTGTCAGCCGAAGACCCGGCACGAGGAAGGCAGTCTGCCGGGCGCGCGCCTCGAGTTCCTCGTAGGAGAACTTGGCGTCGGCGATGAAAATCTGTTCGTCCGCCCAGTAGCGGATACGGGTTCCGGTGACCCCGCGTTTGGCTTTGCCGACGACGTCGAGTTCGGATTTTTCCACGAACGGCTCGAAAGGTGCTTCTGGCTTGGGCTTGCCGGTGTCCTTGAACCGACCCGGCTCTCCGCGCCGGAACTGCATCTGGTAGGTCTTTCCACCCCGGTCCACCTGGACATCCAGACGCCCCGAGAGGGCGTTGACCACGCTGGCACCGACGCCGTGAAGGCCGCCGGAAGCCGTGTAGGAACCGCCACCAAACTTTCCGCCGGCGTGCAGTTTCGTGAAAACGACTTCGACGCCGGTCAGCCCGGTCTTGGGTTCAACGTCCACCGGAATGCCACGGCCATCGTCGTGGATCTCGACCGAACCGTCTGAGTGCAGCACGATGGTGATGCTTTGCCCGAATCCACCCAGCGCCTCGTCCACCGAGTTGTCGATGATTTCCCAGAGGCAGTGCATGAGCCCCCGCGAATCCGTGGAACCGACATACATGCCCGGGCGTTTGCGGACCGCTTCCAGGCCTTCGAGCACGGAGAGGTGGCGTGCGTTGTACTCAGAACTCGGTGCCACGGGGAACGTGCTCCTTGTTGACGATGGATTCTCGGACCATTTCCACGGTAGTACCCGCGTCCGACATTTCGCGGTTCCCGCGCCGTTGCTGCTTTTCAGCGGGAAATCGGAGGTGGTCCACGACACGCCCGTGCCTTCAATGCCTTCAGAACGCTACGCGGTGAGCGAAAGTCGAGTCATGACGGGATGATTCACCGCCGTAACTGGTTGTATTGAGTACACGAGATCTAAGGAGGTCACCATGACGCCAACATCAGTGGCAACACGCGGACTGTCCGCGCTCGATCGCTGCGACCGCTGCGGAGCACAGGCCTATGTGCGGGCGGTTCTTCAGACCTCTGGTGGAGAGCTGCTCTTCTGCGGCCACCACGCACGCGACGTCGAGGCCAAACTGCGGCCCATGACCGCCGAGTGGCAGGACGAAACCGACAAACTTCATGAAAAGCCGGTCTACGACGAGGATTGATCCTCAACCGCAAGGCCCTCTGAGGGCCGAAGACTGCTGAAGCGGGAACCGTGAACACACGGTTCCCGCTTTTTTCTGTCTTTGCTTCGTTCAGCCATGCGCCGGGGGCGTCGTCGAGCGCCCCCACCATCCTGGAAACGCCGAAGGCCGGCACCCCGTGCAGGGGTGCCGGCCTTCGATTCAGGGTCGGCTTGCCGACGTGCCGGTTTAGTCCAGGTAGT
>RCNJ01000379.1_pt1 | contig 18508 bp, 19 predicted proteins | sample 2041171 | NCBI WGS metagenome assembly RCNJ01 (sample SAMN09708213, study PRJNA481090) | feces metagenome | biome: feces | host: Pygoscelis adeliae | place: Antarctica: Rookery Lake | collected 2010-03-01 | reverse complement strand
GTACGTCTACGAGATGACCGCCGACCAGATCGTCACCCCAGACCGCATCGACGTCGTCGCGCCCGTGCCCGGAGAGCCCGAAGAAGAACCCTTTAAACGCATGATGACGCTCACCACCTGCCACTCACCAACGACGGGGGAGTGGGGTAACTCCCACCGCTGGGTGGTGCACGCCGAACTCATTGGGTGGATGGATCGCAGTGAGGGCATGCCGGAACAAATTCTCAACGACTCGGGAGCGAAATAATGTACGGCCTCATCTGGCGGGCACTGCCCGGCCCCACCTGGCTGCGCACCCTCGAAGCCATTGCCCTGATTGGGATCGCAGTCTTTGTGCTCTTCGAGTGGGGCTACCCCTGGTTTAGCGAAACCTACCTTGAAGTAGACCCCAGCCTCGGCTAGCCCGAACGCAGATTGCGCGAAAAGATGGGCTGTCGAGCCCCCTTTCCGCGCACTCACAGACTGGGATTTTAGGTGATGCGACGGGTGGAGCGAGTCACCGTGAACTTGGGGTTCTTCGCCATCTGTTCCGTGCGACCAATCAGCTTTGTCAGTTCGCTCTTATGCAGCAGGTGCGAGTTGTACACAGCCCAGAGCTCGCCACCGGGGCGCAGCACCCGCGCCGCAGCGCGGAACATCTTGGACGCCGTGCCAGTGTGCACAGCCGCGCCCATGTGGAATGGCGGATTGCACAGCACCACATCAACGCTGCCGTCCGGCACGCCGGCGAGGGCATCTTCACGCACTGCCTGCACCCGGTCACCCACACCATTGATGTCAGCGGTTGCGCGTGCCGACGCTACTGCCGCAGCCGACTGATCAGAGGCAAGCACCTGTGCATCGGGCCGCGCCAATGCGAAGCCAGCAGCAAGCACACCAGTTCCGCAGCCTAGATCGATCACGGTCTGGGCGTCGCTAGCCACTCGGTCAAACTGTTCCAGCAGGAACCGGGTACCAATATCAACCTTGGTGCCAGCAAAAGCACCGCCGTATGCGCAAACCGTCAGGCCAACGTCCTCATGGCGTTCCTGCCGTGGGAAGCCTTGTGAGGCAGCAGAGTCAGGGTTAAGTGCACGCGCAGTGAGCACGCGCGACTTGCCGCGGGCAAGTGAGGCCTGCACGTCACCGAAGCGCGTGGCGAGCACCTCATTCATGGCGCGGGTCATGTACTTAACCCGGCCGCCAGCGAATACCACCACATCAGCTGCAGCGTGGTCAGCAATCAGATCGACCATTTGGGTGAACTCATCGAGCCCGCGCGGCAGCCGCAGCAGCACAACATGCGCGCCCTGCACGACATCGGACTGCAAGGCAGTAAAGGACCGGAAGGTGTCCCCGAGCTCCAGGCGCTCCGCATTGGCTTCTAAGGCAAGTTCGCCGGTGAGTTCGTCGGTGTGCGTCCGCACTTGCTGTGCGCCCAGTTGCGCCACTGCGCCCAGGGTCAGCGCCCCGTAGAGGTCGCCAAGCACCGCAACGGTGCCCGCGTCCCCCAGGCGACCATCACCTTCAAGTGCAGCGGCGGCTTCATCGAGAATGAGCCGGTCAGCGGGGTCGGCCGCGAGTAGGTCGGGTCCTTCAACATCAGGCCAGCGCCGTAGGCGCGAAAACAATTCAGTGGGCATACCCTCAGTGTCCGCTACTTTTTCGCCGCTTTGGCAGCAGCCTTGGCATCGCGTTCTTTAATGCGGTCTTCTTCGGCACGAACTTCATCGGCGATGGCGCGTTCATTGTGCAGCCACGCGGAGTCTTCCTCGCGTAGTTCGTTGATCTGTTCAGTGGTCAATGGGTCACTGTGCCCGCCGCGTGCGAGGGCAGCAATGGACACTCCCAGGCGTGCTGCCACAACGGAGCGGGGGTGCGGGCCGGTGGTACGCAGGTCAGCGAGCCACTGTGGCGGATTAGCCTGCATGGTGTTGAACTCTTCGCGGGTGATTTCACTGTCTTGGAATTCCTGCGGGGTAGCAGGTAGGTACACCCCGAGCTTTTTGGCGGCAGTGGAGGATTTCATGGTCTGCGGGGTCTTCTTCGCGGTCATGCCCCAAGGGTATCGGCTCCGGCGCGGGTAATCTGACTGGGTGCACCCCACTTCGGACGACGCCGCGCCCACGCCCGCCCCCAATACGCCCTCCGACGCCGTCACAGCAGACGACGTCACTGCAAGCCCGCCCGAATCCAGCCAGGCTCCAACCGCGCACGACGACGCAGCCTTACTCGACGACGCCTTAGACGACGACACAACCGCACAAAAGAGCACCGCGTCTGCGTTCCGCTTGGGATTCACCCCGGGTGTTAACCCCGCTAAATGGGTGGCGATGTGGCGGGAACGCCGCGCCGAACCGTTGCAGCTCGTCCCGCTCGACGTGCTCGACAATGGCGCGCAGGTGCACTCCGGCGCTGTGCACGCCGCGCTGGTGCGATTACCGATAGATCGCACAGACCTAGACGCCATTGCCCTCTATGACGAGGTCCCGGTGGTGATTGTGCCGATTGACCACCTCATCACCGCCGCAGATGAGATCACCCTCGATGACTTAGCCGACGAGGTGCTGCTGCACCCCTTGGATGACCTGCTGGAGTGGGAGCAACGCCCCGGCACACCTGCCCGCGACCGGCCAGCCACAACTGCCGATGCCGTCGCCCTGGTGGCCGCCGGCATTGGCGTACTCGTGGCCCCCATGTCGCTAGCGCGGGTGCACCACCGGAGAGACCTCACCTACCGGCCAGTGGTGGACGGGCCGACGTCGGGAATTGCGTTGGTGTGGACGCAGTACGAAACCACCGAACAGATTGAGGCATTTATCGGGATTGTGCGGGGACGCACCCCAAATAGTTCCCGCGGCCAAAGTGCCGCGGCCCCCGTCGCAGCAGTGCCCGACGTCGATCGCGACGCCAGCCAACGCCCAGCGCAGCCCGCGCGCGGCAAAGCGGGGAACAAACCGGGGGCGAAGGGAAAGACCACGGCCGGCGGCCGCGGTCTCCCACCTCGAAACCCTGGCCGTAAACCCAAACCGGGCAAAGCTGGCCGGAAGGGCAAAGGCAAGGGGCGGAACTAAACCGAACCGACGAGTTGCTCCGGCTGCTTAGTTACTCCGCTGTCTACTTGCTGGGTACCTCACAGCGCACGCCGGTGGAGTGCACCGGGCAGTACCCGTTGGGGTTTTTGTGCAGGTACTGCTGGTGCGTAGCCTCCGCGTAGTAGAACGGACCAGCGTCGTCCGCGGAACGAAGTTCAGTCGTAATCTCACCGAAGCCCTTGGCAGCCAGGCCCTCCTGGAAAGCAGCGGCGGTTTCCCGGACGGCCACTTCCTGTTCCGGCGTCGTCCAGTACACCGCAGAGCGGTACTGCGAACCGACGTCGTTACCCTGCCGGAAGCCCTGCGTGGGGTTGTGCATCTCCCAGAATGCGCGCAGCACCTCCCGGTCGCTGAGCACCTTCGGGTCGTAAGCGACCATCACAATTTCGGTGTGCCCGGTCAGGGAACTGCACACTTCTTCATAGAGCGGGTAGGGCGTGAAGCCACCCTGGTACCCGACCGCAGTTGTCACCACACCTGGCGTTTGCCAGAACTCACGCTCAGCACCCCAGAAGCACCCCAAACCCAGGTAAATCACCCGAGTGGCCTCTGACCATGGCCCAACGAGAGGAGAACCCAGCACCGCGTGGGTGCGCGGGACACTAAAGCGGGGGGCATCGTGCCCAGGGAGTGCCCGCTCGGCAGTCACCATGCTGGACCGGGCAGAGTTGCGGAACAGGCTTTCAAACATCAGAACCTCCGGGGCGAACAGCGAGACGAGTCAAACAGCGGAAAAATTAACCTACGGGCCCCTGTAGCAAACTTCAGCACCCGTTTGATTGACACAACGTCATACCGGGGTCTGATGTTCCCGACCCCGCAATATCCGACACTAGAAGCTCCACCGCAACGGCCCCGACGGTGCCAACACTCGTTGTGCGCGTTAACCTTGGCTTGACTTCGCGTTCCACGAGCATCTGCGCAGGTAGGACTCGCTTGGGGCAACACCGACTGGAGCACTCAACACGTGACTGACACAGCACAGCAACAGGACAGCGGCCCCTCCGCGAAAGCTTCGGGATCCGCAACCGTTCCGTTCTCCATTCAGAGCGCCGCCGCGTGGTCCTGGCGGCTGATCCTCATCGGTCTGGCAATTGCAGGTGGCCTGTTCCTGCTGGCGAAGTTCACACTCATTGTTGTTCCAGTGGCAATTGGAATTTTGTTCGCGGTGCTGCTGGCACCTGTGGTGCGGATACTGACGGTGAACTTGCGCTTCCCCAAAGCGTTGTCATCAATTATTGCCGTCCTGGGCCTCGTGGGGTTCGTCACCGGCCTGGCCGTCCTTGCTGGCCGATCTATCGCGCAGGGTGTGGCAGATCTGAGCGCAAAAGCAGTGGAAGGTTTCGACACCTTCCTCACTCTGCTTGCTGAAGGCCCACTCGGAATCGACACCGAGCGCGTCTCGCACATGCTCGATGACCTGGCTGGCGCCGCCGAAGAGAACGTGGGCGCGCTGCTCTCTGGTGCAATTTCCGTCACCACCACAGTGGGCCAGGTGTTTGCCGGTTCGCTGATCGCGCTGTTCTGCACATTCTTCTTCCTGCTCGACGGACGGCGCATCTGGGCGTGGGTCGTTGGTCTACTGCCGCGCGGTGCACGCCAGAGCGTCCACCAGGCCGGACGCCGCGGTGTCATCACCCTGGCGGCCTACACCCGCACCCAAATTCTCGTCGCCTTCGTCGACGGTGCCGGAATCGGCATCGGTGCAGCAATTCTGGGTTTACCGCTAGCGCTTCCACTCGGAGTACTGGTGTTCATTGGCTCGTTCATTCCCTTTGTTGGAGCCATCGCCACCGGCGTCGTCGCTGTTCTTGTGGCGTTGGTTGCCAAGGGCTGGGTCACCGCGCTGATCATGCTCGGCATCGTACTTTTTGTGCAGCAGGTTGAAAGTAACGTGCTGCAGCCGTTCCTCATGGGGCACGCCGTCTCCATGCACCCCGTTGCGGTGCTGCTGGTGGTGACAGCGGGAACACTGTCCGCCGGAATCATCGGTGCACTCTTTGCCGTCCCAATCGCGGCGGTGCTCAACACCGTCATCTTGTACTTCCACGGTCACGACAAATTCCCCAACCTCGGATACGAGGACGAAATACCGTTACGACCGCACGCTGATGGCAGTTACGGTAGACAAGCCAGACGCCTATTCGCTAGGCGCGATAAAATGGTTGCAGAGTCACTGCTCGGTGTGCGCGTCGAACCTGCGCCGTCGGAGCAAGAAGCAGAAGCAGAAAGTCCAGGAGAGGACACCACCGGAAAATGACCGCACTCGTCACAGCCGACAGCATTCACGACGCCGCTCGGCTGGTGCAGCGGATCGCAACCCGAACCCCGGTAGAGTCCAGCCGCGCACTGAGCGAAATCCTCGGGGCTCCGGTCTACCTCAAATGCGAAAACCTGCAGAAAACTGGCTCCTTCAAGGTACGCGGAGCCTACGTACGCATGGCCCGGCTCAGCCCTGAAGAGACCAAACACGGCGTCGTCGCAGCAAGCGCCGGCAACCACGCCCAAGGCGTGGCGCTCGCAGCCCGCGAACTGGGCATCCACGCCGTCGTCTACATGCCCTCAGACGCCGCGCTGCCCAAAGTTGCCGCAACACGCGAATATGGCGCAGAAGTGCGTCTCGTCGGATCAGCCGTTGACGATGCGCTCGCAGCCGCGCACCAGCACGCCCGCGCCACCGGCGCCATCTTGATCCACCCCTTTGACCACGCCGACATCGTGGCAGGGCAAGCCACCATCGCCCTGGAAATCCTCGAACAGACGCCCGACGTACGCACCGTGCTCGCACCCGTCGGTGGCGGTGGGCTCGCCGCGGGACTGGTGGCAGCATTTGCCCACTTCGCGCCCGACGTGAAAGTCATCGGGGTGCAAGCCGCCCGAATGGCGGCCTACCCGCCGTCCATTGCCGAAGGCTCCCCACAGCAAATCCAGGGGCGGACCACCATGGCCGACGGCATTGCCGTCAGCACCCCAGGTCAGGTGCCATTCGACATTGTGACCGCCGGAAACTTCGAAGTCCTTACCGTCTCCGAACACGACCTGTCTCGGGCACTGCTGTTAGTTGCGGAACGCGCCAAACTACTCGTCGAACCTGGGGGCGCGGCCGGAGTGGCCGCCATCATGGCGCACCCCGAGCGAGTGGAAGGACCCGCCGTTGCGGTGCTGTCCGGCGGAAACATTGACCCCATTGTGTTGCTGCGTGTGGTGCGGCACGGACTGTCCTCCGCGGGCCGGTTCCTGCAGGTGCGAGTCCGGCTCATCGACCGCCCCGGCGCCCTGGCGAACCTCATGCTTGACCTAGCCGAAGTGGGCGGAAACGTCATGCACGTGGAGCACGTGCGCACCGGGCCACACCTAGCCATTGACGAGGTTGAAGTGGTCGCCCAGGTAGAAACTAAAGGCACTGACCACTGCGTCACAGTGCTGGAACACTTGCGTATTGAGGGCTATCAGCTGGATGACACCCCCTAGACGGCGGTCCGCTCTCAAGGAGTGTCAGAGAGCTTAGAGAAATAAAGAACCCCCTGAACATCAGTTCAGGGGGTTTCTTTATGCGCTGAGGTCTCAGCCGTCGTAGGGCTTAGCGGAAAGCAGCTCGACGCTGATCTCCTTGCCCGTAGGCGTCCGGTAACTTACGGTTTCGCCCATGGATTTGCCGTTAATGGCTTCGCCCAGTGGTGAATTCTCGGAGTAGACGTCAATGTCTGTGGTGCCAGCAATTTCGCGGGATCCCAACAGAAAAGACATTTTATTGCCCGCAACTTTGGCGGTGACCAGCATGCCAGGTTCGGCCTTGCCGTCGTCCGCGGGGGCGCCGATACGCGTGTGCTCCAGTTTGCGCTTCAGCTCGCGGATGCGTGCTTCTTGCTTGCCCTGCTCTTCGCGGGCAGCGTGGTAGCCGCTGTTCTCCTTGAGGTCGCCTTCATCACGCGCTTGGGCGATCTTCTCGGCAATATCCAGCCGTCCTGGACCACTGAGGTAGTCGTATTCCGACTTCATCTGGTCGTAGGCCTCCTGGGTTAGCCACGTTGTCGTGGATGTACCGGCCATGATCGCTCCTTCACTGTTGCAATAAAGCGGCGCACGGTTCTAGCCGCGCGCCAGTGTGTGTTGCTGCTAATTGGATGTGCCGCTGAGCCCCATTACTCAATCGGCGGGTCTGCCGGGTGGTTTACCGGGCGTACCAACGGGTCGAGTCATACGACAAAGCAGCGTTCATGCCTAGTATTGTAGCGCCAATTTGATGCTGCGAGGTTGTGAGCGTCGCAGAAAAGTGGCTGGACGTCGTCGTCGGATCAGTCCTCGAGGACCGAACAACCGTCCAGAATGCCCGTGGTGGCTTCTTGAGACGTCCGTACCGACACAGTGAAACGTTCGTGATCAGAGGGCCCGTCCCCACGGTCAATGACAACGTCGCGGCGGCCCACCTCCGCGTACCCCGGGTTCAGGGCAGTAATGGCGCAAGTAATTTTTACATCGGCATCTTTGGTGACCAAAAAACTGACATCAACCTGCTCGGAACTGACGACTTTGAAGCCGTAGTCTTTCACTGTGAATGGTTGGCCGGTCGACATCGTCCAACCCATCCACCCAGCAGTGACCGTCAAGGCAATGCCCAGCACCCATAATGTGACTACTGTGGCACGGCGTTTCGACGGAGACGGGGCGGAACTTCCGTAACGATCAGCCGCTGGTTCGGAACTGTGCGATGTCATGGAATTATTGTCTCTCAGCTCTGGTTGGTTACGGTAACTGGAGTTGGGCCGCTCGTCCGTGCCCGTACGCCCCACCGCGAAACTCGCGACCCCCTTGAGAGGAAGTACCGAAGTGGCTAGAACACCGTTGCGACTCATGGCAGTGCACGCGCACCCAGATGACGAGTCCAGCAAAGGCGCGGCCACAACCGCACGCTATGCCGCGGAAGGTGTTGAAGTCCTCGTCGTCTCCTGCACTGGCGGCGAGGCAGGTTCAGTGCTGAACCCCTATTTCACCCAGGTTCCAGAAACACCCGAAGAGATGGCACAGATCCGTGACGGCGAAATGGCCGCCGCCGCAGCAGCACTGGGAGTGCAGCACCACTGGCTGGGCTTCGTCGACTCCGGTCTGCCCGAAGGCGACCCCCTGCCGCCGCTGCCTGAAGGCTGCTTCGCGCTCGCACCGCTGGAAGAAGCCTCCGCACCACTGGTCAAACTTGTGCGGGAGTTCAAACCTCACGTCATCACCACCTACGACCCATCCGGTGGCTACCCACACCCTGACCACATCCAGTGCCACAACGTGTCCTACGAGGCCTTTGCCGCCGCAGGTAACGCCGACAGGTACGTCGGTCAGGGGGAGCCATGGCAGCCGCTGAAGTTGTACTACAACCACGACTTCTCCATGCGCCGCATCCGTGCCATTCATGAAGCGCTCATTGCCGCAGACATGGAGTCACCATTTGGTGACTGGGTCGAAACTCGCGCGGCCCGCGAAATCCCAGAGCGTGAAGTTACCACTCAAATTGAATGCTCGGACTACTTCGATAACCGGGACGCCGCACTGCTGGCACACGCCACCCAGATTGACCCCACCGGCTTCTTCTTTGGCACGCCGCGAGAGATCGAAACGCGGGTCTGGCCCTTTGAAGAGTACGAACTGGCACTTTCGCGCGTGCCAACCACTATCCCGGAGAGCGACCTGTTCGCGGGAATTAACCCTGAGGACCCCTCGTGATGGGTATCAGCGTCACCATTTTGAGCCAGCCGTTTGTCACCGACGTGGCCGCTTGGCTCCGAATAGACGGTGCTGAACCGACCCCCTCACCAACCGAGGTGCTACGCCCAGGGCTCAGCAAATGGGATGTCACACCTGGGCTGCTCGGCTTCCTCGCAATGTTTTGCGTGGTGCTTGCCGCAGTGGCGGTCTGGTTCTCTATGAGCGGCAAACTTCGTAAACTTCAGCACGATGAGCGGATGGAAGCCAGCGCCGCTCAGGCGCGTGCGGACGGGGATCAAGAAGCGGCCAGCGCTGCGTCAACTACTGCAGCATCACCAACTAGTGCAGCGGCCACAAACGCTGCACTGGGAACCGAGCCAGCCACAGGTGTGGCGCCGCCGGAGGCCGAAGTAGACGACGCCTGATTGGCGGACGTTAGCGAATCATCAGCACGGCAACGAGCACTGCTGCGTAGTGGCAGCCCCAACCGATAACCGTTCCCACGTGAAATAGTTCGTGAAAACCGAACCATTTTTGGCTCAGGCGGGGCCGCTTCAAGGCGTACACGATGGCGCCCAGGGTGTAGGCGAGCCCGCCAGCGCAGATGAGGTACACCACGGTGGGGCTCCCGCCACGCCAGAACTCACCCATGTAACCCACAGCTACCCAGCCCAGCGCGAGATAAATGGGGGTGTACACCCAGCGGGGTGCCTCCAGCCAGACAATGCGCGCTGTGATACCCAGCAGCGCCCCAATCCACACAATGGTGAGCAGAATCGTTGCGGCTTTTGTGCTGAGCAGCAGCACTGCCAGGGGCGTGTAACTGCCCGCAATGATCAAAAAGATGTTCGCGTGGTCTGCCCGGCGCAGCATGGCGGTGGTCTTGAGGGACCAGTTGCCACGGTGGTATACCGCGCTGGTGCCGAAGAGCAGCATCGTTGTTATCGCGAAGATGATGGCGGCCACGCGCGGAGCAGTGGGTGGGGATAGCGCGATCAGTACGATTCCCGCAACTACTGCAAAGGGGAAGATGCCCGCGTGAATCCAACCGCGCAGACGCGGCTTCGGCAAGGGAACGGTCGCACCGGGTGTGGGCGGTGCGATGGAATGAACTGGGGTGCGAACCATAGAACCACAGTAACTTACGACACCGTAGGTTACGGAAGCGTAAGTTGGTTATTCTGTGCGACATTCGTGCAGGTCCTTGCTAAACACCGGCAGGAGCGTGTTGTGCGTCGCCGGTTCCGGTAGCGTGTGAAATCCAACACGGTAACGACGAGGATTCCAGGTGCGATTAACCAATCAGCTTTACGGGTTATACGAACGTCGTCTCGCATCGTCATTGCCAGCAGAGGCCATGCCGCGCCACATCGGCGTCATCTTGGACGGCAACCGGCGTTGGGCTAAAACCTACGGTGAGCCCGCAGCAGCCGGACACCGCCGCGGCGCAGGCAAAATTGCTGAATTACTCAACTGGAGCCAAGAACTCGGCATTGAAGTCGTCACCCTGTGGATGCTGTCAACCGATAACCTCACCCGGGAACCTGCGGAACTCAACCCTCTGCTCGACATCATTGAAGAAGCCGTGCACGCCCTGGCCGCCTGCGGAAAATGGCGCCTGCGCATGGTGGGACGCCTCGACTTGCTCCCGACCGCAACCGCCCGCGCCCTGCGCGAGGCCCAAGATGCCACCGCAAATGTCAACGGCCTCGAAGTCAACGTGGCTGTTGGTTATGGGGGCCGTCATGAAATTGCCGACGCCGTCCGCGACTACCTCCGCGAGCGCGCCGCTGCCGGGGCCAGCGTTGAAGAGATTGCCACCCAAATTGACGTTGATGACATTGCCCAGCACCTGTACACCAAGGGGCAGCCGGACCCAGAACTGGTAATTCGCACCTCAGGGGAACAGCGGCTGAGCGGGTTTCTCATGTGGCAGAGTGCGCACTCCGAGTTCTACTTTTGCGAGGCGTACTGGCCGAGTTTCCGTCGGGTGGACTTTCTGCGCGCGCTGCGCTCGTACACCACGCGCGAACGACGCCTCGGTAAATAGCTAACCGCCGGTGATGTTGTCGTCAGAGACGACGTACACGCTGCCGGCGAGGTCGTCTTCGGCGGGGGGAGTGTCCGCACCCGCCGTCGGCACTTGGGTGCCAGCATCGGCTGGGGTGTCCTTCGCTCCAGTATTTCCGTGACCGACAGTGTTCTTGTGGCCGTCGCCGGTCTGCGGGCGCACCTGCTGGGTGGAGCCCGTTGTTTCAAAGTATTCGGCGTGGGTGAACCCGAACTTGTTCGCAATGATCTTGGACGGGAACGAGTCCACTTTCGTGTTTAAATTGCGCACATTGGCGTTGTAAAACCGCCGTCCTGCCGCCAACCGGGTGTCAATATTGGCCAGTGTGGTTCGTAACTGTTGGAGGGTTTCGCTGCCCTGTAGTTGCGGGTGTGCCTCGGCAGCGATGAGGAGTTGGCCCAACGCTTGAGTGAGTTGGTCCTCCCTGCCGGCCTGCTCCGCTGGGCTCAATGCTGGCTGAGCCGCCTGTGCGCATGCTGCAGTGACTGCGTCGAAGACCTGGCGGTCGGGCGCGGCGTACTCGTGGAGGTTGGCTACCAAGCTTGAAATTGCCTCGTGTCGGCGCTTGAGTCCAAGGTGAACCTGCCGCCAGGACTCCTGCACGAGGTGGTGCAGTCGGATGAAGCCGTTGTAGCGCGCGACGCTCCACACCAACAGCAGAATAAGGGTAAGTACGACGAGCACTAACGTGAGTTTTAGGCCGGGGTCCATCACAAGATCCTTTGCTGCAACGAAGAGGATTGGCGTGAACCTCAGGTCTGGTGCGCCCGAGGTCAGGCGCTTGGCACCGGATCGACGCCGCGATCCTGCCAGACAAAGTCTGGAATACAGTCGATCGCGTCCTTGAGCACCGCGAGGCGGGAATCAATGACGTTCAATTGTGTTTTGCCCTTGCGCCAGGTCACGATGGTTTTCCCGGCGATGTGCAGCGGTGCTTCCCGTGCTTCTGGGCGCAGCATCCGCTCCATGAACTGGGGGTTGACCACATCGTGCGCAAACTTGAGGTCGGCTGCCGTCACGCGCCACGCCTTGTTGAACTCGTCGGATTCGAATTCGATGTCCTGGGCGCCGAGTGCTTTCCCGAGCCGGGTGCCCAGCGTTTCACGTGTGAGATTCAACTGTGGCAACGTGGCCGGTAGGAATAGCGCCACAACGTGGTAATTATAGGTTTTGGTGTTGTCACGCTGATGGGATCGCAAACCGCGGATGTAGGTAAACGTGCAAGATACCGCCCGGTGGCCTTGAAAGGTGCCGGTCAGCACTTCAATGCAGTGCGGATCGCGCCCTGCAGAGGTGAACGGCGGGCAGTTGAAACTCTCGTGCAATCTTGTGTCTTTGTCGACGAGGGTCCACCCCCGACTGTGCTGCCAAGCCCGCAATGCTTTTTTACGCCTATGCGCGGCAAACGCGCCGAAGATTAATCCTCCGACGACGATCACAATCAAAACTGGGAAAAACCATGACACGACGGTTTCCATACCCACCCCAAAGTCCAGTTCTTTCCCCTGCAAAACAACCTTGAGCAGCAACCTACCATCGCCGGTGCCACCGACGGGAGGTGAGAATGGAGCCTGGTTTAGTCGCGAACCTGCACAAAACCGTGTGCACCACGCTCGGCGTCGATCATCACGTGGGACACCATCGGGTACTTCCCAGCCTCAGGGAACGCCAGTTCCACGAACCCGCCTTGGGCGGTGGTCAGGCCCAGGGCCTGACTGCCGCCGGCTTCGGCGTTACCGGGGCGTAGTTGGTAGGCACCTTCGGAGAACACGGTGTCGAACTGGCCGCCCACAATATGGAAGGACGTGCCCCGGTTTGGTCCCACTGGCAGCACCCAAAACCGCACCCGCTCGCCTACGCGTGCGGGCAGCGGCTGGAAGTCGTACTGATTGGCATAACCGTTGAACGCCACAATGTCGGGGGAGTCGGCCGCTAACTTGTCGAAGTCGACTGCTTCGCCCTGGCCGCCCAAGTAGAACTCGGACTGCACCAGGAGGTACTCGTGGTCCACCTCGGGCAGGTTGGGCGGATCAATCACAACGGCGCCAAACATGCCATTGGCAATGTGCGCGGTCATGGGCATGGTGCCGCAGTGGTACATCCAAATGCCAGACATGGTTGCCGTGAACCGGTACGTCAACTGCTCCCCGGGCGGGATCGTGCGCATCGGTTGATCCGGGGCGAGCGACCCGGCATGGAAGTCAATGGAGTGCCCAATGGTGCCGTCGTTGATGAGGGTGATGTCAAAGGTGTCCCCAACTTTGCCGCGCAGAGTGGGGCCCGGCGCTGTGCCGTTGAAAGTCCACAGCTTTTGCCGCACCCCCGCGGCAACTTCCAGTTCAATTTCACTGACCGTCATAGTGACTTCGTGATGAGTTTCGGAGCCAGCGGGCGGTAATTCGGCCGGATGCGCTTCGAAACCAGCCTCGGGTTCGCGCATGAAGTCCAAATCAGCGGCCGCACCAGTGCCGGTGTTTGCGCCGCCGGATTGTTCGGTGTGATCTGACGACGACGCTCCAGGTAGCGCCGGTTCCTCCCCGTCAGCAACCGGCGGTGCATCGCCGCCAATGGCGTGAATTTGCAGCACCATACCCATCTGCCGGTGGCCCACCACCGTGCACCAGCCATCAATGGTGCGTCCCACCACCCCAACGTCGAGGGTCACAGTTTCACCGGGCGCAATGCGCCCGCTGTTATGCCCAGTGTCTAGGGCGAGGTCGTGCACATCGGAGTCGACATTAGAGATCTCCAGCACCAGCGTGTTGCCGGCAGGCACCTCAATGTTGTCGGGGAAGAACCGCATATCGCGGGTCTCGACCTGCACGACGGTTGTCTCACCCGTGGCAACGACCGCACCTGCGCTCGCGGTCCCGCCGGATCCCAACGCTAGCGGGTCAGCGGCAACACCCGCTGCAGCCACCAAAGCAAGGATGCTCACTGCCGCGACGGCTAGGCCGGTGCGGCGCGGTCCGGTGACCGCTTCAACTGGTGGTTTGGGACGAGAGGGCGCTGCGCCGTCGTCGGCGGGGAGCACTGCTGCGGGCCGCGGCCGGGGAGCGGTGCTGCGGGCCGCACCCCGGGCACGTAAAGCGCCCCGAACTGCGAGGACCAGCAGCGGTAAGAAGGAAACGTACACCCCAAGGACGAGACTGGAGGCCAACACATGCACAATGCTGGGCGCAGGGAGCAGGAATAGCACGAGGCCGCCGTTTGCGAGGATGACGCGTAGCACTGCGCCGCGTTCGAGCATCGCCGTGGCGGTGCGTATTGCTGCTGGGCCGCCGCCCACCACAACCGGTGCCAGGTACGTGAGCGCCCCGAGCAGGAGTTGGGCAGCAAAACCGGCGGTGAGAACCGGGGTGAGCATTCCGACTCGAGTGGCCACTGACTCCCAGCTGGGGCTGAACGCGAGAATTCCGGCCAGGGTGGTGACTGCACCCGTGAGCCAAATCATGGCTGCCCCCGCGGACCACGTGGAGAAAGTTGCGGGTGGCCGTTTCCGGGCTGCGCGTATCAGCGGCACCCAGATTGAGCCGAGCCCAGCAAGGTAGAGCAGCACTCCGGCCGCAGCGAGGAGTTGCACCCCAACGAGGAGCCCGGCAATGCCGGTGCCGAGACCGCCGAGTAGGAGCGCCAGTGCACGACGGGCTGCTGGCAGGGTGCCCTCGGCCATTTTGGTGCGCAGCATCGTGGGCCACAGGGTGACCAAGGTTCCCACCACGGTGAGGCCAACAAAACCGAGCAGGTTCAGTCCGGCATGTACCAGCGTGAACCTATTCTGCATTCCACCGGGCACCCCGTAGGCAAGCGTCGCCCCAAAGCCGGCCCCAAAGGGCAGCAACCAGGCAGCCGCAACGTAGAACCACACCGCAACCCCAAAGCGCGGTGCCAGCGCCGACCGCGACTGCCACCACAGGGCAGTTCCATGCGCCGCAACAGCAAGTCCGACGACGACGGCGCCCACCAGCGTCGTCAGCCAGTGCGTCACCACCATTCCGGTGACCACAGTGATGACACCGAGGTTGAGCGCCACCAGCCGAATGATTTGCCACCGGCGTGACCCAGGCTCAATGCGGCGACGCAGCAGGGCGTCGGTGAAGTGCTGACTCCACACCACAATGGCGTTCGTAATCGCGCCAAGGAGCAGCAGGTGCACCAGCAGCCAAGCGGAGGCGGCAATCCACCGGTGCGCCACGGCCACCACCAGCAGGGACAGCAGCCAGAACACCACGGGTGAGTTAGCCCACAGGTGCCAAGTGGTGCGTTCAGACAACGGTTTGGGAGGTTTGCTGGGGCCTGGAGTACTAGGGCTGATAGAAATCATGCGGCTACTTCCACCTGACGCCGGTCGACGGAGCCAATGTTGGCCCGCACGGCAATAGTCACCATGAGGAGGACGAACAGCAGCAGTGCCACGATATTTCCCACACCACCAATCTGAACCACCACCGGATTATCGCGGGCGTCACCCACAGCAACGCGCAGCAGCAGTGTCACATGCAGCAGCACCGCGGGCACGTACATCACCGGGTGGTAAGGCAGTTTGATGCGCAGCACCGCCGGCAAAATTACTGGGGCATGCGCCATGATCATTGACACTGTGAAACCTAAGAAGACCGCGTGCAGCACGGCGTCATACCCGGGGCCGGAGCGTGCAGCCCCATGCAGGAGCCAGGTGAGCCCGGCTACCGTCAGCCACACGTAGCCTGCCAACAGGCAGGCGGCCATAAACCTGGTGAGCCCAGTGCTGCGAATAGTGCGTTTGGCGACGTCGTGCGTGGCGAGCCACCCGCATAGTGCCAGCACGGCCAAGCCCAGAATTGCGTAGCCGGCTGCTGGCCACAGCAGCGCGGCCACACATCCCAGTGCGGTGGCAACCGCAATCCACAGCGCCTGGCCCTGCGCCCGGGCGCTCAAAAAAGCCACGCGCGCAAGCTCTAGCCGCTCACCGGAGATGGTGAGAATAACGAACCCGGCCAGCCACGGTACGACGTCGGGCATTGCGGCGCCGCCTAACCAGAGCAGGGCGCCGCCCACGGCCAATACCGAACCAAGTAGTTGAATCAGCACGGAGTCGTCGCGCTGCCGGCGCCAGAGCGGCACGTACAGCACCGTCAGTGCCGCAGAACCAGCTAACAACAGGCCCTGCCCAACAGTGAGGGGCAGGGGAGTGAGTAGCGCAATACCGCCCACACCCAGCAGGGCCGGGGCCGCAAAACCGCTCCGTCGGCGTAGTGCGACGGCGCGCTCCAGCGCAATGACAGTGCCGACAAAGCCCAGCACCATCAGCATGCCGTGCACATCAGGTAATCGGGCTGTGGTGACCGGGGCTGGGAGTCCCAGCAGCAGCAATCCAGCGTTCAACCCGGCAAGAAGAGCAAAACCAGCGGGTAATAAGAAAACTAAGCGGCGGGCCATTCACCGACCGGTTTCGGGCGGCGCCAGCGGTGCTGTCTCGTCTGCAGCCAGCGGTTCATCGGATGCGGAAGCGTCGTCGTCGCCAAGCACCAGGCGGCAGGCGCCCTTTTCTGCAAAGGGCAACAGATCGGAACCGTCAGCGGAGACGCCTAACGCGGACAACGCCCCACGCACCAAACCTAAGTGCACTCCGCACACCACCTCGGGGTTGCGGTACGCGGCCTCCAAGAGTGGGCACCGGCGCAGCATGACCGTGGAACTGTCAGCAACGGGTTCCGGGGCAAAGTCGAGTGCGCGCAATAGTTGGATCACCGTTTTGCGCGCTTTAGCCTGCGCGGCGGCAGAGTTGCTTGGGCTTTCAACTTCGGCTCCGCCGCGCTTAATGAGTTCCTGACCCCAGGCGTGCCCGGCGGCGAGAGCTTCGGCTTCTGGGTCGGCACTTGAGCGAGCGATCTGCGCTGCAAGCGCAGACGCCAGCCCGGCGTACTCCATGGCGTCCGACGTCGCTCCTTGGCCGGTGACGGCTTCGTACTCCCAAGAGGGACGTCCGGGGCCGTCCGGAGCCCGGCGTTCACGCTGCGCCAGTCCGGCCGCAACCAAGCCGTCGAGGTGTTCTCGCACAGTGTTCGTGTGTTGCTGCAAAATCGTCGCAATTGCGGCCACTGTGCACCGCTCAGGCTGATTCTCCAGAGCTTCCAGGACCAGCATTCGGGCACCGGAAAGTCGGACGCGGTTCGGCTTACGTCGTTGGGACGGTGCCGGTCCGAAGCCGTGCTGGGATGCAGGTTTGCTCACCTTGGTAGTTTCCACGGTTTTAACTGTACTAACCTCGACGCAAGGATGGAAGCACCAAAGGTCCTACCCATCTGCCCGCGCCTCGCAGTGGCCACTGCGACCGACCCCGGAAAGGCCCAGTATGAGCACCCTGCACCTCGCAAGTTCCGAATCAGAATCAAGCGCAGTCACCCGCCTCACCAACCAACAAACCGAACGCGTCGGAGCGCTCGCAGTGCGCGTCGCGGCGCTCAGCAAAGCAGTGGAAAACAGTGACGGACCACTGGCCACAACGGCCCGGGCCGAACTCGTCATCTGGGCACACACAGACCTGCTGCCCCACCTCAGCGCTCGCGAAACCACGCTCTACCCCGCTGCTCGACGCACCGAACGCGCCCGCATGCTGGTGGAGACCCAACTCGCAGCCGCCGGACGCATTCTGCAACTGGTCGCCGGAGTAGAAGAAGCCCCCAACCCCGTTCAGGCACTCGCCAGGGCCAGTGCGATAGAGGCACTCTTCACCGCGCTCGCGGCTGCCGATCAAGAGCACATTCTGCCATTGCTTGCGCAGGAGCCGGGGGTAGCGCTGGCTGAGTTAGCACCTGAGTTGCAGCAGCAGGAGGCACAGGGCAAGGAAGCGGCCGCCGCTTCTGATGCCGCTGCCGCAGAGGCTGCTGAGGGTGGTCACTCCTGTGGCTGCGGTGGTAAAGATGAGTCCGGACTGCCAGAACTTGATGCTCGGTCAGTTCCGCATGCGATCCGGCACGCAACGATCTTTGGCGCGTTGGACGGCGTCGGCCCCGGGTCCGGAATGGTCTTGCTGGCTCCGCATGATCCGCTGCCTCTGCTGGCACAGATCTCTGAGCGGTGGCCCGATGTGTTCACAGTGACCTACCTAGAGCGCGGCCCCGAAACCTGGAAGTTGTCCTTCACCCGGTAAACCCCACCAAGAGTGGGCGCACAAAAAGGGGGGTGTTTCCGACCGGAAACACCCCCCTTTCGCGCTCAACGTTTGAGGTTAGGGGTAGAGGCCGCGAATTTCGTGGGCTTCAGCAACGCGCTTGACGCCAATTGCCAGGGCTGCATCACGCAGGGTGATCTCTTCTTTGCGTGCCAAAGCAGAGACAGCGTCGAATGCGCTCCGCATGCGGCGCTCCAACCGTTCCTCCACCTCGTCATCGGTCCACCAGTAAGTCTGGTTGGCCTGCACCCACTCAAAGTACGACACGACGACGCCACCGGCGTTCGCAAGAATGTCCGGAACCACCGTGATGCCGCGACGCTTCAGCACCGCGTCACCCTCAAGCGTCGTCGGGCCATTTGCAGCCTCAACGACGAAGCGTGCCTGCACGCGCTCTGAGTGGTGGCCATCCAGCACGCCCTCCACGGCGGCGGGTACCAGCACGTCAACGTCGAGTGCTAGCAGTGCGTCGTGATCAAGGGCTTCGGCATGCTCAAATTCAGTAACGCTTCCCGT
>RCNJ01000378.1_pt1 | contig 18526 bp, 18 predicted proteins | sample 2041171 | NCBI WGS metagenome assembly RCNJ01 (sample SAMN09708213, study PRJNA481090) | feces metagenome | biome: feces | host: Pygoscelis adeliae | place: Antarctica: Rookery Lake | collected 2010-03-01 | reverse complement strand
TCGGGCCTGTACCTGTTCGGATTCACCTACCTCTACATCGCCTTCAACATCACCTTCGGGCTCGACGGCGAAGGGGTCGGCTGGTTTTCACTGTTCGTCTCCGGCGTTGCCGTCGTCATGGCCTACCTGCAGTTCACCCTGGTCGGGGATCCTGTCTTCGGGGTGATCTGGCTGTTGTGGGCCATCCTGTGGCTGATGTTCTACCTGGTGCTCGCCCTGGGCATGGAGTCACTGACGGCAGCCACCGGCTGGTTCACCGTGATCATTGCCCATCTGTCCGCGACGATCCCGGCCCTGCTGCTGCTCTCCGGCGCGTTCCAGAGCACCTGGCTCTGGGCGGGCGTGCTGGCGGTGGCGGGAGCACTCGCCCTGCTCGTCTCGTTGGCCCTGGGACGCCAGGGGGTAGGCCGGCCGCAGTCACCACCGCTACCGCAGCTCTGGGATGAAATCGACGGCGCTGAATCGCCCACCCTGCCGGAGCTGATCGCCAGGACCGGGCGCAGCGACCAGGGATCCCAGATCGTCATCTCTCACCCCCCGATGTCCCGCTCATCCCGTCGGGTGCTCAGCAGTCCTCTACGGCGCCGAGCGCACCGCTCCTGAGCATCCTGCGGCTACGCTGCCGCATGTTCACGATCGGCCGGAGTCGGCCAGCGCCTTTGCCGATCCGAAGTAGGCGCGGGTGACCAGTTCCTGGGTTCGTTGCGTCACCGGTGTCGCGGCACGCATCAACCAGTTGGCCGGCCGCGAGTAGGCCAGGACCTCGAACCAGACGGTGCCATCGTCGTCGAGAACCGCGGTGAATGCCTCCTCACCCGCGACGGGGTGGCCCTTCAGGGTCCCGTAGCCAAAGCCCGCCCGGCGGTCTCCTCCGTCCGGAGTCGTTGCCCTATCGGGCTCCTTGCTCCAAAGCACCCGGCAGGGGGCCGGCACCCGGATGGGCCCGATCCCCATGCCGGAGACGACCCGGACCCCCGGGGTCGCCCGCGGGGTACCTTCCGGCACGGTCAGCCCAGCCCCGCGATGCATCTCCCAGTCCAGGATCCCGTCGGCCAGTCGGCGGAACGCGTCTTCGCCGTTCCCGACACATAACCGACGCCTGACGGTGCGGTAGCCCGCCGGAGCGTGGCCGAGTTTGGTCAAACCGTATTCGGCGTAGGTGAGGTCCCCAGGCTGGCCGATCCGTGCGAGCCGCCGCAGGGCCGCCAGTTCGCTGGGACCCTGTTTGCCCAGGGCGGCACCGATGACCGCCAACGACAGCTTCGCCCCGGGGCGTACGGGCACGTGGACCTGCCGTCCACCGGGCAGCCCCAGCGCAGGAGCCGGCAGTCCGAGCAGTTCGCGGTAGCGCTTCGGTAGGGAATCGACGACGGCGGCGAAGAGCAGACGGTAACCGGGCAGCAGCATCGGATCCAGCGGAGGGTTCTTCAGGAAGGAGACCACCTCGTCCACGCGGGGTCCACCGGCCAGGAGGCCTTCGTCGTCGTACGCCTGCAGACGCTCCCGCAGTTCGGCGTCGGTGCGCGGCGGGTCAATGACCCCCATGAGTTCGCCGGCCTTCGCCCATTGGCCGACATAGGCGTCGGCACCCCCGAGCCGTGCGGGTACGGGGCCACGGAAGAGTTCATAGGAGCGCAGGAACGCATCGGTGAAAGCCAGGTGGACCCATTCGGACAGGCCGGGGTCGTTCGCAGAATACCGTCGCCCCTCCCCGTGCCCGTCCGTATAGTCCCCGCGGACCGGAACGTGGAGTTTGCGCACATACCGGCAGGCTTCCTGGGCGGCGACCGTGTCCCCGTAGGTGAGGGTGAAGATCCAGCGGATGGTTCCGGCGAGGCGGCCCAGCGGGTCTTCGCGGTAGTTCGAGTGCTCGGCGACGCCGGCGAGCGCGCCCGGATGCAGGGCCTGGATCAGGAGTGCGCGGATTCCGGCGGCAATCGGCGTCGTTCCCCCGTTCACCTGCCAGACGGCGGAGCCTGCGTCGAAGTATCCGGCGTCCTCGCCGTTCTCCAACGCGTTTTCCCAAACCGGAACACTTTCGGTTTGGCCGGCGAACGTCATCCGCAGGCGGGTTCTCAGGGGTGCCAACAGGTCCATGTCCCGAGCCTACTCCCGCCTCGGGCGGGCATCTTCCCTAGCGCGGGATTCGAGGCCGGAGAGGTCTTGCCGACTAGGTTGGACTACAACCCAGCGAACGAACGAACGGGAGACGAGAATGCTGCTGCACCATGTCCAGGTGTCGATGCCACGCGGCGCTGAGGATCTGGCGCGCCGCTTCTACTCAGATGCCCTCGGCCTTCAGGAAGTGGATAAGCCGGCTTCCCTGGCTGGTCGCGGGGGATGCTGGTTCCGTTCCGTGGCTGCCGACGGGAAAACCGTCGAGGCGGAGATCCATCTGGGTGTCGACGATCCGTTCGATCCAGCGAAGAAGGCCCATCCGGCCCTGCTGGTGGGCTCAGTCGCCGAACTCGAGCAACGGGCCGCCTCGATCACCGCCGCTGGATTCGATGTTTCCTGGGCCGAACGGCACTCCTTGGAAGGATTCGAACGCTTCCATTGCCGCGACGGCTTCGGCAACCGCGTGGAGATCCTGGCATTCGCGGTCTGAGCCCGACTCAGGTTCGGCTGCTCCGGTGTGAGGCGAGAGCGACGATGAGCCCCGCCCCGAACCAGACCAATCCAACCAGTAGCGCCAACTGGGTGGCCGAGGCCAGGACCACCAGAAGCAGCAGGGCCCCGACCACCGGGATGACACCGTGGGCGAACCAGGTCCCGCGCACGGCGGCCTTCTGCTTCACCAAGTAGTAGCCGATCACCGAGACGTGCAGCAGGATGAACGCCGTCAACGCCCCGACGTTCACGATGGAGCTGAGGATATCGAGTCCGTCGGCCCGGGTAGCCGCCCAGACGGCAACGACGATGTTCCCGCTGGCGGTGATCAGGATGCTGCGCACCGGCACCCCGGTCCGTTCCGAAACCGTGGCCAGGGCGTGGGGCAGACGTCGCTCCCGAGCCATGTCCATGATGATCCGGCTTCCGGCACCTTGCCCGACCATGGCAGCGAAGGCCGCGCCTGCCGCCTTGGAGAGGGCGAGCAGCCAGTGCAGCCATTCGCCGATGCTCTCTTCGACCGCCACATAGTAGGCAGCACCTTCCAGGCTCGGATCCGCGGCCAGCTCCGCAGGCGTCGTGGCGGAGAGCAGGGCCCCGACGTAGGTTTGTGCAACGAAGAGCAGCCCTGCGACCACCAGGCAGATCAGCGTCGCCCGGCCGACGAGCCTGACGGTCCCCTTGGTCTCCTCGGCGAACGTCGCCAACGCGTCGAACCCCAGGAAGGAAAGCACCGCGACGGAGACGGCGGCCAGTACCGCGACCAGCGAGAAACCGCCGATCCCGGTGAACGGGCTGAGCCAGGGCCGTTCCGGGCCGGCCGTCGCCAGCACATAGGCGCCGCACACCAACACGATCAACAGGACGAGGACCTCGAGGAGGACGACGGCGGTGATCACCTTGGAGGCGACGCGCACCCCGGCGAGATTCAGCGCCGTGGTCCCCACCACGGCGACGGCCACGAAGACCCAGATGGGCACTGCCGGGAACAGGGAGTTCAGGGCGATGCCGGTGAACATGTAGGCGACCGAGGGGATGAGCAGGTAGTCCAGCAGGATCATCCAGCCCGAGATGTACCCGGCGCGGGGTCCGATCCCGGCCCCTGCGTAGGCGAACACGGAGCCGGCCCGTGGAATCTCCCGGGACATGCGCATGTAGCTGGAGGCGGTGAACGCCATGACCAGTGTCGCGATGACGTAGACCGACGCCACCGCTCCCCCGGACTTCGCGTCGAGGGTGCCATAGATTCCGACGGCAGCCGCCGGACCAATGAAGACCAGGCCGTAGAAGACCAGCTGGCCCAGCGTCAGACTGCGCTTGAGCGAGCCCTGGGCCGGGGCGGATTCCGAGGCGTTGGCTTCCATGTTGCCATTCTGTCGCAATTTCCTGCCGAACAGTGGTCAGGGCCCTGACGTTGGCCAAAGCTGGACAAACGCCGAGGCCTGCGCGGTCTGGGTTTTCGTAGCCTGCCGGTTCAGGCCGGTGCACCACGCCGGATAGACGCGGAAGCCACGTTTGCCAGGGTGCCTCTTCGAACTCGTGACGCCCAGCTCGCGCAGGTGTTCGGCGGTGAACCAGAAGACGCCACGGTGCTGGCCCCCCTCCACCACGAACACGGCGAGCCCCGCTATCGCTTCGTCTGCCGGAAAGGGCTCGGTGTCGCCCTGCTCGGACCGGCGCCACACGGCAACGAAGGCTCCCGGCTTCGTCGGAGTGACGCGTGCGGTACGCAACCGCCAACGCTGCCCGGAAACCATCGCGACGCCTGATTCGTAGTCGCTGTTTTGTTCCTCCGATTCAACGGAAGCAAGTCCTGTCCGCAGACCCAGAACGTGCTCGACGTACCAGTCGAAAGCAGAAAAGCTCATCCCGTGAGCCTATCGGGCCACCGCTTCATCCATTGGCCCGGAGGGCCCCTCCGGGTACCGTGACCGCATGATCACCCATATCGGTACCGCCATGTTGTACGTCTCGGATCAAGAAGCATCCCTGCGGTTCTACCGCGACCTGCTGGGCTTCTCCGTCGTCACCGATCAGGACATGGGACACGGCGCACGGTGGGTTGAACTTGCACCAGCGCAAGGAGCCACCACGATGGCGCTTCTCGATGCTGGCCAGGCAGGCAAGCAGGGTGGAGAGGGCGCCTACCTGACGTATGCGTGCGACGACGTCGAGGCGGCCGTCGCCGTGCTGCGCGACCGGGGTGCAATCGTCACCGACCCCGATGTCCAGCCCTGGGGCACCTTCGCTTTCATCGATGGCCCCGACGGCCACCGCGTGCAGATCCACCAGAAGTGAGCCCCGCCCCCGCCGGGATCCACTAATGAATACACGAACGACACACAGACTTCACTGGGTTTCAACGAGAATTCTGTGACCTTGTTCACGGCCCATGCCCATATGTCACGCGGTGGCACGGGAGCCGGTCTCCCGGCCGATCATTCGAGTGGACCGCGAGGCCTGCATCACGCAATAATTGCCGATCGACCACCGCGTCGCTGCTGTGACAGCGTTCGCCCACCAAGAACCGGAGAACCATGTCGGCAGACGTCGTGGGCCTGGCTCTTGTCCTTTTGGGACTCATCGTCCTTCTCGGCAAGCTGATCCGGGTACGTAGCAAGATCGCGCAAAAGTTGTTCCTGCCGGCCTCGATCCTCGGAGGATTCCTGGCCTTGCTGCTGGGACCCTACGTGTTCGGCAATCTGGCATCACTGGCCGGTACCGACAGGTTCGCCGAAGGCGGCCTCTTCGGAACACAGATCCTCGAGGTCTGGGGCACACTGCCCGGCCTGCTCATCAGCGTGGTGTTCGCAGCACTGTTCATGGGTGAATCGATCCCCTCGCCCAAACGCGCCGCACGACTGCTGGGGCCACAACTGAGCCTGGGAGTCACGTTCGCCTCCGGTCAGTACGTGTTCGGTCTGGCCCTGGCCGTCCTGGTCCTGGTCCCGCTCTTCGGGATGACCCCCATGGCCGGAGCACTGATCGAGATGGGTTTCGAGGGCGGTCACGGCACAGCAGCCGGCATGGCCCCGGTCATGAATGAACTGGGCTTCACCGAAGGCCCTGATCTGGCATTGGGCATGGCCACCATCGGCATCGTGAGCGGCATCGTCATCGGCATCGCAGCCATCAATTGGGCGGTACGCACCGGGCGCACCGAGGTCATCTCCGCCTCGACCAAGCTTCCGGAAGACGAACTCAAAGGCCTCTACTCCAAGGACGATCAGCCATCGGCCGGCCAATTGACCGTACGCTCGTCCTCGGTGGAAAGCATGACGCTGCACGTGGGCTTCATCGCGCTGGCCATCCTCGTCGGCCAGCTTCTGCTCTCAGCGCTTCAGTGGATCGAGAGCCTGACTTGGAGCGACACCGTCAAGGTGTTCGAATACGTTCCGCTCTTCCCGTTGGCGATGCTCGGCGGGGTCATCATCCAGCTCGTTCTCGACAAGACCGGCAAGCTTCATCTCGTCGACCGTGGATCCATGATGCGCATCCAGGGCCTGGCCTTGGACCTGTTGATCGTCAGCGCACTGGCGTCCTTGTCGCTGAAGGCGATCGCCGCCAACATCGGCCCCTTCCTGCTCCTGGCCGGCGTGGGCATCGTGTGGAACGTCGTCGTGCTGTTCTTCCTGGCCCGGCGCTACATCCCGAAGTACTGGTTCGAACGCGGGATCGGGGACTTCGGGCAGTCCATGGGTGTGACGGCGACGGGCTTGATCCTCATGCGGATCGCCGACCCCGAGGGAAAGAGTCCCGCGTACGAGGCCTTCGGCTATAAACAACTCGTCTTTGAACCGTTCTTCGGCGGGGGTCTGATCACCGCAGCCGCACTACCGCTCATCTACCAGTTCGGGCCCTACCCGCTACTGATCGGCATGGGCGTCCTTCTGATCGCTTCGCTGTCCTTCGGACTCGTCAACGGCAAGCGGATGCGACGCTCCGCGGCTGCGGAGACCTCCCCGGCGCAGGGCTGACCCGGAGCGCTGGGACGATACGGTGGCCGACGCCTTATCGGGCACTGGCCACCAGGTAATCCAGCGCCCGGCAGGCACGCCACCCGGTCCATAAGGCAAAGATGGCCGACCCCACGGCGGCCACGGCCCCGATGATGACCAGCGGCTGCATCTGCTGCACCGGATCTGCGTTCCAGTTCAGCGTGAGTCCGGCGGCGATGCCACAGCCGATGGACACCAACCACAGCACGAGGGTGGCGACGAACATCCCGGCGACTGAGTGCGGGCGATTCATGGGGTTCCTCCTGTATGTAGACGACAGCGCCAGCGTATCCCGCTGCCGTCCGGACCGGCCCGCCGATGGCATGATGGTCGCATGAGTGAAAACCAGGATTCCAACACCCGTTCCATCGAGTTGTCCCGCCAGAAGACCGGCCACTACACCGCCCGCAATGCGGCAGGAGCCGAGGTCGAATTCGGCCAGGCCGAGGGCCTACTCTCCCCCGTGGAACTCCTGTTGGCAGCCATCGCCGGCTGCTCCGCCATCGACGTGGACGTCGCCACATCGCGCAGCGCGGAACCGACCAGATTCGAGGTCACCGCCTCGGGCGACAAGGTCGTCGGCGAGGGCGGTGCCAGCCGGATGGACCACTTGAATCTCGCGTTCAGGCTGGCCTTCGGCGATGATGCTGGCGGCCAGAAGGCGGCCAGCATGGTCGAACGCCTCGTCAAGCTCTCCCACGACAAGCACTGCACGGTCTCACGCACCGTCGAACATGGAACCCCTGTTGACTTCGATGTCGATGTCTCGACGGGTGCATCGGCCTGATTCCAGGCCTGCTGCTTATTGTCGATGGGCCCAGCCGGTGACCGGGAACCCAAGCATCGGCTGGGCCCATCGCGGGGCCTGGGCTCAGGCGTCGACCTGGAGTTCGCCCATCTCCTCCCAGCCTTCGCCTTCGACCTGGCGGCTGACGATGAGCGGGGTTTCGGCTAGGGTCGGGCGCATGGTTTCCAGGCCATCGGCGAAGTGCTGGCTGCGCACATGGGCCTCACCGGCCCCGTCCTGGAACGCCTCGACGAGCACGAACTCGTTCTCCGTTTCGACGCTGCGTGACCACTCGAACCAGAGGTTGCCTTCCTCGGCGCGCGTGGCCTCGGTGAAGGGCTGGACCATCTTGAGGAAGGAGTCGACGTATTCGGGCTTGACCTTGTACTTAACGACGATGAAAATCATGCGCCCAGCCTATCCCCGAGTCAGCCCCTTCCACCCCAGGCGTTCGCGCTCGGCCTTCGGAAGTGACTCGACGACCAGGTCGTAGGAGTCCTCGATCAGGTCGCGCACCGTGGCGTCGTCGAGCGAACCGGCGCACTGCACGGTATTCCAGTGTTTTTTGCTCATGTGGTAGCCGGGCGTGATCTCCGGGTGCGCGACACGCAGCTGGTCTGCCAGGATCGGCTCGCATTTCAGGTTCGCCCGAGCCGGGTCCGATCCGTCCCAGAGCAGGGCGAACATCTTCACCCGCCCTTCGGGCGATCCTGCCACCTTGAACACGGTGGCACCGGGGCCGAACGGGTGGTCCTCGAACGCACCCGGCAGCCCGAGGCAGTAGTCGCGGAAGGCGGAGTCGTCCATACCCGGCATCCTACGCGGCACGACGCCGGCAGCCACGGCAAGAGCCTCCTTCACCAAATTGATGCCACCACGGATGCTGCCCCACGCGGACTTGCTAGGGTTGGGCCTCGTGAACAGCTCGAATCCTTCCCGCCAGTATTCGGTGTGGCGCGCCCCTGGAATGCCAGCACTGCTGTCCCTGACGGCAGCCGGTTTCGCCGGATTCGCCGCGCTGCTGCCCATGGCTCCGCTCTGGGCCGTCCACGGCGGCGCGGACGAGGCCGGATCCGGATTGGTCAATGGCGCACTGCTGCTGGCCACCGTCCTGACCCAGGGTTTCGTCCCCCGGTTGCTGCAACGCCTGGGCACCGGTCGCGTGCTCGCCGCGGGTCTGCTGCTGCTCGGTGGCCCGTCCCTGCTCATGCTCATCTCCGATCAGCTCGGTTGGATCCTGGCCTTGTCACTCCTTCGTGGTGTGGGGTTCGGGATCCTGACGGTCACCGGTTCCGCGGCGGTGGCCCATCTGGTCGCACCCGCCCGGCATGGTTCTGCCATCGGCGCCTACGGCGCGGCGATCGCCGTGCCACAGCTGCTCCTGTTGCCTGCCGGGCCGTGGCTGGCCGATACGATCGGATTCTGGACGGTCTTCGCCCTCGGGACCCTTCCGTTGCTGGGCATCGTGGCGGCCCCCCGACTGGCGGTGGCCCTGCGTGAGCGCGAAGCCGAGCAGTCCGCCCGCCGCCCGGCCCCGGCCGTCGACACCCCGGCAGAGGACACCACATCAGCAGCAGGCCGGCGGTGGATCTCCCGGCTTCCGGGCGGACTGCTTCGGCCGATGATCCTGCTGCTGGCCGTCACCCTCGCCGGAGGAGCGCTGATCACCTTCGTTCCACAAATGAGCTCCTCCCCCGCCGCGACGACCGGGGGCCTGGCCCTTCTGACAGCCACCGCGGCTGTGAGCCGGTGGCGTCTGGGCGCGCTGGCCGATCAGCACGGGACGAAGGCATTCCTCTGGCCCCTGGTCCTGCTCACCGCCATCGGACTCGTGCTGGCCGCAGTCGCCGTCAAGGATCCCGACGCCACCCGGGTTCCCCTGCTCCTGGTGGCCATGACGATCATCGGCATCACCTATGGCGGACTCCAGAACCTCACGCTGCTGCTGTCCCTCTCGGCGGTACGACCCTCGCAGTATGGAACGGCGAGCGCCGTATGGAATATGGGGTTCGACGCCGGAACCGGTCTGGGATCGGTGCTCGTGGGGGCCCTGGCCGCCGGGCTGTCCTTCCCCACCGCACTGCTGGTGGCAGCCGTCATCTCGCTGGCCACCCTGCCGCTGGCGCTCATGCGCGAGCGCACGACTCCACCGGCCTAAGATAAGGGGATGAAGAACACCGACAAGGCGGCCCTCGAGGCTCGCAAGGCCGTCCGAAGCCAGTGGTTCGAACGCGCCGCCCGGCTCGGTTTCGTGGCCAACGGCGTACTGCACGCCATGCTGGGCCTCCTGGCGTTGAACGTGGCCTTGGCACGTGGCGGGGATGCCGATCAGTCAGGCGCCATGAAGACACTCTCCGCGCAACCCGGTGGTGTGTTCCTGATCTGGATCTGCTTCCTAGGGTGCATCCTGCTGGCCGTCTGGAGCATTGCGCAAGCCGTCGTTCCCAACCAAAAAGGCCTCGGATTCGTCCTCAAACAAGCGGGTACCGGCGTCGTCTTCGCTGCCATCGGAACCACCTTCGGCAGCTACGCCCTCGGGGCCGGGAAGGACTCCTCTGAACAGAGCCAGTCCATCTCAGCCACCCTGATGTCCTCGCCCGGCGGAAGCGTCGCACTGGTCATCGCCGGCCTGGTCGTCATCGGCGTCGGCATCTACTTCCTGTTCGCCGGTGTGAGCCGAAAATTCACGAAGAGCCTGCGCCGGCCCTCCAACCCCGCCGTGCAGCGCACCCTCATGGTCCTGGGCACCGCGGGTTACGTGGCCAAGGGGCTGACCCTGGCTGCGCTGGGACTGCTGATCGTCTTCTCCACGGTGCAACACGACCCAGAGGATTCCACCGGCCTGGACGGGGCGCTGAAGGCGGTGCGTGACCAGCCGTACGGCGCTTTCGTCCTCATCGCGATCGCCGTCGGCCTGTTGGCCTACGCAGTCTTTTTGCTCATGCGCTCGCGCTACGACGAGATGAAGCAGGGCGCAGGACTCTAGGAACCCATCAGGTTGCGCCGCTCGATCGCCGGGCAGGCGTCCATGACCACGTCCAGTCCGGCGGCCGTGGCGCGGGCCGCAGCGGCTTCATCGATGACCCCGACCTGGAGCCATACGGACTTCGCGCCGATCTCAATGGCCTGGTCCACGACCGCGCCGACGCGATGCGAGTTCACGAAGCAGTCCACGACGTCGATGGTCCCGGGAATCTCATCGAGCCGGGTGTAGCCACGCTCCCCGTGCACGGTGTCCCCCTTCAGCGAGACCGGGACGATATCCATGCCCAGGTCGTCACGCACGATCCGGGCGACGCCGACGGCGGCGCGCATCGGGTTGTTGGAGAGTCCGACGATGGCCCAGCGGGCCGGGGTGGTCATCAACCGGCGAATGGTATCCGGGTCATTGATGTGGTGCTGGCGCAGCTGCGGACCATCCGTGCCGCCGTCGGCGAGCACCGGCTCCCGCAGCACCGGATCGGAGAGCACCGGATCGGACACGTTCAGCACTGGTTCGATGGTGCGCAGCTGCGGATCCGTGGTGCCCAACGGCGGGCCTTCGACCTCGGGGACCTCCGGCTCGGCGACGGCGCCGCGGCGGCCCGTCCCCCCGAAATCCGGTCCGGGCGGTGCCGGCTCCCCGGCCGTGGACGGCGGGTGGACCGGTGCCGCGGGGATGTCGACATCGGCAATGTCGGCATCCGGGATATCTGCTGCGGGGATCTCCAGATCGGGGACCCCGGCCAGGTCGGCATCGGACGGTTGGTTCTGCGGTGCTGGTTCCGTCATGGCCACCACCTTACAAGGCCCACCGGCGCCCGTCAGCCCACAGGGGCGGCTTCCTGGGTGGCAGCTGCCGAGTACTCGGAGAATGCACCCCGGTAGGCGGCAGCCGGGTGGTTGTCCTCCAGGGTGGCACCCCGGCCGAAGACCTTTTCCCGCAGGGTTCCGGGTGCATACTCGCTTTGGGCCAGGCCGCGGGCGCGCAGTTCCGGTAGGACACCTTCGATGAAGTCGGTATAAGAGCCGGGAAGGATCTGGTTGATGATGTTGACCCCGTCGATCCCGGCATCCTGCCAACGCTCGAGTTCGTCCGCGATTTGTTCGGGTGTCCCCGAAATCTGTTGCGCCTTCGCCCGCGACAAGGCCAGATCACCGACGGTCGGCTTGCCGCCGGGAACCGAGGCGATGACCGCTTCGAGGATCCCGCGGGCCCCTTCGGTCTCGATCTCACCCAGCGGGGTGTCCATGTCAAGCCCGCCCAGGTCGACGCCGATGCCTCCACCGATATGGGCGATCAGGGCGTCGAGGTCCAGATACTCGTCCAGCTCGGTCTCCTTGCGCCGGACCTCGGCCTCGGTGCTGCCCACGACGAAGGACAGGCCCGCGAAGATCTTCGCGTCCCCGGGCGTCCTGCCCGATTCGGCCTCGAGCGCCCGGATGGCTGCCGCCTGCTTACGTACGTAGTCGGTGTTCGGTGCGAAGAGGAACGTGGCTTCGGCATGGGCGGCGGCGAAGGCCTTGCCCCGCGGGGAGCTGCCGGCCTGGAAGAGGAACGGGGTCCGTTGCGGGCTGGGCGTGCACAGGTGCGGGCCCTCGATCGAATAGCGGGGGCCTTCATGGTGGATTTTATTCACCCGGGCAGGATCCGCGAATCGGCCCGTCTGCCGATCCGCCTGCAGGGCACCGTCCTCCCAGGAGCCTTCCCACAACTTATAGACGGCCGAGACGTATTCCTCCGCCCAGTCATAGCGGTCGGCGTGGGCGGCCAGCCCCGCGGCCCCGAAGTTCCGGTGGGAGTTCTCCAGCACGCTGGTCACGATGTTCCAGGCCACCCGCCCGCCGGAGAGGTGGTCCAGGGTGGAGAACTGGCGGGCCATCTGGAACGGTTCGGACTGCACGACCGAACTGGTCAACGCCAAACCGATCTGTGAGGTCGTCGCGGCCAGCGCGGAGGCGAGCACGAGCGGATCGTTGGAGGGGACCTGCAGCCCCTTATCCACCAGTGAGGCCCACCCGCCCTCGTGGTTGCCGTAGAGGCCCACGACGTCGGCGAAGAACATGGCATCGAATTTGGCGTCCTCGAGTTGGCGGGCCAGGTCCACCCACAGTCCGAGTTCGTTGAAGCGATGCTGTTGTGCCTCGGGGTGGCGCCACTGACCACCGAGGATATGACTGGGCGTGTTCATCAAGAAGGCGCTCAGCAGCAGGCGCGGGCGTTGGTTGGTACTCATGTTCGGGCGTTGTCCTTCGGGGTCGTGGTGGCTTCACCAATGCTGTTCAGGCCGGTGGGGATGGTGCCGTTGATGTGGAAGTCACCAACCGAGCGCGCCTTGAAGGCCGCCGGGTTGTGGGTGGCCACGGTGCGGGCGTTGCGCCAGTGCCGGTCCAAGGATTTTCCCCGGCTGGTGGCGGAGGCTCCGGTGACGTCGAACAGGGCTCCGGCGGCATCGAGCACCAGCGGCGGGATGGTGACCTGGGCCTTCTGCACGGCGAGTTCACCCCGCAGGAACGCCGCCTCGGCGTCCAGGCCCAGGCCCGGGTCGACGGCGGCATCCAGGTCACGGGCCGCGGCAGCGACCACGGCTTCGGCCGCGTAGACCCGTGAGGCCAGGGTTCCGACGTGTTCCTGGATCTGGGCGTCATCGCGGAAGAGACCGCCGGAGCCGGTGTTGAACGTGCGGGTGCGGGCGGCGACGAGTTCGGAGGCGTCGCGCAGCGCGGCGCGCCCGATGCCGGCCAGCACGGCGAGGAGGACCAGCTGGAAGAACGCCGGTTCCAGCGTGCTGGTGACCTTGCGGGAAATGATGTGGGATTCCTCCACGGACACGTTCTCGAAGACGGCGGTTCCGGTGCCGGTCAACGGTTGGCCGAATCCGTCCCAGTCGTCGTGGATGACCACGCCGTCGGCGTCGGCCGGGACGACGGCGTACTGCCGGCCCTCGATTCCCTCGGTGCTGGCCATCACGACCACCCAGTCGGCGAAGATGCTGCCGGTGGTGTAGTACTTGGCACCGTTGAGCACCCACCCGCGTTCGTCCCTGGTCAATTTGGTGGCCGTGGTGCCCAGGGCATTTCCTCCGCGTTCGGTGGCCGCATTGCCGAAGATCTGCCCGGCCAGCACCCGCGGGAACCACGCTTCGCGGAAGCCCCGCGGCTGCAAGGCAATGGTTTCCACGAAGGAGAAGTGCGAGCGCAGCAGATGGGCCACGTTGGAATCGGCTTCGGCCAGTTCCACCAGTAGCCGAAACAGATGTTCGTGCGTGACCGGTTCCCCTCCGTGTTGGGCCGGGACGCGCAGGGTGGTGAAACCGGCCTCCTTGAGCCAACCGACCTGCTCGAAGGGCAGGAGGTGATCCTGTTCGCGGGCGACGCTTCCTGCGGCGATATCGTCGAAGACGGGCCGGAAGCGTCCGGCCAGGGCGGCATAGCGGGCTTCGGAGCCCTCCGGGACGGGGCTTCCGACGGCCGATGGCGCGGTGCTGGTTTCACTCATGGTGGTTCCTAACTGACGAGGGTATGTTCGGGCACCGAGGGGGCATCGGCGTCGTGCCGTGCATCTAGGTCCCGGGAACTGGTTTCGGGGGACAGCAGCGTGGCGACCAGGGTGATGGCGCCGATAACCACGAAGTAGGCGATGACCCAGATCGGGTTCCCGCCGCCGAGGGCCAGCAATGCGGTGGCCACCAGTGGGGCCAGGCCGCCACCGAGGACCGAGCCGATCTGGTAGCCGATGGAAACGCCACTGAACCGCACCCGGGTGTCGAAGAGTTCCGAGAAGAACGCCGCCTGCGGTCCATACATCGCGTCGTGGCCGATGTTCATGCCCAGCACGACGGTCAACACGATCAGCACGAAGTTGCCCGTATCCAGCAACGGGAAGGCCACCAGGGCGACCAGGATGCTGAAGATCCCGCCGAAGAGGTAGGTGCGCCGGCGCCCGACCTTGTCCGATACCCAACCCCAGAACGGGACGGTGACCAGTCCGAGGGCGGAGGCGATGAGGATGGCTTGCAGTCCGGTTTCCCGGCTGATCCCACCTTGGGCGAGGTAGGTGAGGATGAAGACCGTGTAGACGTAGTAGAACGCGTTCTGGGCGATGCGCAGCCCGATGGTCAGGACGACCTGGCGCGGATGGGTGCGCAGGGATTCCAGGACCGGGCGGCGGGAGACCTGCTTCGTGGCGACGACCTGCTTGAAGGAGGCACTGTCTTCGATCTTCAGCCGCACCACCAGGCCGACGGCGACGAGCAGGATGCTCGCCAGGAACGGTAGCCGCCATCCCCAGGCCAGGTAGGCCGCATCCGGCAGGGCCGATTCCAGACCTAACAACACGGCGGTGGCCAGCAGCATGCCGGCGCTCGGGCCGATCTGGGTGGCGCTGCTGGTCAGGCCGCGGCGTCCGGGAGCAGCGTGTTCGACGGTCATCAGTGCGGCGCCGGCCCATTCGGCGCCATAACCGATGCCCTGGACCACGCGCAGGATCAACAGCAATGCCGGAGCGATCCATCCGACGGTCTCGTGGGTGGGCAGTAGTCCGATCGCCGTGGTGGCGATTCCGGTCAGCAGCAGGGAGGCGACCAGGACCGCTTTGCGGCCGATCCGGTCCCCGTAGTGGCCGCCGAGCAGCCCGCCGATGGGCCGGGCGACGAAGCCGACGGCGTAGGTCGCGAAGGCGGCCATCGTCCCGACCAGCGGGTCGGCCGGGGCGAAGAACAGCGGGCCGAACACGGTGGCCGCGGCGAGCCCGTAGAGCACGAAGTCGTAACCCTCGATCGTGGTGCCGATGAAACTGGCGACGGCGACGCGCGAGCGCATCCTCCGGGTCGGCGGGGTGGGCAGGGTGGTCGTCATGAGGGGTCCTTTCCATCGGTCCCGGCGGAAGCACCTGCCCCAAAGGGGTGGTTGCTGCGGAGTCAACGAGCCAGGTCTCTCGTCCGCTCTGGATGGTGGTTTTCGGTGGTGTGTCTAGCTGGTGGCCAGTTGTGCTCCTGCCAGTCGGTAGTCGGCCGCGCGGTGGGTGTCCTTGACCCGGTCCCCGGCGCCGAAGAGCTTCTCGCGCAGGGTTCCCGGGGCGTACTCGGTGGGGTAGGCATCCAGCGCCTGGAGTTCGGGGATGACGTATTCCACGACGTCCTCGAAGGTTCCCGGGGTGATGGCGTAGGCAATGTTGAAGCCGTCCACGTCGGTGTCCTCGACCCATTCAATGAGCTTGGCGGCGACCTGGGCTCCATCACCGACGGCGACCGGCCCGAAGCCGCCGACGCCGATCCATTCGGCCAGCTGGCGGATGGTCCACGGTTTGCCGTCATCCCCGGAGGCCTTCTTGAAGGTCTCCACCGAGGACTGGATCGCGTTGGACTTCACGTCCTCGCCGATCACGTCGTCGAGGTCGTAGGCGGACATGTCGATACCGGTCCAGCCCGAGAGCAGGGCCAGCGAGCCGTTGAGGTCGGAGTAGGAAGCGTAGTCCTCGTATTTGGCCTGCGCCTCATCGGCGGTGGCGGCGGTGATGATCGTCTGCATCGTGTAGATCTTCACGTCGTAGCGGTCCCGTCCGGCGGCCTCGACGTTGTCCCGGATCCTGCGCACTGTCTCGGCGAGGATCTCCTTGGTGGGGCTGTTCACGAAGACCGATTCGGCGTTCGCCCCGGCGAAGGCCAGACCACGCGGGGAGGCACCTGCCTGGTAGATGACCGGGGTGCGCTGCACGGAGGGCTCGGTGATGGCAATGCCCGGGACCTTGAAGTACTTGCCCTCGTGGCCGATCTCGTGGACCTTGGCCGGGTCGGTATAGACGCCCGTTTCGCGGTCGCGGATGACGGCGTCGTCCTCCCAGGAGCCCTCGAGCAGCTTATAGACGACCTCCAGGTACTCATCGGCGTGGTCGTAGCGTTCGTCGTGTTCCATCTGGTCCTCCTGGCCCATGTTCCGGGCCGCCGAGGGCAGATAGCCGGTCACGACGTTCCAGCCGATACGGCCGTTGGTCAGGTGGTCCAGGGTCGCCAGTCGGCGGGCGAACGGGTACGGGTGTTCATAGGCGGTTCCGGCGGTGACCCCGAAGCCGAGGTTCTCGGTGACGGAGGCCATCGCCGAGACCAGCAGGAACGGGTCGTTGACCGGGACCTGTGCACCGGCGGAGAGCGGGGTGGAGTTGGTCGATCCGTAGACGTCGTAGGTGCCCAACACGTCGGCGATGAAGATCCCGTCGAACAGGCCCTTCTCAAGGGTCTTGGCCAGCTCGGTCCAGTAGCCCAGTTCCTTATAACGCCAGGCCTGGTCCTGCGGGTGGCGCCACAGTCCAGGTGATTGGTGGACCACGCAGTTCATGTCGAAGGCGTTCAGGCGGATCCGGCGGCGTGCTGGTGTGGTGCTCATTTTTCTCCTTCAGGGGTCTTGAGGTCCCCGACGGCGCCGAGTTTGCGCGGCGCCGCGGCGTTGACCTCGTAGTCGCCGACGATGCGGGACTTGTACATGGCGGGGTTGTGGGTGGCTATGGTGCGCGCGTTGCGCCAGTGGCGGTCCAGGTTGCAGGAAGTGGAGGTCGCCGAGGCGCCGAGGCCGTCGAAGAGCTTGCTGGTCACCTCGAGCACAAGCGGTTGGATGGCTGTCTGGGCGCGGTTGGCGGCCAGCTCGCTGACCGCGTATTGCTCGGCGGCGCTCAGGCCCGGCTGGCCGATCACGGATTCGAGTTCGGCGATGGCTGCCAGCAGGATGGCGTCGATGGCAAAGGCAGTGGCCGAGATCTCGCCGATGATCTGCAGGACCTGGGGTTCGTGCCGGGAGGGCAGGCCGGTTCCTGTAGTGAAGGCGCGTTCACGCAGTTGGGTGTGGGCGCGGGCGTCGGCGAGCACCGCCCGGGCAATGCCCGCCTGCACCGCGAGCAGCACCAGCTGGAAGATGGCCGATTCCGGATGGACGTCCAGCACTTCGGGATCCAACAGGGTATCCACTGGAACCCTGGCGAACCGGGTGGAACCGGTGCCGGTGAGTTGTTGGCCGAACCCGTCCCAGTCGTCGTGGATGACCACCCCTGAATGCTGGGTGGACACCACCGCGACGTGGCGTCCTTCGATCACCGGTGCCATGGCGGTGACGGCGACCCAATCGGCGAAGATCGTGCCGGTGCAGTAGTACTTCTCGCCGGTCAGCAGCCATCCGGCCTCGGAATGTTCGACGGCGGTATTCAGTTGGCCCAGGTCGTTGCCGCCGCGTTCGGTGTAGGCGTTGCCGACGATCTGCCCGGCGACGAAGCGGGCGAACCAGCGCGCCTTGACCGCCTCGTCGTCCAGCAGCAGCACCGATTCGACGAAGCAGATATGGGCGCGCAGCAGTTGGGCGATCTGCGAGTCGGCCTCCCCCAGCTCGATGAGCAGTCGGAAGGAATCCAGCAGCGAGGCGCCGAAGCCGCCGGCTTGGCGGGGTACCCGCAGGGCACCGAAGCGGGCCTGGTTGAGCCAGCCGACCTGTTCGAAGGGCAGGATCCGGCGGGCATCGCGTTCGGCGGCGCCGTCGGCGATGCTGGCGAACACGGGCCTGAAGACCGCTGCGAGCTCCTCGTAGTGTCCATTGGCGGGCACGCCGGGGGTCAGTTTGATCAGGTGTCGCGGTGTCACGTCATCGATCGTCAGGGCAGCCACAAAACATCACTCCATCGGTTCCGGCGTGAGCACCTTCCTCCCGACGAATCAGGAAGGGGTTGCTGCGGCGTCATCGAGCCAGATCTCTCGGCCGCTCTGGATGGTTGTTGCCTCCATTGGGCCACATCGACCACCTCTCGCGCCACCTTCCGCCACCATCGATCCACCTTTTCCCAGCCATTTGCGGCGTGGGTGACGACTTCCCCAAAACACACGACATCGAATAATGACGTTGATTTCAAAGGTTTTGGACACGAAAATTCAATCCGGGTTCGACTGAAGAAAGTATAATGAAATATTTCGCAACACGTTCCAAAAGTTGCCTCGACGGGTACAGATGGCCTTTAGTGGGAACGTACCCATCCCGAGCGGCCGAGAGATCTGGCTCAGTGACGCCGCAGCAACCACACCGGATGAGGGCACGCCACCGTGCGGCCCTCCCCCGGTGAAGGTGCTTCCGCCAGGACCGATGGAGCTGATTTCATGAGTATTGCCCTGACACCCCCGAC
>RCNJ01000391.1_pt1 | contig 18528 bp, 12 predicted proteins | sample 2041171 | NCBI WGS metagenome assembly RCNJ01 (sample SAMN09708213, study PRJNA481090) | feces metagenome | biome: feces | host: Pygoscelis adeliae | place: Antarctica: Rookery Lake | collected 2010-03-01 | reverse complement strand
GTGAGGAGTAGTGGGTTCATCTTCGTGTTCTGGCCGCCGAAGAAATGTTCTTCATGCATGAGCGAGAGGCACAGTGACGTTTCTGACGATCGCCGCTTGGCATTCAGGAACAGCCGTGCTAGCGAGGGGTGACAACGTGGCAGTGAGTGAGCGTGTGCTGCTGTGCTGGCTAGGGACAACCCCAGCAACAGGATGTACAGTATCCATGTACCGTCTGAACACGTAATGCAGATGAGCCTCGATGAAGTGGGAGAAAGTAGTCGTGACTTGCCGAGAGAGAGAGACCGTGAGCGAGAGACCGTGAGAGAGATGAGTGATTGCGGAGGCTGTGAAGAGAGTCCGATGGGACGTGACTGAGGCAGACATGGCTCAGAACAGCAAGGTCGCGATATGACACGCAGTAAACGTGACTGGGATAATCGCCAAGCACGAGAAGCACTATCCTCAGACCTCTACACCACAGTACAGTAGTAGCCTTCTTCAAAGGGCTGCAAACCATTTATTCGGCGAAGTAGTTATAGAGTTTTCGTTGCCGCGTCTTGTCCTTCCACAGTGAGGGCAGATGGAAAATTGTACTGGAGGATGGAGAATGGAGAATGGTGAATGGTGAATGAAGAATGGTGAGTGGTGAGTGGTGAGTGGTGAATGGTGAGTGGTGAGTGGTGAATGGGGAATGGGGAATGGGGAATGGTGAGTGGTGAGTGGTGAGTGGTGAATGGTGAGTGGTGAGTGGTGAATGGGGAATGGGGAATGGGGAATGGTGAATACTGATGCTAAGCGCTGACTCGTCACCACAAAGCCCTCTGTAGCGGTACGCGCTTCAGGTGCTGCCTTTGGCATGTGTCTCCTGTGCCTGACAAGTCAGGTACACAGGGGACAGACATTCGACAGACATAGCTAACCTGCAAGACACATCATCCACTGGAACCAGCAAAACGCCGTGGGTCCGTGGGTCCGTGGGTCCGTGGATCCGTCTGGCAGAGGCCGACTGATGCCTGTCGACATTGCGTCTAGACGTCCCCAAGCACGGCAAAGTAGCAATGCCTGTAAGCTGTAGAACGAGCAGAGGAGGGAATATCGGATACACCTAAATCTCCGTTCCTATTTGAAGTTTGACATCCCCCACGATACCACACTTTTTCTTTTCCTTTTTCCTTGTGATCTATCGCCACAGCATTCCAGCCAAACGATCTCCGAACTCTCAACTCTCATTAAACCTTGCGACTCTTCCGAATTGACTAACACAAAAGTCACATTTCGAGATTATACCCTTTGGAAGGATATTCAAATTAGAACCTTGTTTATTCTCCCTGTCCGCTCCTTGAGCCGCATCGTTTTTTAGTAAAGCGCACCTGCCAACTTGGAACTCACCACAGAGAGTCAAGTCAAGCCAAGCCGTCGGCCACGAAAGTCTTTTCCTACGCGAATAGTTGAGCCAGTCCTCTCTCGCCGCAATACAGACCCAACCGACAACTCCTCTCTACATTCCAGTCCTACGCATCTACATTACTCTACTCACCCGAGTCGCCGTACATTCTTTCACGCTCGCGTCAGTGACAGCGAGCAATCACCTTACATTCCTTACCACCCGTGGCATCGCCCAATTCGGACGGTATCATTCCGTTGATCTGTATTCAGCCGAGAGCTCGTATAAACCAAAGCGCAAAGAGGTATGTTCACGTCTATTACAACCAGTCTTAGTGGCGTGTCAAGGTCTTCGAAAGCGCTTTGTCGATTGTCTTGGGTAGCAACCGTGGGATGAACCGTTCGCTTTGTCGCGTGCTTTCAGACTCGGTCACGTTGAATCACAACCGTCTTGCCGGCTTCGTTCCGACGCGAGACAAACAAGCAGTCTAGTACAATGAATTCTTCGATCCTACATATATACACCTGTATGCGCAGGGCTTCCTAGATTCAGTAACGACACATCCCACATTAGACCTCGACGCGCCGATTCTCCAACGGTGTCACTCAGCGACGCCTTCACACTCCTTGAATCAAAGCTAACGTACCGCGGCGCGGTTATAGTCGATCTCTTCGCACATCCTTCAATCCACGTAGCTTTGCCACTTATATTGTCGTCGCCATGAAGTCTACCACATTCGTCGCTGCGCTCGCCGCACTCTCATCCGTCGCTGCCGCACAGCCACATAGTAAGCCTTCCTTTCCACTGCATCACTTGCGCAATACTAACAACCATCCGGGGCATCATCGCCACCTGGCTAACCACGTCAAGCGCGACGTCGTTACCTATGTAGAGACCGTCTACGTGCAGGCCACCGCCGCACCACAAGTCATTGTCTACGTTGACCAGAACGGTGCCCCAGTCTCCACCACTACTGAGATGCCTGTCACTCTTCAGACCGTTGTGAAGGAGGAGCCAGCTGCTCCAACACCTGATGCTATCCCAGCCGGTATGTCAAAGCCAGAGGTCCCATCCTACATCAAACCACTCCATGCCGTCACCCGCTGCGAAGCCAAAGTATGCAAACAAGGGAGCATCAGTCCTAGTTGCTAACCTTGACACTCTAGCCGCCCCTGTCTACGAGGCACCAGCTGCCGTCCCAGAGGTCCCGGCACCTGTTCAAGATAACAGCGGCTCCGGCTCCACTCCAGGCGTCGCGCCAGGAAGTGGGAACGGCTACGGAATCACGTACTCCCCATACAACTCGGACGGATCCTGCAAGTCCGCTGACGCGGTCAACACCGATTTCAACGGCTTTGTCGGTGGTTACAGCTACGTCCGTACCTATGGCGTGGACTGCGACACCGTCAAGAACGTCCTCTCTGCCGCCAAGACCCACGGCATGAAGCTCTTCCAGGGAGTCTTCGATATCAACGATCTGGATAACGCACTCAACACCATCATCTCCGAGGTTGGAGGTAACTGGGGCGACATTCACACCGTCTCCATCGGTAACGAGCTCGTCACAAGCCAGCAGTCCAGCGCTGATCAGGTTATGGCCAAAGTTTCCGAGGCCCGCCGGAAGCTCCGTGCTGCTGGGTATAAGGGACCTGTTGTGACCGTTGACACACTTGTTGCTGCTGTTAACCACCCACAGCTTTGCGATGGATCGGATTACTGCGCTGTCAACTCCCATCCGTTCTTCGACCCAAATACCTCGGCTGACCAGGCCGGTACTTTCTTTACCACGCAGATGGGTCAATTGCGCAACTCCTTGGCCAACAAGGACCAGACTATCGTTGTCGCTGAGGCTGGATGGCCATCTAAGGGTTCCACCAATGGAAAGGCTGTCCCATCTGTTGAGAACCAGAAGACTGCTGTTGCGGCCATCAAGAGCGCTTTCAGTGCCGATCCAAGCAAGGTTGTCCTCTTCAACCCGTACAACATGCACTGGAAGAAGAGCAACGCTGCGCAGTTTGATGCCGAGCCATGGTGGGGTTTCCTTGGCGAGTGCCCATCTGGCTAAATCACTAAATTGGTGATTTGGTTGGCGGGTGGGGTGAGCCGTTTCCTTTCAATTGCGATCTCTCACTGGACGGCTTCGGTGTCTGGAGATCTTGGTATATCCTCATTCAGCATTCGACAAGGCATGATGTCGGTTGATTCGATATTGTTACCTGACAGGATAACGGGAGGATAGATACTGAATCGGCCAGTGAGGGATTCAGGCTACATCTTTTTTTTGGGCTCTTAGGCGCATACGACGCGGTCGGGATGATGAGGTTATGTATCACGACTGGACGAGGATGGGAAACGATCGGAAAAAACATGGGATGATCCGAGAACATCGACGGAGGATGGTGTCATTTGTGAAAGTTTACTTTCGAAGTACGACTGTACATGGCGACAGACCCAAGAATGGGTGGCTGAACGCGTTCTAGATATGGGGTTGTCCGGAGAGACGTGGCTGTACATAGCTGAGACCAGATTGCTGAGAATTGACGATGATCTGAAATACACTCCTGCACATCTCATGTGTGAATCACCGTACTGTAGTTACCTTGGCGGAAAACATTCTCGCGCTGATATCAAGGGACCTGGTTTCGAGTGAACTGAGACTTGAACTATTGACCTTAGCTCTGAGCTCATTTTCGCAGATCCGACGGCGCACGGTTTTCGGTCGTTCTTCTGTGTTACTTACCACGGCAACAATGTGCTCCGGGTCTCAATGCCGCTTCGTCGTCTGGGCTCTGCCGTCCGTTCCAAACCTTCTTCGACGCAGTTCTCCTCCCCCCGCTCTCCCAGCCCTGTGAGTTCTAGGCTCAGCTGGAGACTACTTCTCCACTACGCCCACCACCGGCTTCAGCTCTGCCGTCCCCAAATCTGATACTTCAGCCTCAGCCGCTTTTATATGGTCTAGCCGTGCTCTGCCGTCTGAGTTTTGGAGCGCCCCGCAATCTGAGCAGCTTCATCGTCGTCTCCAAACTTGGGTCTCTCCACTAAACTCGGATCTGACTGGGCACTCTTCAGTGCCCAGTCCGAAAGGATCAGCTCAAAGAACTGTGGAATTTCGATCGATCTTCGGCATCCACTGTTGCCGCTCTATTTTGACTGGTTGCGGGGCAACCAAACACGCATGTCTCCAATCCTCCTCAGGCACGAAATTCGGCGACCTCTGCCAATGTTGACCACATTTCTGGACTGGCTGGCATTTCAGGCACACATTCCTTCCACTTCTATTTCTCCCCTATCAATAACTTTGATGTTCCTATACGCCTTGGCAGCACCAATTTCCCTCTCATCCCCCCAACTCCCAAGTATCCCTGCTCAAATTCTTTGTTCCCGTACCGCCTCAGCCTGTCCATCTCAACAACCCCTTCCGAACTGGTGTATCGGTAACATATCCGCCTCTCATCCTCATTATCTCGCACAAACGAGTCTAAGGAAAGATCGCGGTTGCGCGGGGTTCGACTCCCCGGTTCGGAAAGAACCACTTGATCCAGTCAAGTCTTGTCATCGTTTTGCTCATGGTGTTGTCGCCTTCTCTGCATCCCGGCACTTTTGGCCATTTTTCCTCACTTTCTTGGCCACCCCTCTTCTGTTCGGTATCTTTTCTTCTCGGGCGCTAATGGATGCAACAGAAATCCATTTTCTTGAAGTTTATGTTGTGGTGGGACAGATTTCGCGGTTGCCAATATTTCGGATTTTGAATTTCTGACTTGTGGAAATTTTCAGCCGAGTTTTCAGAGGTGTTACATTATAATCAATTTGAGGGCCGCAAATATAACAACGCAGGCCTGCTGGCCCAATGGCAAGGCGCTTGACTACGAATCAAGAGATTGCAGGTTCGATCCCTGCGTAGGTCATCTGTTATATCCTAACCTAAGTCAGACGATGAGGGTGTAAGGGTGAGCTTTTGGTGGTGAGGGCCGGGTTGCACGTTCCGATATTTTTCATCGACCGGTATTTTGGCCTTCTGCGAGTATCATCAGAGTTACGAGAACCCATAAAACTATTTCCTATTTTCTTCAAATTTTGTTATTCCACTTTGCCAGGGATGATAATTGCTGTAGCGATGCAATTTATCTCATCGCCGGGCTCGTAGGCTGATGTTTGGCCGATTGCCCTTTCCGTCTGAGTGTCAATGTCAGTCGCACACCTGCCATTTTCACTGACAGCGTATCGTTCTTTCCTTCTTTTTTTTTTCCAGTTGCTATTACGATATAATAGTAAAAATAAGTACAGAAGTAGCAACCAAAGCATCGGCGGTTTAGTGGTGTTAATCCATCGATGCCAGCTCGTCTTGAGGCCCCCCGAATGCTGGTTTACCATTTCCTGATTTCTCCTTTCTTGATCTTGGAAAAGCAGCGACATTTTAGCGCTAGGTTGGCTAGAAAAGAGTTGGTTGTCGACATGGGAACGCGTAATTCAAGCCTAATAATTGGTTCGGAGCACCTAGATCCTTGCCTATAAGTTGCAGGTGAACCGGTAAGTCATTTTCATTGAAAACAAGAAAATGATAGATGGGAGGTTTGCTCGTCGGATATGACCTCTGCTAATGCCCATCTACAGATTGTAAACGCCTACCTAGTTGAATTTTTTGCAAGAGCTCGATTCGAGGGCAATGCAGTATCTCCCCTCATTGACCTGTTTACCCTGTACTACGTCTACATCTTCTTCATTTCCCTGGTATCTTGGACAGTTGCCACCGCTGCATTTATCCACACGGCAAGCAGAATCACCCGTCAGATTAAAACGGAGTACTTTGCTGCAGTGCTGAGGCAGGACATGGCCATCTTCGACGATGCGGGCGCCGGCGATATCTCGTCCCATCTCAACGCAAACACTATCCAAGAGGCCATGTCAGCTAAGCTGGCTATTAGCATCGCGGCCATTGGGAACCTCACCGGCACCATTGCTGTATGTTTCGCCTTGGTCTGGCCCTTGGCTTTCAATCTATCGTGATCGTTCATCCTGGGCATTGTGGTCCTGGTGCTTACTGGCAAGGCTACAGCGCGTTATAGTTCCCAATCCCTCGATGCCTCCTCGGTCGGTACTATGGTCGTCGAAGAAGCCCTCGGGAATATCAAGACCACCACCGCTCTTGGACTGCAAAGCCATGTGCACAAGACCTATCTGGAATACCTTAGAAAGGCATCCAAGCGTGGCTTCGTTCTCAAGATATTGAACTCGTCCATGATCAGCTTTTGCGTTGCGAGTGGTTATATCAATGTAGCCCTTGGCTTCTGGCAGGGTTCCAGATGGCTGACTGAGAGGATAACTCTCTTCGCAAATGTTGTGGCAATCGCTATAGTCCTCAAGTCAGCCGCCTTTGTCGTCCTGAACGTCGGCTCCAATTTAGAAGCGTTCAACATGGGCATCACCGCTGCTGGTCGCATGCACCGCATGATTGATCGAGTGTCACCAGTCGAGTCGACTTCTGACGATATTCTCGGAAATGTTGATGGGGCGATTGAATTACAAAACATCAAGCATATATATCCCCATCGCCGGGAGGTTACAGTTCTAGACAACGTGAGTATCACTTTTCCGGCTAGAAAAATGACAGCCATTGTGGGGCCATCGGGCTCTGGGAAGAGTTCCGTCGCAAGCCTGATACTGCGCTTTTACAACCCCGTTGCCGGCGATATATTTCTCGATGGAAGCCATAATCTAGCATCTTTGGAGCTACAATGGCTACGACAGCAGATTTACTTCGTGGGCCAGGAGCCCTTCCTTTTTCAGAATCAGCGTTCTACGTTATAGACAGCAAATTTACACTCTTTTTTGACACAATTTACACATGACTGATACCCATCTGTGAGCTGCTTATCTGTGAGCTGCTTTGAACACGCCGGTATGACCTCCACCAATTTGGTAGTAGCATACATATCACACGTCAAAGAGGACCCTGCCGCAGCATTCGGATAGATGATCGGCACCGCTGCAGCAAAAGGTACCTATTGTAAGGTAGGAAGGGAAAGGACAGGCGGGTCAGCGGTAGTCAGCAATGATCTCGCTAACTAAATTTAACCTCCCCGTGCGAGATTGAGAGGACCTTGATTTCGCGAACGACTACAATAATGTTACATAGGTGAGAGCTACTAAATTCAAATCTAGAAGGAGTAATTCGGATTCAGATGTACGCGGCACGTGATGAAATAACAGCACCAGGAAAAGCGCTTTAGAAACATGGTTAACTTCAGTAGTGGTATGGAGTTGTTCAAGCAATTGCAATCGTTCTCTAACCTCAATCTATGTTCTACACCTCTTGAGCTTCGTCTGCCGTTGTATCGTCATCGATTTGATCAATTCCACATGACAATCCACTGAAGGCAGCTTTGCTGGATACAAGAGACTTCTGTTTCTCTACGAACCCCATCGGTAAACAAAACCAGTATACTCCGATCAAGGCCCTCGCCGACAAGGCATAATTCTCGCATGTGGCAAAGTCACATACTCTCTACAGAATCTGACCACTCTTGCTCGCGGTGTACAGTCTGTAGTAGCTACCTTTCATCGCCATAAGCTGTGTATGAGTACCAGTTTCGACAACGACGCCCTCGCTGACCACGTATATTTTGTCGGCCTTGACAATGGTGCTCAAGCGGTGAGCGATGGTGATTGTCGTCCGGCCTTTCTTGGCTCTCTCGAGAGCCTGCTAGATGATCGATTCCGAGTGTGAATCCAGGGCCGAAGTAGCTTCATCTAGAAGGAGAATCTTGGGGTTTCGGAGAATTGTTCGGGCTAGCACGAGTCGTTGCTTCTGGCCAACACTCATTTGATTGCCGTTGCTTCCTACTTCTGTGTTAAAGCCGTCCCTGTGAGCTGTTAAGTACTTGGCCTGAAATAGTCGGTAAAGACTTGAGGGAGACAAGAGACTTACGAGAGACTCATAATGAAGTCATAAATATTGGCCTCTTCGCAGGCCTTCCTGATGGCGTCGTGGGTGGGTTTGTCATCCTCTTCATCCAGACCAACCATCAAGTTCATCTTAATAGTCCCACTGTAAAGATTCGGCTCTTGGCTTACAAGGCCGATCCATTTCCGATAGCCGTGTATGCACAAGGACTTGATTGGCATCGAGTCCACAAGTACTGATCCACTAGAAGGATCATAGAAGCGCTCAATCAGTGACACGATAGTACTCTTGCCTGACCCCGTAGTACCAACAAAAGCTACATTCGCGCCAGCAGGAATAGTAAAACTGACATTCCTCAAGGCTGGGTGATGGGGTCGTGAAGGGTATGCAAAGGTGACTGAGTCGAACTCGATCTGTCCTTGAATGGCGCCCGGGTCGGTCCCGTTAGGAGATGATGGGTCAATAGCAGACTTCTGGGCCAGTAGCCGTTGAAGAGACGCAGCTGCCTGCTTGGCCTTTCCAATGTTGGGCGTCCAGGAGAAGACCAGACCTGCAGAGTAGGCACTTAATAGCATCGCAGATTGAATGGCAACGGCCTGGAAAAGCGTGTATTCGCCACGGATAATAAGTACACCGCCGTACCAAAAGCTCAAGGCCATGCACGCGTAATACGAAGTTTGCGTCAGGGCGTACAGGAAGGACGCCTGTAGATTTGCTGTTAGAGCCTTTGACTTGTTTGCACTGAGCATCTCTTGAAACTCGTTCAGAGCTATCTGCTCTCTCGTCAATGCCGCAATGGTCTGAATCCCGGCAAGCGTTTCGCCTGCATACTCTGCTGCGTTGTTGGCGAATATCTCATTCTTCTTCTCAAAATCACCCATAAGCCAAACACCAAAATAGCCACCCCCAATCATTAGAGGTATAATGGCGAAGCAGACAAGGGCCAACTTCCATCCCAAAGCGAGTGAAACCACAACACCGGATATCAGCGTAGAGATACAGATAAGGATGATACCAAGTGCACTTCCGCTCAAGCCGGTCAAATCGCTGGTTGAGTCAGATAGGAAGGAAGAGAGCGCAGCGGCTGAATTTTCCTTCTTGTCAAAGTAGGATACATCCATTCTGAGATACTGCTGCAGGGCCAGGCTTCGAACACGGGTGGTGAGAGTTTCAGAGCTAAAGGAAAACGCAACTCCTTGGGCCGCACATGTGATGAGCATCACAAGTGCGAGTGTGAAGAACATCCACGAGTAGAAGGCAGTATCAGAGCGAATGATGTCGCCTTCGTTGAGAGGCCGTGAAATGGCAGTAATCGCTTTACCGAAAAGAACGGCCGAAACAGGTTCTTCGCCTCCCGCGATAACGCAACAGATGAGTCCGATTAACAGCCAGTGCCATTCTCCCTTGTTGAGCTTGAAAATGAACATAATCATGGAGAATATAGAGGATGACGTGGAGTCGGAATCTTCCTGTGAGTGTGCCTGGGTTTTGGCTGATGGACTCCCTTGTCCAAAATCAACCTTTTCCTCCATGTCCTGGTTGAGCTTCTCAACTGATAAGCTCGCTTCTCTCTTCAGATCACCAATTTCGTCGGTGTTCGATTGGTCATCGTGGTCTACTTCTTGGGTTTTGACAAGATTGTAGTAGTGCGACTGTGCAGCCATAAGCTCGTTGTGCTTGCCACTCTCGACCACACGTCCAGCATCCAAAACAACAATGTTGTCAGCATTACGTATCGTGGAGAGACGATGAGCTATGAAGATGGTTGTTCGCCGATTGCCTTCTTGGACTGGGGAAGACATGGTGGAGAGCAGCCTAGCTTCTGTCTCGCTGTCTAATGCAGATGTTGCCTCATCCAAAATGAGAATTCGAGGGTTGTTCACCAAAGCTCTGGAAATAGCGATTCGTTGAAGCTGCCCACCCGAGAGCCTCGATCCCCGTGTACCGACTATCGTATCGTAACCTTCGGGGAGCTTCTCAATGAAGTCGCTTGCCTGCGCCATTTCAGCGGCCACTCGTACGGCCTTGCATTTGTCCTCTTGGGACACCTTAACCAACTGAGATCCTGTGAATTCAATGACTATGTTGTCAAACACGGACTTATTGAACATGAAGGATTCCTGTTTCACGACTGCAATTTGTTGTCGCAGCCACCGGATTTGGTAGTCGGCCAGGTCCTTGTTGTCCAAAAGAATACGACCAACCAGAGGATCGTAGAATCGCAATAGCATATTTGATATAGAGCTCTTGCCTGAGCCAGAATGTCCAACGAGAGCTGTTGTCTGGTTCACCGGAAATTTGATACTGACGTCGCGAAGCACGGTGGCACTTGGCCGGCACGGGTAAATATGCTTTACATTCTGTATCTCGATTGTAGGGTTGAATTGATCTGGCGTGAGACCCTGGGTAGAGGACGAGTCGATGGGCGATATTCGGCGAATCATGCGGGTGAGACGTCGAGCTCCCGCCAAAGCTGTGGCAAAAGCCTCCATGTTTGAACCGACGCCTAACACGCAGAATGCTGCCGATTTGGTAACCATGGCAATAGCCACAACCGCTGTAAATGAGGTTTTGCCATTCGTTAGGCGCCTTGAGCCTTGCCAAAATGCCAAAGCAACATTAAAGTAGCCACTAGCGATACAGATGGAGATTAGGCATGCGTTTAAAGAACTCATAATGAATCCGTTCTTGGCCGCCTTGCCCGAGAGGCTCATGTATCTGCGGTGGACATCTTTCTGCATACCGAGTGACGTAGTAGTCTTAATAGAACTCAAGGCTTCTTCAACAACAGACGATCCGGCAGAGGAAAATTCGATGCTACGGGTGCTGTAGCGGACAGTCAACTTTCCTCCGATGTAAAGAACTGCATAGCCAACAGCGAGCGACCAAATCAGCTCAAACATCAGAATCCAGCCGAGAGCAAAGCATACAGCGACAGTGGCCACAAGGGTACCAAGGGCACTAATTGTCTGAGAGAGTTTGGACGAGATGGCATTCTGAATGGCCTTTGTGTCATCGTTGAGCTGAGAGAGGATGTCGCCGGTGCCTTTGTCGTCAAAGACAGCCATGTTCTGCTTTAAGACGGCGGCGAAATAGCGCATCTTGATTGTACGCGTTATTCTCGCTCCCGTATAGTTGAAGCCTGCTGTCGAGACAAACCAAGTCACCAATGCAGCCGCAACTACATACGCATAGTAGGAAGTGTAGCGATCCAAGAGCGATTTGACATCCTCGCCATTCCGTTCGGCTTCGGCAAAGGCTTCAATGATTCGAGAGCCGATGATCTATACATGTGGGGCATTACAATAAGTCAATCATGTCAAAAAGTTCAACTTGAAAGAAGTCAATCATACCGGAGTGACAGGAATCAGGGCGCCTCCGATGACGGCGCATATGGTGCTGATAGCTACGAGGACCAGGTCAATCCGTGTTGCGAAGCCATAGATGCCAAAAAAGGAGAGTTCAACATTGTCGAAGTGCACTTGCTCGTCCAAAGTGACTTGCTCGGCAATGACTGGCCCGGGCATGGCTACGGTTGACGACGAGGTTTTCACTGCCGGTATTCTCGTATGCTCGTATGCCACGCTGGGAGATACGGGATGCAAAATGCAAAGACGTCCTTGACGTATAACTCAGGGAGGGATCAGGGCGGAAGAGGTGCAAGCAGGATGTTGAATGAAAAGTAGAGCCGCAAGTTGCAAGATTGAGCTTGTGCACTTACCTTATAGTTTGCAGCGAAAGGCATTTCGGCCAGTTGTATTTCCTGCCTGCATCATGAGTTGGGAGTCTCACTGCGGCCAGCATGTCAGGTAGAACGTCTATCGGCCAGCCGAATCGGGTTGCGGCCAGCATGTCAGGCAGAACGTCTATCGGCCAGCCGAATCGGGTAAGAAAGGTTTACACGACAGTACGGTCCCCTCCCGCCGCCTCCCGTCATCTTCCCTGTCACAGGGGGGTGCCCAATCAACTAGGCTGGGTTACATAGTGCACGGAGGGGTGCAGCAAACAAGGCCCCCGGCCGGATGGAAGGTTCAGCTCCGAGGGGGGCCCCCCTGGACGCCACGCAATCTGGATCCTGGAGCCTAGACTGGTGCAGAACAAAGGCGCAGAAATCGCGATTGGAAATGCAGCGGGAAAGACGTAGTTGCAATCAATGCGATTGCCCAAATTGGGGGCTGGTGATGTATGGAGGGGAAATTGACATATTGGAGGAGACTTGACATATTGGAGACTTGGGAACAAACAGACCCCCAGCAAGGGTCGCGACGGACATCTTCGCAGTGTTGTGGACAGACGTCAAGTACAGGTACAGTACCCACACTAGTAGGTACTGTAGGAGCACGCTGCGCTACGGGCGCGGTAACGTAAGTCGTGGCGTAAAGTCGGTAATGTACATTTGCATATGGATTTGTATGTGAAGGTACTTACTTGCCTTAAGGTACAATACCGACTTTACGCCATTACCAACTTTACGCCACGACTTACGTTACGAGGCGAGCACCGCTGGTTGAATGTGGACTTCTTCTTCTCTGTCCAATTCATTGGATTTTCAGGGTCCTAATCAGCTGGCTCGTCCCATCAGACAATATTCGGATCGGCTTGCTCCTGCTCCTGCTCCTGCTCTTGTAACTGCCCCTCCGCCTTCTCATGCACCAAGTCGCCTACTCGTTATCTAGCGACATTCCCACTCTCTAGGCCCCCTTCCACAGACGTAGTCGCCAACTTCTTTGGTCCATCGGCGCTTTGGTTCGAAGAGATATCGGCATCGTAGCCTTCCTGGTATGAGAGCGTGACGTTAGGGTCTTTTACATCCGCCGTACTGGCAGGCATCATATTTGGTAGAGTAGACATGCTGGCAACGTCAAGGGCTTACTGCTGGTAAGAAGATCTCCTGGTGAGATGATGAAGGGGATATGTCGTTGCATAAGACGCAATCTGTATACTTCCGAGACGCTTCTACCAGGCGTCGTCGTTGCCCGTCTAGTCTATGTCACCGAGGTGCAGCAGTCTGGGTCGTCCCTTAGTCTTCCCCTATTCGTCAGCTCTGGTAATTTGACAATTCTGTGCCACTGGACTGCAGGATGTGCATCCGTTCGCAAGGTTCTCGTTCAAGGACCCGAGTGGATAACGACCCATCGCGTTGAAAGCCCCCTCTTTGAACAGCATCCAAACCACCACCTGTAAGCAAAGAACATATGTATACATTAAGGTTTTTACCCCTCCCATAAGACAGAGACTACAGAGTCCATAGGAGTGTTATGAGTCGGTTGGGTTTAGGTATGCAGGGCCAGGATCGTAACCCGCGTTTTCTTCCAGAAGCTCCCGCCATTCGGGGCGTTAGTGTGGCATGGGCTGGCGCAGAGGGTCGGAAGGGCCGAGAGATAACTCGTATTCTGCGCCTTGTATTAAGAAGATCTACATCATTGTATTGAACCGCTGCGTTGTGCCTCCTGCAATGAGAAAATACATGATTCCAGCATCTGCAGGTTGCGCTTCTTGCATCGGAGCTTTGCGTTGTTACAGTATCCGCCGTGAAGGATCTCATGGTATACTTCCGTAACTCCACTCCTCTACTACGCTAAGTATAATCGTTGATTTCCAAACCACCGCCTGGAGGCGGTTGGCGAAAGCAAAGTGTGCCATCTCAGCAGATGCCGACGCGTACAGAATGTACGCGTCGGCATCTGTACGACGTCGTTCCTCAACAATGTAGGTTCTGCTCAGCGCAGATCAAAGATCAGGGTCGCCCCTGTCAGATCTAACAACGAGCCATCTGACGTTGTACTCGCCAGATTTCTCATCATCGCCCCTTCACCACTCCCCAGATCCCTTTGCTCCCTATTCCGGGACCCCGCTTGTTGTCTCATCAGCTAGAATCACCATAATCCATAATAATGTCCTCAGCATCAAGTAGCGCCGTCACGCGACGCCAGCAACAGAATCGAGAGGCGCAGAGAAAGAGGCGTAAGTTCCTGCGTGTCGTATACCTGGCGACGAGAACAACGTAAAAGCATCATAGGCTCCGAATCAAAACCGGCTCACAGTCCTCGTAGGTCAGGCATTGAAAATTCAGATAGAAGAGCTCAAGGCGAGCAACTTGGAACTTCAAGCCTTTAAAGAGTGCACATTGAGGGCTTCAAGGAGAGGTTCGGGCTTGCACAGTCCCAAGACGGGATCATCTCCGGACTTCAGTAATGGCATCTGTCAGGGCTCAGGATTCGCGCCACAAGATTCGGCACGTCAACTTTTGTGGGATGACGAAAAGACAGCTCCTATTTCGCCATTGAATACATGCCTACTGGGTCTCGAAGTGGACTTCCTCGGCGACCTGACCATGAATACGAACGCGAATTTCGACAGCGCCAATACATATGCCATAGCGGACATGCGATCCCGGCAATATCCGCCATCAAATTTAGAGTCCGGGTCAGGGGGGCGCGAGGCTTGGGAGGCTTTGCAGCCATCGAATGGCGACTTGTCAAGAAGTCGAGACAGCGTGGGACAAGTCGCGGTACTACAGTTGGAATCATCGGACGCTTTCGACGACTTGATGAACTCAAGTCCCAACCAGACGACTTCGGGGCAGAGCTCAGGAGGCAGAGGCATTGCTGGCCTTGAGAAGGAGCCTGCCATTACTGAACGGCGGCCTCGCTCTGCCGCTGCCAGCATCGCACGACCTCACTGTTCTGACAAATCGCAGCGGGCAATGAAGATAGCCATCGCAAATCGACAGACCGCCGTGGTGAAGCTCCTGATCAACCACGGGGTGGATGTGAATGCGCAGGATGAATCAAGGCGGACAGTCCTGCACGACGCAACTGAAGCCAACGACGCCAAAACCGTGCAGATGCTTCTCGAGAACGGGACTGATTCCAACGCCGTGGATGTGTCTGGAATGACCGCGCTGGAACTCGCGGCTTTGCTGGGCAATATTGAGGTTGCTGAGGTGTTGTTGAAGGAAGGGGCTGACTGATGATGAGATAGCATAAGGATCGTGAATATCAAAACCACAAGATGTACAGAGTGAAGAGGCTACTCCTACGAATGGAAAGGTATCAAGGCCCATCAGTTGGTCCGTATGCTTGCTATCATAATTACTGTAGCTAGCATTACTTCATCCAGCTGATTTCCTTGCCCTGCACAACAGGACAGAAAAGTCCATGACCTCAGCCTTCTCCGGCCTCTGCAGTGCTTTGGGCCCCCATTGTCCCGGATAGTCCTCGAATCTCTTTTGAAATTGACCATGCTACCTCCACTCTCACGTCCTCAAAGCCCACAGCCTCCATCAACCGAGCAAGCACATCCGCATTGATGCCCCTGTCATGCTCTACATCGCCCATCTTGCCTTCGGGATGGAACAGCCGAGCATGCGGTCCAATATCCTCAAAATCCGCCAGGGCCATGCGGCTTCCCGGCTTCAAGCAGCCGTGCATGGTCCGCAAGAGAGATTCACGGTCTGCAACGTGGTGTAGCAGCAAGTGTCCCGTCACCATAACGAACTTCATGCGCTTCCCATCCGGCCCAGGAGGCAAGTAAGGATCTCCAGCAACTTCAAGGTACAAGCAAAGTGGCGTGATTTTCTTGCGGTCGGCCAAGCTGGAGAACGCTGCTATTTTCAACCGCAGAATTTGAATCATGGGGTGGGAGACGTCGATGGCCAGGATGGACTTGACGTATGGGAGGAGCCGTAAAGACAGGACGCCGGTACCGCAGTCAATTTCCAAATTCGAGAGCTCTATGACTTTGTTAGTATTGATCCCCTCTAGTTTATATGTATTCTGCCCTCTGTCAGGTATCTGGCTCTTGGTGTCTCCAATATGAGCGCCCACAAACAGACGTCAAGCACTCTTGACGTAGTAGAATGGGGTCCCCCATACCTTCTGTCTTGACAGTATCCCTGCCTTTGAGCTGCTTCGGGATACGCGAGCAAGATGGCCTGTAGGGCGGCTTCGGCGAAATGATGCGCTTCAGGGTTGCCATCCCATATCAGGGCATCCATGGTGGTATTGATTACTCTACTCAGCAAGAACCTCTTCCCTTTCTTTCAAGCTCAAAGGATCAGACAGCTAAACAGCTCCGAATGCTGAACACGAGTCGATCTGGATCTCTTAGTATGGAGCAATAGGCCTTTCCATTTTATCGCACTGCACAACAAAAAGCTAAGATGTAAGAGACCACATTCGCATATTCACCGTGTTTGCTGATTACCATTTCTTTATTGGCACCTGTACCACAGCTATAAAGAGTATGCCTTCATACGATGAGATGACACGATGTTGCACGTATGTACTGACATCCATGAGGGCTGACAAAATCAATCATTATGGTTTCATTCATTTTGGGGTGTAGCATTATCTGCACAGTCGTATTGCCAGCCTGGCTTATGCGTAGTCAGCTGAGTCACCAACATCGAGATACGCATTGACGGCCTACAATGAAGTCTTGGAGACGGCATGCCGCAGGCACCCTGCATCCGGAGACAGCTCGGATCCGAATCGGATACAGGACGGACACATTTGGCATCAACTATGATCCATTTCTCTGGAACAAGGTTATCTCGGCATAGGTCCGACTTGTCAGATTATCGATCGCATCCGCTTAAACCGACCCTGCGGGACATATCTAGAGTAGGATTCAGGCTTAGGTTGCCATTCAACGTCTCTTCCGATGGCCACGGCTACAGGCCGCTGTGGCAGTGATTGTTGTCCGTTATACTCCGTAGACGCTTGGGACACGTAGCCTACTGATATATATAGGAGTCTTGAGAATGCCATGATCCATCATACTCTCCCTCCCTCCACACTAAGATCTCTCAAACCTACGCGTATAAACTTGTGCATACGTACATCTCACTACGATATTCACCTCCTCGACACGCAAAACAAGGCAAACTCAATCAGAAAAGACAAAATGGCCGCCGAACTCCGCCAGAAGCTGATCGGAGCCTGGCCGCTCGTCGAGTACAAGACGCAACCCGCCAGCGATGCCCCGGCCTCCTACCCCCTCGGCAAAGACGCCGCGGGCATCATCATGTACACCTCCGACGGCTACATGTCGGCGCAGCTCATGTAGCCGGGCGCAGCCAAGTTCGTCGTCGGCGATCTGAGCGGCGGAACCAAGGACGACGAGCTGGCCGAGTCGATGAAGCGCTACCTGGCCTACTCCGGCCGCTTCGCCGTGAAGGGTGAGGGCGGCAAGCCGGTGTTGACGCACCAGATGGAGGTTTCGTCGTTCCCGAACTGGCTTGGGAATGTGCAGGAGCGCACGGTGAAGCTGGAGGCCGAGTATTTGACCCTGGGAACTGATGGGCCAATTTTGGTTCAGGTAGGCAATTATGCGTTCCTTCGCGCTATTTCACCTGATGGAAACGAGAGACGGATTTTCCACTCTTCGTCTGATCACCCCTATCATGTTGACGCTTTGATCTCATCTACTGACAATTTTGTTCTCTTGCGAATTAAGGGCGAGCTTGCACTTCCTACACTCTTGTGGAAACGCATACCCCCGAACTAAACCTAGAGACAAGCCGACATTGTATAACGAATATGACGTATTGGAGCAAAATATCAGATAGGAGCAAGTCAACAGTTTTCGTAGCGAGGAACTTTATTGGCATGGTAGCTTGATGAGGACTCGGTGTGTCTGTACATATAACTCCTAGGAAACGAATCAAGTACATAGAAATCAAAATATTATGACGTATTTAGTGCCTTTCTAGTAAAAGTTTCTTTGCTCTCCCGTCTAGGACTCGACATTGTTCAACAGCTGCGGAAACGTTCCGTCTTCAGATAAGTTAGCCCGCAGTCTTTGTTGGGACTTGCGATTTTCGCAAAACATAAAAGTACAGATTCATGAACTTTCGAGCCACCTCCCGCGTGATACAATTAGTTCAAAGTTGCTCAGAGGATCATGGCTGCGGGAAGCTTAATGGGTAGGAATCTTCAAAACAAAGTAACGTCAATGTCACGGGTGTGCCGATCCAAGGCCGGGACGCTCCCGACTCGGCGACGGCAGGAAGCGGCAGAGGTGTAGATGTTACGACGCGCAGGTCCGTGGCCGGATCGCACCCGACCCGGCGGCGTGCGTAACGTCCTATACGGGGCGGAGGCGCAGCCGGCCCAACGCTGAGGCAGGGGAAGGCACAAACAGGTAAACGAGCATGTAGGCTCTGGGTTGGGTTGACAGTGACGGCTGACCCGTAGGTAACGGGCGACGGCGCAACGGCAAACGAGCGTGTGTGACATCGGGACGACAACGACCC
>RCNJ01000377.1_pt1 | contig 18542 bp, 17 predicted proteins | sample 2041171 | NCBI WGS metagenome assembly RCNJ01 (sample SAMN09708213, study PRJNA481090) | feces metagenome | biome: feces | host: Pygoscelis adeliae | place: Antarctica: Rookery Lake | collected 2010-03-01 | reverse complement strand
ATCAACGGCTACGGGTACGCCATCGACCAGCTGGCCGCTCTACCCTGAGCCGGAGGACCAACCGATAGGCAGGAGCTGCTCATGAACGAAACGAACGACCAGGTGGCGGCGACGGCGGCCATCTACGACCAGTACGCCCGGCACTGGTTCGCCGGGCATTCGCCGATCTACGCCGCCTGGGCCGGCCGGGTCTCCGCGGATCGGGAGTTGGCCGCACTGGTCTCGACCCTGCCGCCGGCCAAACGCCAACCCAATCTGGTGTTCGCGGCCAGCCGCTTTTTGGGCTGCCCGGATCAGAACGCCGACGCCCTGGCTGACTTCCTGCACGGCTCGTGGCCCGAGGTCGCCGAGGTCGTGCTGTCCAGGCGTACGCAAACCAACGAACCACGCCGTTGTGCCACCCTGCTTCCGGCCTTGGGTCTGGTGGCCGCAGCCGACGAGCGTCCCTTGGCCTTGATCGAGGTCGGCCCCTCCGCCGGGCTCTGCCTGCTGCCGGATCTCTACTCCTATGAGTACGACGGCGGCCCCCGGCTAGGCACCGCGACTCCCCTGTTGCGCTGCACCACCTCGGGAAACCCTCCACTGCCCTCGGCACTGCCCCGGGTCGCTTCGCGGACCGGGGTGGACCTGAACCCGTTAAACGGCACCGACACCGATACGGTGCGCTGGCTGGAGTGCCTGGTCTGGCCGGGGCAGGAGGATCGGTTGGCGACCCTGCGTGCGGCCCTGGGGAGGTTGGCCTCCCTGGGCGCGCAGGGCCCGTCGCTACTGACCGGGGACCTGAACGACCGGGTCGCCGAACTGGTGGCGGGGGTGCCGGACTCCCATACCGCCGTCGTCTTCCATTCGGCCGTGTTGGCGTATTTGACGCCGGCCGACCGCACCCACTTCGCCAAAACGGTCAGGTCGTTGGACTGCCGGTGGCTCTCCAACGAGAACTTCTTCCTTGATGAAGCCGGCCGGACCGTCGATTCGGTCCAGGGGGACCGGTTCACGCTCGCACTGGACTCGGTGCCGTTGGCCTATACCGGTCAGCACGGGGCCACGTTGGATTGGATCGCCTGAGCGGGTCAGTGCGCCGAGCAGGCCCCGGTGGACACCGTCTCCGAGTAGTCGGAGGCCTGCTCCAGGACGGGGCCGACTTCCTTCAGGGAGAGCGCATAGCCCACGTCGGTATCGCCCTTGGCCTTGGCGAAGACGACACCGACCAGTTTCCCGGAATCATCCAGCAGCGGACCGCCTGAGTTGCCCTGCTGGACGTCTGCGCCGAGCTGGTAGATCTCCAGGATGGAGGCGTCCGCCCCGTAGATGTTCTGCACCGAAATGCTGCGCAGGGACTGGACCACAGCCCCCTTGGCCTGGAACGGGCCGCCTTCGGGATAGCCCATGTAGGTGGCCGAATCCCCGGTGGCCAGATCCTGGCCTTCGTTCACCGGTTTCAGGCCCAGCGAGTCCACGGCCAGCACCGCAAGGTCCTGCGCGGCGTCGAAGTGGACCACCCGGGCAGGTAGTGCCCGGCCGTCCGCGGTGTTCACGACAGGTTCGGCGATACCGGCGACGACATGCGCGTTGGTCAGGATCCGATCCGGGGCGATCACGAAACCGCTGCCGGTCTGGTTGACCCCGCAGGCGAAGGCCGTACCGGTGATCTTGGCCACCGAGTCCTCCACGGTGTTGGTTGCCACGGCATCGGGCTCCGCCTCTGCCGCGGCACCGTCGGGGACCGGGGCAAAGGGTTCGATGAGGTCGGGGATGGACTGGCCCATCACCACCGAGCGGGCCTTGGCCATCGCCGAGGAGACCGGGTCGGGGGTGGCGTTGCGGATCGCGCTGATGACCTGTGAGGAGGCGATCTGTTGGGACAGGAACGGCAGGCCCATGCTCGCTGCGGAGAACGTGATCGCCGAGATCACCAGGGCCGCGACGACGACGTTGGTGATTCCGCCCAGGAGCCGATCGAAGGTCTTGATGACGGGGAAGTTCAGCATCAGGCGCACCCGGTTGCCGACGGCCACGCCGATGGAGTGCCCCAGAAGCACCAGCACGACGGCGGTGGCGATAACCCAGAAGACCCGCCAGCCGGCAGTGGAGACCCAGCTGGAAACGAAGGGGATCGTGTAGAAGGCGCCGATGCCGCCGGCGACGAGGCCGACCACGCCACCCAAGGTGACGAACAGGCCCTTGCGCAGGCCGGACACCAGGAAGGCAACGAACGACAGCAACAGCAGGATGTCGAGCCAGCTGAACCCGAAAATCACCAGAATCTCCAACCCGTCACGTGAGAGCGCGGCGGGTTTCCGGCAGGCGCCGGCGCCCGCACGGCTCAATCAGTCTACGGGCACGCCCGGGTCAAACATTGGTGCTGAGGGCTGAAATCATGCCACTATCGGTGTGGAAGGTGTCACATCGGTTCTGACTACGGCACAATAAGACAAGCGCCATCACACTTGCAAGGAGAATTCATGGACATCGAGGTACTGCGCCGGGCACCACTCTTCACGACGCTCAGCGACGAAGTATTCGCGGCCCTGACCGAGGAACTGATCGAGGTCGATTTGTCGCGCGGAGCATCAGTGTTCCGCGAGGGGGATCAGGGAGACCAGCTCTACTTCATCGTTTCGGGCAAGATCAAGCTCGGGCGCACCGCCCCCGACGGACGTGAGAACCTGCTGGCCGTCCTCGGCCCGGGCGAGCTCTTCGGCGAAATGGCCCTGTTCGATCCGAGCCCGCGCAACGCCACGGCGACCGCCGTGTCGGAGACCCGACTGGCCGGCTTGCGCCACGAGAACCTGCGCAAGGTCCTGCAGAGCTCCCCGGAGGTCTCGGTGCAGCTGCTGCAGGCGTTGGCCCGCCGCCTGCGTCGGACCAACGAGTCGCTGGCCGACCTGGTGTTCTCGGATGTTCCCGGCCGCGTGGCCAAGGCATTGCTGGACCTGGCCGATCGTTTCGGCCGTCCGGCCACCGACGGTGTCCTGGTCGCCCACGAGCTCACCCAGGAGGAGTTGGCCCAGTTGGTCGGCGCCTCCCGCGAGACGGTGAACAAGGCCTTGGCGGAATTCGTCCAGCGTGGCTGGCTCCGTCTGGAAGCCCGTGCCGTGGTGATCCTGGATATCCAGCGTTTGCGCCAGCGTTCGCGCTAACGCCTCAACATGCGGGCGGACCGTACCGCCCATCGTTCCACCCCCGCAACCGGGGAGGCCCCCGACGGGGTCCTCGGGGCGGGGGTCGTTCGTTTAAGGTGCGTGCCGGGCGACGGCCATGCCGTCTGCGGGCCGTTGCACCAGGGTCAGCGTCCGCGGGCTCCGGCGCCGCCTTCGGAGGCGGCACTGATGCTGACGTCGAGGTAGAAGGACCCTTCAACCTGGATCAGTTTGGGGTGGTAGGACTTCACCCGGCGTCGGTGGGAAAGGTAGGCCACCGTGCCGCGGGTGGTGGCCACCTTCTCCAGGATGAACTCAACGGCGGTTGTGGTGATTTTGCTCAGTTCCTGCCCGCGGGTGTCCTTCTGGTCGATTTCATCACCCAGTGAGGACGTGGCACGGTCCGTCAGGACCTCGGCCGCCGATTTCCAGGCGCTCCAGACCCCTTTGTCCTGCAGGAGGCTGGCCTGTTGCTGCGGGGGCAGTGCCGCGGCGAAGTAGCGGGTGTCGAAACGACGGTGGGCGAAGTCGGGGCTGATCCAATGTGAGAGCGGACGCAGCAGGTCGGTACGCAGTCCCAGGCCACGCTTGGCCAGCATCGCGGTGAAGCTGATGTCCTGACCGGCGACGGCCTCGCGGATCTGCATCCATTCGGCGGTATTGCAGTTCTCCACGATGGACAGGGCGTCCGAACCTGCCAGCAGGATGCCGGTCTCCTCGAAGAGCTCACGCACCGCGCAAATGATGTGGCTTCGGGCGATGCGGTGGTCCAGCACACCCATCTGGCCGGCCCACCAACCCAGGGAGGGGCCGAACCAGTCGGTATTCTCGTCATCGCCGACTTCGAAGCTCCCGCCGGGAAAGGCAACCGACCCCAGGGGGGAACCTCCTGGACGGAAACTGAGATAGGTCTGCACACCCTGAGGCGAGTCCCTCAACAAGACGACGGAAGATGCCTTCCGGGCAGCACGCGGGGCACGGCTGCCATAGGTGATCCAGCTCTCCGCCGCCCCGTATTGGGACGGCGGGAGCGGGAAAAGCCGTCGGAGCATGCCGGTGCGCGGCGTTGCGGACTCCGCAGGACGCGGCCCCCCGCCCCGACCGGACACGCCGCCGACGACGGGTCGTGTCGAATCAGCTGAATTCGGCAATCAATTCAACTTCAACGCAGGCGTCCAGCGGCAGTGCAGCCACGCCGACGGCCGAACGGGCATGGATGCCCGCGTCGCCGAATACGGTGCCCAGCAGCTCGGAGGCGCCGTTCACCACGCCCGGCTGTCCGGTGAAAGACGGGTCGGAGGAAACGAATCCCACGACCTTGACGATCCGGGTGACCCGATCGAGGTCCCCGATCATCGATTTCACCACTGCCATGGCATTGAGCACTGCCGTGGCAGCCTGTTCCTTGGCGGTATCGGCGTCGACCTGCGCGCCGACCTTTCCGGTTACTGTGAGTTCGCCGTTAATAAACGGCAGTTGTCCCGAGGTGTGCACGAGGTTGCCGGTGATCACTGCGGGCACATAGGCGGCAACGGGTGCTGCCACCTGCGGCAGCGTCATCCCGAGTTCGGCAAGACGCTGTTCGACAGCGGATGAAGGCTGGTTTTCCACGATTTCCGGTTTCCTTTCGGACTACTGCTTGGGACGTTTGAGGTAGGCCACTGGAGCATTGCCATCGGGCCCGGCGATGACGGTGACAAGCTCCCAACCGTCGTCTCCCCATTGGTCCAGGATCTGCTTCGTGGCGTGAATTATCAGCGGTAAAGTCGCATACTCCCATTTGGTCATACCGAATACGTTAGCCCCTCCGGCTAAACTGGTCCGCATGGCGTCTAGAAAGTCCCCCTTCTTCAACACTGCAACCACCCTCGGCAAGATCGTGGCCTTCTTCGGGGTCAGTGCACTCTGCGGGGTTCTGGCTGCCGGAATGCTGGTGCCCGCAGCATCCGTGGCCGGCTCCACCGCAGCGATCGGGATGGACTTCTTCGATGCGCTGCCGGCGGAGCTGAAGCAGGAACCACTCTCCCAACCCTCCAAGGTCTTGGCCAAGGACGGCACGACCCTGGCCACGTTCTACGCGGAGAACCGCACACCCGTGGAGCTCGATGAGATTTCCAAGGACATGCAGAACGCCATAGTCTCCATCGAGGACGAACGGTTCTACAAGCACAACGGCGTCGACCTGCGCGGCATCGCCCGCGCCGCGGCCCACAACTTCACCAGCTCCTCACAGCAGGGCGCCTCCACGTTGACGCAGCAGTACGTCAACAACGTGTTGATCAACGCGGACTCACTCAGCGGTGTCGAACAGTCGGAACTAACTCTTTCGGGCACCAAGGACCTCGCTGACAAGCTGCGCGAAGCCAAACTGGCGATCTCCGTGGAGAAGGAATTCACCAAGAAGGAGATCCTGCAGGGCTACCTCAACCTCGTGCTCTTCTCCGGGACCAACTACGGTGTCGAAGCCGCTGCGGAGCGCTACTTCTCCATCCATGCCAAGGACCTGAACATCCAGCAGTCGGCCATGCTCGCCGGCATGGTCCAGCGCCCGAACACCTTCGACCCGAGCAAGAACCCCGAGTTGACGCTCAAACGGCGCAACACGGTCCTGGGCGCCATGCTCAAGACGGAATCGATCACCCAGGCCGAATACGACAAGGCCGCGAAGACCAAACTGGGCCTGAAGCCCAAGGCCGTGAAATCCGGCTGCGTCGCCGCCAAGACGGCGAACTACTTCTGCGACTACGTGTCCCACGAGATCCTGAAGGATCCGGCCTTCGGCAAGACGAAGAAGGAACGCGAAACGCTGCTCTACCGCGGCGGACTCACCATCAAGAGCACCTTGGATCCCCGCCTGCAGAAGGAAGCGGAAAAGGAGACCAAGAAGGTCATTCCGGCTAATGACAGCTCCAACATGGGCTCGGCCATCGTCACCGTGGAACCGGGCACGGGAAACATCCTGGCCATGGCACAGAACAAGAAGTACGGCTCGGAGCCGGAAAACTCGGCGTACACCACCTACAACCTCACCGCCGGCCGATCCATGGGCGGCACGAACGGCTTCCAGGGCGGCTCCACCATGAAGCCGTACACGGCCATCGCCTGGCTGGAGGACGGCCGGCATATGTGGGACAAGGTCAACGCCGCACGCGAAAGCTACGGACCGGAATTCCATTGGAAGGCCTCCTGCATGCCCAAGGGCTATGTGAGCCTCGACCCCCCGGGCTACCCGGTGGGGAACTTCTCCAGGGGCTACAAGAAGCGCATGACCGTGGAATACGGCCTCTACTGGTCCATCAACACGGCGACGGTCAACGAGGCCTCCCAGCTTGATCTGTGCAAGATCGCCGACGTCACGGAGCGGGTCGGCCTGTTGAATGCCTCGACGGGCAAACCGCTGACCGGTTCCAATCCGTCGTTCGTGATCGGCTCGGATCCGATCACCCCGTTGGCCCAAGCCACCGCCTTCGCGACCTTCGCCAATAAGGGCGAGTACTGCAAGAACCGGGCCCTGACGTCGGTCACGGACGCCTCCGGCAATTCCTATAAGGTGCCCGGCGAATCCTGCGAACAGGTCATCGATGAGCAGGTCATCGCCAACCTGAACGGCACCCTGAAGAGGATCGCCGGCAAGCGCGTGGCCAAGGGCAGCATCAGCCAGCCGATCGCCGGCAAAACCGGCACCAACAACAGTGCATCCTCCACCTGGTTCGTGGGCTATAGCACGGGCATGGCCACCGCTGCCTGGACGGGCCGTTTCGACGGGAACGCCGAAATCGCCGGAGTCCTGATCAACGGCAAGCGCTATGCCAACCCCGACTCCTCGACCCTGGCCGCACCGTTGTGGCTTGACTACACGAAGGACGTCATCGACTACTACCCGGCGGAGGGGTTCGGCAGCAAGGATTCGACGTCGGGCAAGTCCGCCGACTCCAGCGATTCGCCGAACAACGGTCCAGCGGGTGGCAACGGGGACAACAACAGCAACAACGACGAATAACGGCTAGGACGAGGGAGGGCACCCACGCCATGGGCGCATCACAGGACATCAGGCAGGCCATCAACCGCGCTGCCCCATTCGCGGGCGCCGCTGCCGGCATCGGCGTCTCGCTGGCCGGACTGGCCATCGGCTACGGGCTGCTGGAACGCAACGCGTTCACCATCCGCCACGAGACGGTGGCCATCCTTCCGCTGGGGATGCCCGATCTGCGGGTCCTTCACCTCTCCGACATCCACATGGTGCCGGGCCAGGACGCCAAGAAGCGCTGGCTCGAATCCCTGGCCGGGTTGAACCCCGACCTGGTGGTCAACACCGGTGACAACCTCAGCCACCGCGATGCCGTCCCGGAACTGCTGGAGGCGCTCCGGCCGTTGATGGCCTTCCCCGGGGTGTTCGTCCCGGGATCCAACTGCTATTACGGGCCGCGCCCGAAGAACCCGCTGCGCTACCTCACCGGTGGTCGCGACAAGCCACGCAACCTGGCCAAGCACACGCTGCCCTGGCAGCGGATGCATGCCGGCTTCGGCGCAGCCGGCTGGACCAATTTGACCAATCGGGCCATTTCCAAGCCCCTGAACGGAGTCCGACTGGACTTCTCGGGTGTGGACGACCCCCACCTGAAGCTCGAGGAATTCGCCGGCTGGCCACGCGGCTCTTCCACCGCGGTCGAAGCACCCCACGTGCGCATTGCCGTGACCCATGCCCCATACCAGCGGGTGCTGGACGAATTCACCGATTCCGGAGCGGACATCATCTTCGCCGGCCACACCCACGGTGGACAGATCTGCATCCCCGGCTACGGGGCCCTGGTCAGCAACTGTGATTTGCCGACCTGGCGCGCCCGGGGTCTCACCGAGTGGGAGCACGAGGGCAAGACCGTCCCGCTGGAGGTCTCAGCGGGCATCGGCACCTCGCGGTTCGCCCCGGTGCGCATCGCCTGCCCGCCGGAAGCCGTGTTGTTGACGCTGACCGCCCGCAGCTGAGACCCGGCGCAACGACGGCCCCGGAAATCGCGTCGGAAATCATCCCCCGGCGCTGCGGGTACAGCGATCCACTCCCTCGGTGAACCACACCACCTCGCTGATTGATGAAACCCAACCGGTGGTTGTACGCTGTCTTTGATTGCTGTAGGCAAACACAACAGATCGAGGACGCCCTCCGTGGTGCAACACCAGAATAGTCAGCAACAGCCCGACACCCCGGCGTCGTTCTGGCAGACAGTCAGCCGGCTCGGCCCGCAAATCCGCCCCTTCGCCCCCCGCCTTTTCGCGGGGTTCCTCTGCGCGCTCGGAGCAGGCGTCGTGGCCCTGACGATCCCGCAGGTCCTGGGCCAGATGGTCAAGTCCGTGCTGCACGCCGGGGGCTCATCAGCCGACGTCTGGGCCAGTGTCGGCATCGTCGCCTTGCTCGGCCTGGCTGAAGCGGTCCTGGTCTTCTTCCGACGAATCTTCGTGATCACCCCGGCGGCACGCATCGAGACCAACCTGCGCGTGGGGATGTACCAGCACCTGCAACGACTCCCCGTGGCCTTCCACGACAAATGGGGGTCAGGCCAGCTGCTCTCGCGCTCCATGGCCGACCTCGGGCTGCTCCGCCGCTGGCTGGCCTTCGGCTCGATCATGCTCGTCGTCTCCACAGTGACCGTCCTGGTGGGGCTGACACTGATGTTCACCAGCAGCTGGCTGTTGGGGACGATCTATCTGATCGGGGCCATCCCGATCACCATCCGCGCCTTCTACTTCCGCAACGTCTTCCGCATCGCCAGCCGGCTCAGCCAGGACCAGGCAGGTGATCTGGCCACCAACGTGGAGGAATCGGTCCACGGGATCCGGGTCATCAAGGCCTTCGGCCGCGGCAGCGAGGCCCTCGAGAGGTTCGGCGTCCGGGCCCGGCGACTGCGGGACACCGAAATCAGCAAGGCGCGTACGCTTTCCGGCTTTCTGATGTTCGTGGTCTCCATCCCCGAAGTCACTCTCGGCGTGGGCCTACTGGTCGGCATCTGGCTGACAGCACAAGGCGAACTCGACGTCGGCGATCTGACGACCTTCTTCGCCACCGCCGCCGTCCTCGCCGCCCCGGTGGAGGGGATCGGCATGCTGTTGGGCATGACCCTGACGACCAAGACCGCACTGGACCGCCACTTCGACGTCATGGATACGATCAACACCATCGACTCCCCCGCCACACCGGCCCGCCCTGCCAGCCCCGAGGGGAGATTGAGCCTGCGCAACGTCTCCTTCTACTACCCCGATGCCAGACCCGGGACCGCTCCCGTACTGGCCGGGGTCGATCTGGAGGTCGAACCGGGAGAGACCATGGCGCTGGTCGGGATCACCGGCAGCGGCAAATCGACCCTGTTGCAGCTGATTCCCCGCCTGTACGAAACCTCCGGCGGCAGCGTGGCCATCGACGATGTGGACGTGCGCAACTACGACCTCGACCAGTTGCGCACCACCGTATCCGTCGCTTTCGAGGACACCACCTTGTTCTCCTCCTCGATCGCCGAAAACATCCTGCTGGGTGCCTCCGTCCCACCGGGGGCGGACCCCCGCGCGGCCCTGGAGGAGGCGCTCGATGTCGCCCAGGCCCAGTTTGCACACGATCTCGAGGACGGGGTCGACACGGTCATCGGCGAGGAGGGGCTCTCCTTATCGGGGGGCCAGCGTCAACGGATCGCACTGGCCCGCGCCATCGCCGCCAAACCCCGCGTCCTGGTCCTGGATGACCCGCTCTCCGCCCTGGACGTGCGCACCGAGGAGGCAGTCACCGAGCGCCTGCGAGCGGTGGTCGCCGATATGACCACGCTCATCGTGGCCCACCGCCCCTCCACCGTGATGCTCGCCGACCGGGTCGCACTGCTACGTGATGGGCGGATCGACGACGTCGGAACCCACACCGAGCTGCTCAACCGCAGCGCCCACTACCGCTACGTGATCGCCAGTCTCGATGACCCGCCCACGGTGGAGGACGTCCTGCAGACCAATACAGGAAAGGGGCCTGGAGCATGAGCGGCACACGAGGCGTCGAGAACGAAGACCAGATCCTGCTCGGCCGCGAGGACCGGGCCCGGGTCAGGTCCCGGTCCTGGGTCCTGCTCAAGCAGCTGGCGGCCACGCAGAAACCCCTCCTGACCCTCACCGTCGTTCTGGTCATCGTGTCCAACTTGGCGCGCGCCTCCTTCCCGCTGATCGTCGCGTGGTCCATCTCCTGGGCCCTGCCACAGCTGATGGACGGGAACACCACCCCCTTTGCTCTCACGGGAGGGCTCTACATCGTGGCCGGGCTACTCGCCGGCATCCTGCTGGGCTGGTACAACCTCTGCACGGCCAAGGTCAGCCAGGCCATGCTGCTCACCCTGCGGATGCGCGTCTTCCGGCACACTCAGCTGCTGAGCCTGGAGTTCCACGAGAAGTACACCTCGGGACGGATCATTTCCCGGCAGACCTCCGACCTGGAGACTCTCCGGGAGCTGCTGGACCAGGGCATCTCGGAACTGGCCTCCGGCATCGTGTTCATCACCTTCACCGCGGGCAGCATCTTCTGGCTGGACTGGCGTTCGGGCTTGATCATCCTCTGCGCACTCATCCCCATTTCGGTGATCTTCAGGTGGTACCAGAAGCGTTCCGAACTGGTCTACCGCGAGTCCCGGGTGTTCTCCGCCCGGCTGATCACCTCCTTCGTGGAAACGATGACCGGAATCCGTGCGGTCAAGGCCTTCCGGAGGGAACGCGACAACAACGAGAGCTACCGCGCAGTCGCCCACGACTACCGTGACAACTCCATCCGCTCCATCAACCTCTTCGGCGTCCTGCAACCGTCCCTGGTCCTCATCGGAAACCTGACAGTGGCCGCGCTGCTGCTCTTCGGTGGCTTCCGGGTCCTGGATGACTCGCTGGAGGTCGGGACGCTCATTGGCCTCCTGCTGGCCGGAAAGCGGGTCTTCCAGCCCGTGGACCAGATCGCCATGTTCTACAACTCGCTGCAGGCCGCGACGGCGGCCCTGGAAAAGGTTTCCGGACTGCTCGAGGAGGAACCCAGCGTCGTCGAACCCGAGGATCCCCAGCCGTTGGAGGACCCTGTGGGGCATATCGAGTTCCGTCAGGCGGTCTTCGGCTACGGGGACGGGCCTGTGGTCATGGAGCGTTTCGACCTGGACATCCCCGCAGGCCAGACCGTTGCCGTCGTAGGCCAGACCGGCGCCGGGAAATCGACGCTGGCGAAGCTCATTGCCAGGTTCTACGATCTCTCCCAGGGGTCGCTGTCGTTGGACGGCGTCGAGCTCAGCCAGCTGGCCAATGAGGACCTGCGCCGGGCAGTGGTCATGGTGACCCAGGAGGCGTTCCTGTTCTCGGGCACGGTGGCCGAGAACATCGCCTTGGGCAAGCCCGGGGCCTCCGTCGATGAGATCATCCTGGCGGCCCGGGCCGTGGGGGCCGATGAATTCATCAAGTCCCTTCCCGATGGCTACGACACCGACGTGAATAAGCGCGGGGGCCGGGTCTCGGCGGGCCAACGCCAGCTGATCTCCTTCGCCCGCGCCTTCCTGGCCGACCCCGCGGTCCTCATCCTGGACGAGGCCACCTCGTCCCTGGACATCCCCAGCGAACGGCTGGTCCAACGCGGGCTACAGACGCTGCTCGGCCAGCGGACGGCCCTGATCATCGCCCACCGGCTGTCCACCGTGGAGATCGCCGACCGGGTCCTGGTGGTCCACGACGGGCGGATCGTCGAGGACGGCAGCCCCGCAGAGCTGGTGCAAGCCGGCGGACGCTTCGCTGCCCTGCATGACGCGTGGCAAAACAGCCTGAACTAGGATTTCGAAAACACGAATATGGTCCGGCCCCTTCCGGGGCCGGACCATTTCCTCACGACATCAGTGCTCCTGCGGCGCTCCTTCCGGAACGCCGGGATCAGGCAATGGCTGCGTGCGGCCAGTCACCGACGTTGATCTTTGCGTGCGGCCAGTCACCCACGGCAACTGCCGAGTGCGGCCAATCGCCGACGTTGATCTTTGCGTGTGGCCAGTCACCCACGGCAACTGCCGAGTGCGGCCAGTCACCGACATTGATCGTTGCGTGCGGCCAATCGCCGACGTTGATCGTGGCATGTGGCCAATCACCGACGGCTACAGAGGAATGCGGCCAGTCACCGACGTTCGGGGTGACGTGGGGCCAATCGCCGACAGCCAGAACCGAACCGGCCGCCAGGGCGGCCGTGGCCGCGAGAGCTGCAACAAGCTTCTTCAATGTCTTCTCCTTGTGTGGGTCGCCACGAATTCTTCGATATATACCTCAGTGAGTGGCGCATCACTTAACATTCATTGTAAATTGGAAGGAACATGTTTCGTCAAGGTTTGCTACTCGACCTTTTCGGATAACACAGAGTCGTTCACTTCCAGTTCGTTTTAAGGGGTTTCCATGGGAATCAAATTCGGCGAAAAACTCCGCCATGCTCGCCAGCAGATGAAGCTGACCCAGGCCCAGCTCGGACACGGGAAATACTCCACGAGCTACATCTCCCTGCTGGAGACCGGAAGCCGCGAGCCGACTTCGGACATCATCACCGAGCTATCCTCCCGACTGAACCTGGACCGCGAACTCATGGATTCGTGGAACACCCCGGTTTCGGCCGATGAAGCGGAGTTCGTCCTGCTGGAGCACCGTGCCCGCCAGTCATTCACCGCGCGCGAATATTCCGATGCCGGGGAGACAGCTGCCGAAGCGGCGTCGGTGGCGCTGCGTCTGAAGAATTCGAGTGCCTGGTGGAACATGATGTTCCTCCGCGCAGAGTCTCTGCGCGACCAAGGCCGCCACGATGAATACCGCACGACCGCCGAAGAGGTCCTGAACCACCCGCTGACGGACGAGTCCCTGGCGCTGAAGGTCCGAGCCGAAACACTGGTGGCCAATGCCTACCTGGGATTGGGCAAGCTGCACATCGCCGTCGAACATGCGCTCACCGCCGTCGAACTGGGGAAGAACCTGCCCGGCGACTCGCTGATCTACATCGGCGCATTATTCTCCCTCATCGCCTCCCTGGCCGAGTCCGGACAGCTCGACGCTGCCTGGACCAGCTGCGAGGCGCTGGCCGATGCTGTGGCCGAGGGGGCGCCCAGTCAGACGGCAGGCAACGCCTACTGGGCCATCGGCAACGTGGCCTTCAAACGCCAGGACATCGTCTCGGGCCTGAGCAACCACCAATTGGCCGCCCAGCGACTGCTGCCCGCCAGCGACATCGAACAGTGGGCCCGCTTCAACAAGGCCTCGGCGTCGATGCGACTGACTGCCGGTGTGGTCGAACCCGAAACCCTGGAGTGCATCGAAAAGGCCGAACTCGCGATCAGTGTCATCGGCGGCAATCCGGCGGAGGCTCTGGAACTGCGTCTGATCCGTGCCCGCTGGCTGCACCTGAACGGCCAACCCGAGCAGGCGCTCGAGGAACTCGCACCTGTCGAAAGGGACCGGGAGATCCTCTCCCAGCACCTTCAGGGTGAGATCGATCTGCTCACGGCCCGCTGCATGGTTGGCATGGGCAACGGCACCGAGGCCATCGACCACCTTGCCCGCGCACAACAGGCCTTTGCCTTGGCCGGTTCCCCGGACCGCGCCTCGCTGGCGATCGAATTGGCCACGGAAATCCGCGCTTCACGGCGTTAGGAACCCCACCACCGCGGCGGGAACGGATCCCCGAACTGCTTCCTGCCGCGGTGGGAGAAGAGCCCGGGACGATCAGACCGTGAAGGTGTTCCCGGTCAGCCGTTCGTAGGCTTCGATGTAGCGTGCCCGGGTGCGCTCGACGACCTGCTGGGGTAGCGGCGGTGGCGGGGCCGTGCCCGCACGGTCCCAGCCCGAGGCATCAGAGACGAGCCAGTCGCGGACGAACTGCTTGTCGAAGGACGGTTGGGCCTGCCCCGGGACGTAGGTGCGGGCGTCCCAGAAGCGCGAGGAGTCAGGGGTCAGGACCTCGTCGCCCAAGGTGATCGTCCCGGTCCGCGGATCCAAGCCGAATTCGACCTTGGTATCGGCCAGGATGATGCCGCGTTGACGGGCGATCGACTCGGCCCGGGTGTAGATGCCCAGGGTCAGTTCGCGCAGTTGCCCGGCCACGTCTTTTCCGACCCGTTCGACGACCTCGTCGAAGGTGATGTTCTCGTCGTGTTCGCCGATCTCGGCCTTCGCCGAGGGGGTGAAGATCGCCGGTTCCAGCGCCGAACCGTCCACCAGCCCCTCCGGCAAGGGAAGTGAACACACCGTCCGGTTTTTCCTGTATTCGGCCAGCCCCGACCCGGTCAGGTAGCCACGGGCAATGCATTCGATCGGGTACATCTGCAGTTTCAGGCAGACCATGGCCCGTCCGGCGACGGCTTCGGGTACCTCGGTGGAGATGACATGGTTGGCGAACCCGTCGAGCTGGTCGAACCACCACAGGCTCAACTGGGTGAGGACCTTACCCTTATCGGGGATGGGGGTCTCCAGGACGAAGTCATAGGCGCTGATGCGGTCGCTGGCGACCACCAGCACGCGATCCGACTGCTCGGCAGGGGTTCCTGCGGGGGTATACAAATCGCGGACCTTGCCCGAATACAGGTGATCCCACCCGGGCAGCTCCAGGGTCTCGGTGGTGAAGTCTGGCATCACTGGCCTTCCGGTTCGACGATGATCTTTCCTTGTTCGGCACGCAGGGCGATGTCGGTGCGATGCTGGCTACCGGTCAGGCCGATCTTCTCGATCCCCGCATAGGCACGTTTCCGTGCCGACGACAGGCTCTTGCCCAGGCCGACCACCGCGAGGACCCGACCCCCGGCGGAAACGGTGGCTCCGGCGTCGTCCACTGCAGTTCCTGCGTGCAGGACGCTGACGTCCTCGAGGGCTGCTGCTTCGTCAAGTCCGGTGATGACGTCCCCGGTGATCGGGGCCTCCGGGTAGCGGGCGGATGCCACGACGACGCCGACGGCCGTCTCCGGACGCCAGGTGAGCGGTTCGACGTCGTCCAGGGTGCCCTGGGCTGCTGCCAGCAGGAGCGAACCCAGCGGGGTCCTGAGCCGGGCGAGGACCGCCTGCGTTTCGGGATCCCCGAATCGCGCGTTGAATTCAATGACCCTGATGCCACGGCGGGTCAGTGCCAGCCCGCAATACAGGACACCGGTAAACGGGGTGCCGCGGTCGGCCATCGCCTTGATGGTCGGTCCGGCGACCCGTTCGATGACGTCGTCGACGAACCCCTCGGGGAGCCATTCAAGTGGACTATAGGCGCCCATGCCTCCGGTGTTCGGGCCCTGGTCGTCGTCGAAGATGCGTTTGAAGTCCTGCGCTGGTGCCAATGGAATGGCATGCCGTCCGTCGGAAAGGACGAAGAGGGAGACTTCGGGGCCGTCCAGGAATTCCTCGATGACGACGCTGCCGCCGGCGGCGAAACATTCCGCGGCATGGGCCAGGGCCTCCTCACGATCCCCGGTGACCACGACCCCCTTGCCCGCGGCGAGCCCATCGTCCTTGACGACATAGGGCGCCCCGAAGGTATCCAGTGCGTCGGCCGCCGTGGCCGCGTCGGTGGCGACCCGGGCCATCGCCGTGGGGACGCCGGCGACGGCCATGATCTCCTTCGCGAAGGCCTTGGACGCCTCCAGCTGGGCTGCAGCCTTCGAGGGGCCGAAAACCGGGATGCCGGCCTCCGTCAGGGCGTCGGCGACACCGGCGGCCAGGGGGGCTTCCGGTCCGACGACCACCAGGGAGGATTCCAGCTTCCGGGCCAGTGCGACGACGGCCGCCGGATCCTGCGCGTTGACGGCATGGACCGGAACGTCGCCGGCGATGCCGGCGTTTCCCGGTGCTGCATGGACCTCGGTGACGAATGGATCGTCGAGGAGGGAACGGATAATAGCGTGTTCGCGGCCGCCCGGGCCAATGACGAGTACCTTCACGATCCCCTAGCCTACCGGGGCGGAAGGTCCGCGGCTTGAGTAGGCTGGTGGGCGTGCGTAAAGAAACCCTGTGGGAAGCCCAATGCAAGGAAAATCCGGGACATTCACGGTCCTACATCGAACGTTTCGAGTCCCTGCGCGCCGAAGGCGCGGACCTCGACGGTGAAGCGCGTCTGATCGATGCCATGCTCCAGCGTGGGAGCAGGGTCCTGGACGCCGGATGCGGCCCCGGACGCGTGGGCGGGGAACTGGGTCGGCGTGGCCATCAGGTCGTCGGCGTGGACGCCGACCCCGTGCTGCTCACGGCGGCGAAGGCCGCGTTCCCGGACCAGGACTGGAGGGTGGGCGACCTCTCGGAATCCGAGCTGTCGGTGCAAGGGGCCGCCTTCGACCTGGTGGTCTGCGCCGGCAACGTCATGGCCTTCCTGGCGCCGGGCACCGCACCCCAGGTGTTGCAGGGCTTCCACTCGCTCTTGATGCCCGGGGGCCGGGCCGTCATCGGCTTCGGCACCGATCGGGGCTACGACCCGGAGGTCTTCCTTTCCGACGCGCGGGCCGCGGGCTTCGCCGTGGACGGTTTGTTCTCCAGCTGGGATCTACGCCCCCACCCCGGCGATACCAATTTCCTGGTCGCCGTCCTGGGCCGCGCGGCCTCCGTTGCCTGAGCCGGATCACCGGGGCGGCGAATACACTAGGGGCATGCCACAGACCCACCCCGACTTCGCCGATCTGGCCGTCATCGACCGCAGCGGCCTCGTCGAGTCGCGCCACGCAGGTACTGCCGTCGTCCTGGGAGCCGACGGGGCGGTCCTGCATGCGCTGGGCGATATCGACGCCCCGATGTATCCACGCTCCTCGCTCAAACCCTTCCAGGCGCTGGCCTCCATGCAATCCGGGGTCCCCTTGCGCGGCGCGGAGGTCGCCTTGGCGTGCGCCAGCCACGTCGGCAGCACCGAGCACCAGGAACTGGCGGCCTCGATGCTGGCCAAGGCGGGACTGACGGAAAACGACCTGCAATGCCCCGCGGCATGGCCCCGGCATGAAGCCACCCGGATGGACATGATCCGTTCCGGCGGATCCCCCTCCCGGTTGGCCTTCAACTGTTCGGGCAAACATGCTGCCTTCCTCTGGGCCTGTACCGAGAACGGTTGGGACACCGCCACCTACCTGGACCCGGATCATCCCCTGCAACGTCGGGTGGTCGAAGTCGTGGAGGACTACGCCGGCGAGAAGATCACCCATTTGGCCGTCGACGGATGCGGGGCCCCGGTTCCTGCCATTTCGTTGCGGGGCCTGGCCTCCGCCACCGGGCGGCTCTCCCGCTCCCCCGGCAATAAGTCCTCCGACGCCCGGGCGACGACGATCGCCACCGCGATGCTCGACTACCCCTGGGCCGTGCACGGCCACGGTGAGGAGAACACGGTGGTCATGGAGGATCTGGGCGTCATCGCCAAGCTCGGCGCCGAGGGCGTGCTGATCCTGGGCACCCCCGACGGCGTCTCCTGCGCCCTGAAGATCCGCGACGGCAACCCACGGGCCGCCACGCTGGTCGGCCTGACCTTGCTGGCCTCCGTCGACGCCATCGAGATCGATGCGATGACGTCGGTTCTGGAGAAGATCAACAAGCCGGTCCTGGGCGGTGGCCGGCCGGTGGGCAGGATCCGCGTCGCCAAGCCGGTTTTGGATCTGTTGGACTAGGGCATGGCTGTACGACGACGGATCTCCGCCGAGCAGGGACTCGCGGCGTTGGCCACCTGGCGGCAGACCGACGGTGAAGCCCGAACCGCTCTGCCCCGCCCGACGGTCGCCATGGCGGTGCGTTACGCCCTGGAGGAGCTCTCCGAACGGGCCGAGGGGAACTCGGTTGAGGTCAGGGTCCCGCCTTTCGGGGTAGCCCAGTGCGTGGCAGGTCCGCGCCACACCCGCGGCACCCCGCCGAATGTCATCGAGCTCGACGCCTCCATCTGGTTGCCGTTGGCCACCGGTGAACTCGGTTGGTCCGAAGCTGTGGCCTCCGGTTCGGTCTCGGCTTCGGGACTGCGGGCCGACTTGTCCGAACATCTTCCGCTCTTCGGTATCCTTTAGGGTATGGATTCACCCCGTTCCGCGCCCCTTCCCCCCGACCGCGACCGCGGCTCATCCCCAGAGTCCGTTGAGGTCTCGGTGTCCAGTTCACCAAAGTTCTGGCCCTTCGTCGGCGTCGGTGCCGCCATCGGCATCCTGGCTGCCATGTTCACCGCCTTGGCCGGGGATCCGGGAGCCGAGTTCACCCGCGGAGCGGTGTTCGGTTTCTTCGCCGTCGTCTTTGGCCTGGCGGGGGTCCTGCTGGGCTGTATCGGTTTCCTGATCGTCGAAGCAGTTCTGCGTCGGCGCACCACCCGCGCCCTTGCGGTACCCATGGATAACGGGAACGCGTCAAAGTAGCAACCCCGGAACCTGCCGGGCACCCACGACGTGCAAGAATGATGAGCATGGTGCGTGG
>RCNJ01000376.1_pt1 | contig 18561 bp, 17 predicted proteins | sample 2041171 | NCBI WGS metagenome assembly RCNJ01 (sample SAMN09708213, study PRJNA481090) | feces metagenome | biome: feces | host: Pygoscelis adeliae | place: Antarctica: Rookery Lake | collected 2010-03-01 | reverse complement strand
TGTGACAGATTACCCCGCCCGCACAGAACTGAAGTTGGGTATTTATATAGCACTTAGTACGTAGCGATTATAGCAGTTAAGAAAAAGAAATAAGCTCTTAAGTACTTGATTCAAACATACCAGTAATTGCCAATCTACGAATACCAACACGTATGTCCTATGCTTTTTGCCACCTAATGCTGGGACTGAGTCTGTTCAGCCTCGAATCACCTGCTCTCCCCAATATTTTCACCAATCCATTTTGGAAATGGAGGCCTCTTAATTGCTCAGATCTATTCCCAAATGTAGATGCAATATGGATTCTGGCAATAACAATGCTTTTTGAGACTGTTCGCGATGATCTCAAAAAGAATCTCAACCCAAAGCAAATCCATAACTTCCAATTGGTGACTCTGAACAATGTTCGCGAAACAGCCCCTCGAATCCAACATGAACAAGGGCGAGCAATGTTCCTAATGAATATGACCCGACTTGAGTTTTTCTGGAGGTTATGGATCAACTTGGCAAAGTTATCGGCGTTTTCGTGAATGCGTCAAACTTTGTAACATTTATCTGTGGCCCTACGAAATTTCTTATGCAGGTAACAATAACTTAATTGAATCATTTCATCACGACTAGGTGCCGGATTTTCGCCTTGGCGGTATTAAAGGAGTGTGTATCTTCTTTCCAAAGAGAGTCGAGCAGCTCTGGAACATCTTGTCTGTCGTAAAAGGTATCTGGTACTTCATGTCCGTCATATTGAGCCAATCCCTCAATCCATTCTTGATACACTAGAACTGCTAACTTAGTCAATATCGATCAATATTAGTGCCCTGGCTGGTTAAAACTTACGGATTCGAAGTCATCAGAAACGCCTTGGGGAATTTCTTCACCATACTTATTCTTGTACACATATGCAAATTTGCCAGCTCTCCATGTCAGGGTGCTTATGCTTGGTCTCACATCTAATCTGCATTGGATCATTAACACAAGCCATTCAAAGTAGAGCTTTAGCGTTGGGAGGTCTGGAAGAACTGCCTCGTCTTCAAAATTCGACTTGAAGCTGAAAGGCGTCCTTATTTAGTGACTCGATTTGTTAAGGGCAGAGAATATCCTACGTCTCCCAAGACTTCGCTTCATACTCGTAAAGTCGAGCGGTTGCGCTTGTGGTTCCCCTCTTGTCGATGTTTGTTCTCTTTTCTCCTTGAGAATAAGGCAAATTATCTCTCAGTTGGGCACGTCGAACGAGAAGCCATGGTCGAGCAATAGGCACCATCTTGACGGCTTAGACGATAACGAGAAGAGAAGGAGCAGAGTTTAGAAGACGTACGGGCACAACAAGAGGAGGCCAAACCCTTTCAAGCATCCAAATGTGCTGAGACATGAGACCATCTGCCCCAGCAAGCTGAAATGCCTGATTGAGTTTTCACCATACCGCCGCTGAAGCGGCAACAGAATATGTGCAGTCTTCAGGATTAGATCCTCAACGGCGGCCTAAGGATGACATGGACCAGTTTTCTGGATTTCGAATCAGACATCCATAGCAGGCATCCGTTTTTTGGCGAACCAAAATCGAAGTCGTGGAAACAGGAAGCTGAAAGAGGCAACCAGGAAACTAACTGCATGCGAACGGGCCGACGTCCCTGATGGTCCAATATGACCGTTCGACCATCAAAAATGTTTGATGTTGTGGCGGGGCTAAGGAAATACATGTAAGGAAAAACAAGGACGGAGGTGGAAGGGGGAGGTGCGATCAATATATGAAGGTTAAATAAAGAATGTGTTCATGCGACGGGAGAAATGAACATCCAAAGAACGATGTAAAGTGGAGGAAAGCAGAAGTAGTCTGGTAGAAAAGCCAGACCGGAAGGGTCCGGGTGAATGTTGACGTTAGGGTCTTAGAATCGTGCCGGGTTGAAGAAAATCAGAATTATAAGAACGCCGAATGTTAAGCCGTTGAAATCAGAGCCTTATTGCCATAGAAGTAGTCATGAACCTGCTGGGTAATACCTCGATATTAGGAAAGCTCATATTTACTTATCATTTCCAGAAGCAAAGGTTGGCTCATAATTACATCGAATTCATGGCTATCTATCATAGCTACTAATCTCCACGCCTCACAAGACACAGTCACTGCACAACCACGCATTTCTGGTCTTCTGCTCAAGCCTCGTCCTTAAGCTACGCATATGCCTCTGTCAAGGCGATGTACCATACCATCCCCAACGCCAAAGAACCCACTTTTCTGTCGTATCGTATCAACACCACCCTTAATGCATATGTATCATCTTCCCATGTATCATCCGGCCCTCATCCCACGGTTCATCTCCCGCTTTATCTTATCCCATCACGACCCTCAATCAATAACCATCGGCTGATCCGGGCCCCCATTCGTTCCACTCCCATTCCCCCCCCTCATCTGCCCCTGCATATGTCCCTGCATTTGCGCCTGTGTCTGACCTTGCGCCTGACCCATAGCTTGTTGCTGCGCCCTCATCTGCGCCAACTGCTGCGCCTGCTGCGGCGTCAAACCCTGAGCTTGCGCCTGCCGCCTCATCATCAGCACCCTCTGCTGCTGCATTCGCATCGTGTTCTGTGCTTGCTGCAACGTAGGGCCCGTTAGGCCAACTAGATCTTGTTGCGTGAGGAGACGACGACCTTGTAAGGCTGCTTGAAATGAAGGAGGAATTCCTTGATGGCCTGGCTGTCCTGGCGGAAGGCCCGGATGTTGGGGTCCCTGGACACCTTGCTGTCCTGGCTGCATCTGTCCCATCTGCTGCGCAATCTGCATGGCCTGCATACCCTGCTGACCTGGCTGAATACGCTGCTGTATCATCCCCAGCCCCATACCCGGCTGCATCATGTTCGGCGCCACTCCCATCTGACCTGGTGGTTGTTGCATCTGGGCCCCACCCATCTGCACCTTCCGCTGCATAACAGGACTAGTACTAATCCCCCTCCCCCTTCCCGCCACCCCCGGTCCGCCTTTAATTGGTGACGGTCCCGGAGGCTGAGGACGTCCTGGCATAGAGGCTGAGACTTGCATGGGTGGTGCGTGCATTTGTGCTATTGGTGCTTGGGCCATTTGCGCATTTGGCATCGCTTGGGGAATTGGTGCTTGTCCTTGTTGGCGGTTGAGCTGCTGAGGCGTCTGCTTTTGATGAGGTTGAGGAGCCTGCTGCGGTAACTGCGGCGTTCTGTTGGGTTGAGGTGTTGCCTGCTGTGGTGTAGCTTGAGGTTGAGGGGTTAGTTGATTCTGGGTCTGTGGCGTTGCGACCTGGCGTTGTTTCTTAGAAGGCGGAAGTTGGAGATTCATACTTGCGGCGTTATTCTTCAGGGTCGGCTGTGTCTGTGCCTGTTGGGGGGGTTGCGGTCTGACTAGCGGTTGCGTTGGCTGGGCTTGTTGCGATACTGTTCTCGCCATCACTGGCGTTTCTTCTTTCTTGGGCGGAGGGTTGCCCTTGGCAGCCGGAGCTGCCTCCGCAGGCTTTTCCTCTGAAAGCACGGGCTTTGGGGTCAACCATTCCGTCTTTAAGTCGCTTCCGGCAAACTCTTGTACCGCCTTATCGACGGCAAGTACCATGGCTTCGACGCCCTCAACTCTCGCGATAGCGGATGATTGCTGCCCGACCCACACACCATGCACGGTGGCAGTCCACGCCTTCTCCTTCAAAAACTGGTCAACCTCATCATTCTTCGTCGGCAAGATGCCCTTCGTCCTAGCATGCACATCGCCATAACTGCGTTTCACCCACCACCACGGCGTCCCCTGCCGCTCCATCATCGTAAGCTCAAGTGTAAAATGCTTGCTCAGCATCTTCTTCGCCACAAATTTCTTAGCCCACTCCTCTTCCGGCGTCTTCCCAAGATAAGGATCAGACATAGAAAGCGTGTAACGAATAGAGAAGGAATCCACACTCCGTGAAAACACCAGCGCCTCAGTATTGGTCTGCGGGCCGAGAGTCGTCCAATCACCCTCAATCCTATCCAGCGCCCTCACAACCGGCAACGTAAGCGGCAGAATTTTAACCAGGCAATCAAGCCCCACCTCCGAATTAAGAATACCCTTCAGATAGTTCAAAATTCTAATATGCGGATTTCCACCTTCGAGACTCAACTCCGCCTTACTATCCTCCACATCCGGCCACTCAATAACCGCAGACTGGCGCGCAGTCTGCTTCAACTCTCCCGACGCGTCAGGGGCGGAGAGGTACCCATATTTGAACTGCAGGCGGGACATAGTAACACTCTCGCATTCCAAAGTATCTTTATGTGCTTCGACGACTTGCACAACTTCAACGACGCGGGAGACACGAGACATTTGCTCGGTTAGCGCTTCGATGACGCTTTCCCCGATCTTGCTTTGAAGGCGGATGGCGAAGCCGTCAGTGGCGGAGTTAAAGGCTATGTCTCCTGTCATGCCTTGCTTCTCTAGCATGCCGGCTGGCATTGGCTTTAGGACATGACCCTTGGCTACAAGAACCACTTCAACGCCTCCGGGAGTGATGGTTGCTGTTGCTTGGGGTCGTGTTTCTTGGCTTTGGTTTTGCGGTTGGCTTGAGCTCGCCGGTGTAGATGTCGCTGGTTGAAGGAGTTGTGTTGGGGGTGGAGAGATGAGTCCTGTGCCGGGTGTAGCTGTTTTGTTTCTGATAGCCAATGGCACTTGGGTTTCCTGGCTTCTTTCACGCTCGAGACCGAGGAAGCTTATCTGCAGCAGATTCCTGGCCCATGTCTTCAGTTTGCCTCCAGACTTTGGTGGTTCGAGGAGCTGCACAATGGGCACATAGAGATCGGGTATCCTGAATATGGGAGCTTTGACATTACCCAACATCTTGTGGACTTTTTCTGAGACTTCCCTCTTGAGCTTACCCGCTTCTGCGTCCTGTTCTTGGATGTTTGCCTTCTCAGATTTCGTTCCGGACGTCTTCAGCGCATACTGAGCCTTCCTCTCATGCAGCGCCAACGTGTTTGCATGGAAGCAAATGATACTGCTAGCAAAGATCTGCATCTTGCCCAAGAAGTCGTACGTCGGATTCAAGACTCTTGAGATGGAAGGCACGCGAATATGATACTGCACGTTCGGGCCATCCAAACTTGTAATGCCTGTGGCACGCGCCGTATCTCCTTCAGAGACAGCTATGAGCCACCAGCTCTCACCGCTGGCACCTGAGCTCAGGCACAAAAACCAGTTGGCAGTCCATCCCTGCTTTCGGAACCACGAAAGTTGTAGCGTATCCTTTGGCATGAAATGCTTGAGCTCGTCCTGCTGCAATCCAGGATTCTTGACAGGTGTCCAACCAACAGTCGCTGCCTTCGAGACAGTCTCCGTCATAACAATGAGCGAGTGCAACTTCGCGAGAGCTTCGTGGCCAACGGCTGCTGGGTCACTACTCTGGATGTTCAGCGCCGCTTCTGCGATCATTGTCTGTGGCGATGCCGGACTAATTGCAAATTTACCGGTGACGCCTTCTATCAACACCGTAACAATGCTCTTCTTGGTCATCTGGACATGCATCTGTGGCTCCCCAGTCTTACTCTTGCTCAAAGCTATGCCAAGCTCATGATCTCCATACAACGGCTTTGTCTGCAGTCCGTCTCTCATGCTCTTAAGAATGTGTTTGACGTGCAAGTCGACGACGGACCGTATCAGTTCCTCGGCATTCAATGTTTTGGTGTCCAGGGGTATCCTAGCGTCCTTGATTTCCTTTCCGTCTCTGAACCACCGTATGCCAATCTTGCTCGTCGCCTTTTCGTCATTGTACGCATCCTTCTTCTTCCCACTAACCGGCCCCAGCATGACCCAGCTCTTTGATTCATTCTCGCCATACCGTCCCTTCCAGTACTGTATCGAGACGCCCCTGTGTAATGCTTCGACCTGTAAACTCTCAATCCATCTGCCTCTAGCGAGCTCGTGGGCCTGTCGCCTCAGTTCCGATAGTTTGTGCGTAAGCGTCAACTCGTGAAGCACTTTATAGCATCCTGCCAGCCCGTCCTTTTCTAATGCCCCATTGACCTGGTTCTCCACTGCATATCTCAAGTGTTGCTTAAAGGTAGCTGGTGCCGGCTTGAACAAGAATCGAAAGTCGATCATCCAGAACTGCTTTTCGGGATCCTCGTCTGCTATCGTAAGATCGACCTCAAATTCATCCTCGACTCGAAAAGTTATTCTGCCGTTCTGTATCGAATAGTTTTGAAAGTGATATGGCAATTTCTCGTATTCGTGCAGATTTATGCGCTCTGACAATAGCGTGTTGACATATTGCAGCTGGCTCAGAATCTCCTTTGCTGACATTGGTAGTGGCTCGATGTATCCAAGCTGAGAAACCGGTTAGCATGAAATTCAGTTGGGCGCAACTCCGAACAAGCAACTACTTACGTCTGGCATCCACGAAGCCTTCCCAGTCGAAAGAACCTCCACCGCAGTCTGGAAGTCTGGGCTCGGTACTTTCGCATGTTGAAGGCTCCTCTTCACCTCGGACAACTCATGGAATCCCCAATCATATTTCTCCTTCTCTCCCTGCATATACGTCCTCAAGTCAATGAGACTGCCAACATCGTCACTGTGCCGTGTCCAATTCGTTATTATCAGGATCTTCGTCCACTCCGCGTGGTATGTTTTTGCCCAGTTTAACAAGCCAGTCTTCTTGGCAATGTTCTCCACGGAGTTGTCCTCCATGCCGCCTGGCGGAACTGCGCCTATAGGCATGCTAGCCAGCTCTTCTATCTTGGCGCACATATCGTTGAAGGTCCTTTGCGACATCCTCGTCAAGAGCTTTGACAGCATCTCAAACCCCTCTTCGATATGGGGTATAGGCGGCGGCTGCTGCTTAACCAGTTCCTTAGACCCTTGCGCCGCGCCATTCTCCAACTTGATGCCATTTGGTTGCGGTATTCGACTTTGCAACGGCGAATCCGCGGCGTATGCTCCGCTTCTTATGCCATTTGACAGCATATCTCTGTCGTGGTTAGAGCGCACGCCATTCTCCATGATGACGCCTGGCATGTTCTCCTCCACTCGCCCTTCTGGCCCACCGCCGCTGGAAGGTCTCGACCTTCCTGCTTCCTCCGCTCTATGTTGCCGTTGCGACGCTATGATGAATGCTGTAAGATGATCTGCATTGGCCGCACAATCTATGGGATCGGTATCGACGCGCTCGTCGGGTTCGAGCTAGGGCATGCGAAGGTATAGAATGTTTGAACCTCCAAACAAGAAGCGCAAGCGATTGAAAGTATGAAGTTAAGTCAGGCTATGTTGGGAGGTAGTTGCGTTGTCGTAGATGGTAAAGCGACCAACAAGGCGGTTGTGAATCCCGATCAAGATCTACCCTTGGTACGCTCAATCTGCGGTTGTTGCGTTGTTGCCCAAGGATGATTGCGGAGCTTGTACGGTAAATGCAGGCAGTCTGAAGTGGAGACCTGTATTGACAAGATGGTGGATAGAATAGTGGTAGTGCCTTGTATAGGCAGAGTTTGTTGTTGTGGGATTTATCTCGTCTCGTTCCTTTCACCTCTTCACACGGACGCTTGACAAGTCGACGCCATTCACGAGCCTGGAGAAGCCGACCACAAGCGCCATCCCTAATTAGGCGCTAAGGTGACGATGGTTGGGCAAGGGTCAATCTGGTCATGTGACCGAAGTGGGGCCTCGCTTAAACATCGCATGAACTCCGTCAGACACAACGTCAACCTTAAGCGAGAACTATTTCACTTTTTTAAGCGTACATTAAGTTATTACAAGCTAACGATTAACTCCTAAATTACTATTTAAATTTTATTAGCACCTTTTTTCGACAAATTTTCCCTTCAACTCACATCTCCCAGCCTTTTATTCCCATTTAGCCATTTCCAGCGCGTTCTCGGCGCAGATCCGGAGAGCTCAGTTCGGTGTCTGATCGCTGCCCAGGCGAAGCATGATGCGACCTCAAGCGTTGGGTTACATTGGCGCCAGACACCATCCAACTATTGACAGGCAATGCATTCTTCACTCTCTATACTACTGACAAATACCTATCGATGTACAGTAGTATATAGTCGTCACTAACTACCAGCTACGCGACAGCAATCTTGGCTATATTCTTGAAGCTCACCAGACGCATGGACCCGTCTCAACCTCCAATTGGCTGATAGGACCCTGACTGACGTCCTGAACGGATTCGCCGCGACCATGGTACCTAGAAACAGCAAACCACCAGCTTTCAACCGCTTACAATCTAACTACAGCACCAAATCTGCACAATCATACAGCTCAGCATTCGAAGCCGATGACGAGCGCTCAAGCTCTGAATTCGACACAATGACGGATACGAGTACCGATCCAGAGATGGCGACGCACCGGAGGGTCAAGGCGGAGTATCCGGGGGAGGATACTAGGTTGACGAGTCGGAAGGAGTTGGCGGGCTGGTATGCTTATGGCTTTGCGGCAGAGGTGTTTGTTATTTGTGGGATGGGTATGTTAACCAATTTTCTTTACACTGTAGTGATGGAGTTGTTGGTTGTTCGTGGTGGTTGCGCGGTGCTGTAACCTTGGTGGATGGCAATCAGCCAGCAGTTGCACCACATCAACCACGCAAAAGTAGTCCCAGCCACAACACAATCGATCCCTAATTTCCACTTAATCGACCATAAATAACAAGTTCACAGGCTCATTCATACCCATAACCCTCGAACAACTCGCCCGCGAAAACGGCGTTCTCCTCCCGGACCGCACAGAACCATGCGTCTCACCCATCCACACCGTAAATCCCTCCTCATCGGTCGACATCTCATCCGCAAAACCACAACAATGCGTCATAAGCCTCCTAGGGATGGAGATAAACACCGCCTCCTTCGCTATGTTCTCATTCTCCCTCAGCGTGCTCTTCCAATTCCTCGTCGTAATCTCCATCTCCTGCGCCGCAGACCACGGGCACTATCGCAAGAAACTCCTCTTAATATTCGCTTGGACCGGAGCGGTGGCCACCATGCTGTTCTTGCCCATAACAGGAAGTGTGTATTTAATGGGCGCTGTTCTGGCGATCGTGGCGAATACATGTCTCGGTGCGAGCTTTGTGCTGTTGAATAGCTTTTTGCCATTGCTTGTTAGGCATCATCCGGAGGTGGAGGAGGAGCTGCATCACGAGTACGAAGCCGATACCGCGTCAGAAGAAGATGAAGACGAACACCCACTCCACATCTCCAACTCAACTTCGGCACTTCTGGACACGAATCCGGTTTCTATCCCCAAAACATCAAAGGCGCTCACCCTCAGTACCCGCATCTCATCAACCGGAATTGGCATCTCCTACACCGCCGCCCTCCTCCTCCAAACGATATCGATCGGCATCCTCCTCCTCATGTCCTCCTCGTCGTTTTCGCTCCGACTAGTCCTCTTCCTGATCGGTCTATGGTGGTTCGTTTTCACCATCCCCTCAGCCCTGTGGCTGCGACCACGACCTGGTCCCCCGTTGCCCTCCCAGATATCTGCCAGCGGCTGGTCATATATCTCCCACTCTTGGGCGCAGCTATATCGCACTATCCGCCTCACGCCGCAGCTCCCCGACATCCTCCTCTTCCTGGCTTCATGGTTCCTATTATCCGACGCCATCGCAACAGTCTCCGGCGTCTCAATCCTTTACGCAAAAACTACACTTCACATGCGCCCCGCCAACCTCGCCTTAATATCCGTACTCGTAACTATCGCTGGCCTCTTTGGCGCCTTTAGCTGGCCGAAAATATCGAAATTGCTAGGCTGGACGCCCTTACGTACCATCCTATGGACTATAGGATTATTTACCCTCATCCCCATCTATGGCCTCCTGGATTACATTCCTGGTATCAGTACGTTGAATGAGCAGTGGGAGATGTATCCCCTCGGCCTCCTCTACGGGTTTGTCCTCGGTGGTTTATCGTCCTATTGCCGATCACTGTATGGGGAGTTGATTCCGCCGGGGTATGAGGCGGCGTTTTATGCCCTTTATGCTATTACGGATAAAGGCAGTTCGATTTTTGGGCCGGCTATTGTTGGTGTGGTTGTGGATAGGACTGGAGGGATTAGACCTGCGTTCTGGTTTTTGATTCTGTTGGTTGCTTTGCCGGGATTTATCATTTGTTGGGTGGATGTTGGGAGGGGAAAAGAGGCGGCGAAGAGTATGGGAGCGCTGATTGAGGGGTCAAAGATGAAAAATGGCACTACTTTGCGTTTAGGAGACCAAGAAGAAGGTCTACTGGAGAGGGAAAGACTTGACGGGAGTTCGCCGGAGTTGCGGAGGTGAGATAAGGTATGGTTCGGAATGAGTGATTAATGTTGCAGGTTTTTGGAGCACAGGATGAGCATGCTCGCCATGCATATTTGGCGCAATAAGGCCATATTTATGTAGGCAAGGAGTTTATTTGCTCGCAATATAAGCAAAAGGCTCTGCGCCTCCCAACCCCATCCATCGCCGTTGTCGCTGTAGCAAAAACTATGTCCTCAGGCTACATCCCATCGACCCGGCGCCATTATGACTTTACTCTCAGCAGATGTAGGGAAATCGCACATATTTCAGACGGAAAGTGAAGTGGAAAGCGAAATCGTGGTAACGCTGGGTCAGTAGGATGTAACCTGGCGTGGTTTCTGTTGCAAGTATAATTGGTGATGGATTAGTTGGGCGGATCTTGAGAGGGGGAAGAGGGCTACTAGGACGATGGATGCAGATTAAAGGGAGTAAGGTGAATTGTGTAGTAACGGATAACGGGGATGCGGCGGAGGGTTTGTTGGGAAGGGAAAGATTGGATGGGAGTTCGCCCGCGTGGCGAACGTGAGGCAAGACTTCGTCCGCATCGCTGATTTGGGAGGTGTTGGAATCATATTGGAGCTCAGGGTGAGCATGCAGCTGAGCATATTTGGCAAGGTGGCGGAGTATGTAGATACGATAATGATACACCCTTTACTTCTCCTTTCACGCCCTCGATGTTCACCAGCAAGCCCTCTTGCTTTTGCCCCTCTCGGACCGATTGACATCTACCATATGATGGTTCTTAAAGTACAAAACATTTCACTCTAGATCCTCTGACCAGCCTCGACGTTGAGAAAATTCGTCTTTACAGAAGCATTTAAGGAAGTGGTTTGGCTAAGCAAGTTTTCTGAATTGAAATGTATCTCGTTTTTCCACCCAGCCTCACCATCTGCCCAGGAACTTGACATTGAGTGGTGCAAAACTTGTAGCATAGAGGTGGAAGCGGCGATGTTAAGGCAAACGGTAGCGGATCATTGATTACGATGGGTAGTTCATAGGTGGCATAGACGTGGGTAAGGTAGGTAAGGTAGGTAAGCATACAACACAGCCAACGGCTCTAATACGTCTCAGCGTGGCCTACAGTGTGCGACTTCCGAAGCAGCATTCCCCCCCGCCTAAATTCTCCAGACCTACCCGTCCATATCTTCTCTGCGTGTCCAGCTCGACGGGCGGCGCTCAGCGCGCTAGGTGCAGGAGGATTCAGTGGTGATGCTGGTATCGACTGTTACCGCTATCTACCTACCTACAATGCCGTTGTACTCGAGATATTTTCGTCGCTTATCTTGTCCCTTTACCAGAAGAGCGCCTCCGCTATCTCCCTTCCGTGAGGGCTTGGGTTGAACTCGAGTGCGGTGCCGAGACCAGTTCTCGTGACCAAGTTGTGGTTGCTTCAGCGGCGCTGCAGTTCCAAGACGTCGCGGCCCGATTCCTCCAACAGTGTTCCACCTCTTCCTGGAAGCTCATTCAGCCCTTCTTGGAGAAAAACCTCCTGGCGACCAAATCACCAAGCTCTTTCATAAACCCACTTTGCTCTTGTTTTCCCTGAACCTGCTCGGCCACCTTCTCGGCGACGGGTTTTGCGGCCGTAATGTCCCCTCTGTTCAGTATAACGTCTTGTCTCTCTCTGAAGAGACGCATATACACTCCTCCAACAAAATCGGTGCCATTGTTGGACCGAGATAAAACGTATGGCGTATGTTCCGGTTCCGTGAGTTTGAGGCTACCTGGTGCGAGTAGCTCCGTCACCAATATTCCTTGGCCTTCGCCATCACCTTTTGATTCCGAGGCCTCTATCTCCACCCTCGGTGCAAACGGCAACAACTGCAGTGACATCTGTGGGATGCCTTGCTCAACCAGACCCTTCGAGCTTAGGTACTGTAATTTAAGACCCGCGCCAGCGGAAGGAATACCGAAAGCGTCCACCACCGCCCAATGATCTTTCCTGTCTAGATATCCGTCTTTTTTTGCCTTGGTGTACCAGTCCTTCAATATCTCTGGGGTCGTCGAAATGACTGGGATTGTGTGGTTTGGGTATACGGGAGTCTTTTCGATATTGGTTGGCGGAAAGAGATTTGCGAAGGCAAGGGCTTGTGCATTTGGCTTAGCCGCTGCCGATGCAGACTTGTTGAGGAGTGTGCGTAGCATCGTGGTATTTGTGGTGGTCCAAAGGAGTCAAGAAGGGAGGGACAACAAGGTAGCAGGTATGAAGATTGAGGACGAGGCTGAGATATCAAGGTATCCGGATAATTACCCCAACATACGGTATGCTATTCAGGGTCCCCCGGTACCACGGAACAATCAGGCTGCGCTTGCGGTTTATTCTAGCCTTCCACGTTGTTAGGCGGTGGTAATGATTGGACAATCGTCACGATAGCTGTGTCCAAGGTTGGCGCTGGGACGACGATAACGAGCCAACTTCCTTTGCAGTATTGCTAACAACTCATACCACAACACCGCCGACGTCTTATTACATTGCTAGCTTATTTTCTTTTTTTTTGATTACATGCGTTAGCGAGAAAGGATTAGCAGGACAACCGCCAATAAGAGCAGGAGAAGCAAGAGGTATGTTTATGCCTTCCTGTTTAACTGGTTGGACGGAAGGAAGTGCCTTCCGTCAAGCAGCAAAGTAGAAAACACCAGATCAATAATTCGATCTCACTATAATGCTCAACCTCTTCAGTTTCCCTCCCCTTCCTCCTGCATCACAACCTCTAGCTATGAACTCGTACCGCTCACAATGACCACATGCTGATCATCCACGACCTTCAGTCCCAAACCCGAACCTGGATATCCAACAAATATTTCAACTTCCGAATACCGCCAAACATCATAGTCATGAAGTTCGGCGAGCAGCTCAGAACCTCTGTCATAAAGGAGTACCAATGGTACTACATCGACTACGACGGATTGAAGCAGCAGTTGAAAACCCCATACGTACCAAGCAGTGATCCGAACCAGAAGACGAAAAGAAAGAAATGGACCTCCGAGGATGAAGAGGTGTTTATCAAAACCCTGTATGATGAGCTGGAGAAGGTGCATACGAAGCAGAAGGTGAAAGCGTCTGAGATTGCGAGGCGGATAGCGGCGAGTGAGAGGGAGGTGGGGGAGGTTGTTGGACGGTTGGAGGCTGCGGGGCCAAGTAGGCAAGGGCAGAGTGGCGATGGGAGGAGTGATGTGCCCACGGAAGAGGAGTTTATGTTGCTGGAGGAGGACTTGAGTGATATTATTGCGGATGTGCATGATTTGGCCAAGTTTGTGCAGTTGAATTATACAGGGTTCAGGAAGATTATTAAGAAGCATGATGTGAGTAGTACACCGAGATGAGGAGACTTAGAGGAATTGGAGAATATGCTAACATGTTTTCTTAGAAACAAACAGAGTGGCACCTCAAGCCTGCTTTTGCGACGCAGCTCAAGACTAAATCCTTCTTCACCGATAACTACGACGCCGACATCATCAAACTATCTAAACTCTACGATATCGTGCGCACCCGCGGTAACCCGGTCAAAGGTGACTCGGCAGCTGGTGGCTCCCAGGGCAGCTTCATCAGAAATACGACGAAGTACTGGGTGCACCCTGACAACATCACAGAGCTCAAGTTGATTATTCTGAAGCATCTCCCGGTTCTGGTGTTCAATGCTAGTAAGGAGTTTGATAAGAAGGATTCGGCCATCACATCTATTTACTACGACAACCCCGAGACATGGCCGCTGTACGAGGGGAGACTGAAGAAGACTGAGGGTGCGGAGGCTATCAGATTGAGATGGTATGGTGGCATGGATACCGAGACGATCTTCGTCGAGAGAAAAACGCACAGAGAGGACTGGACAGGAGAGAAGTCCGTCAAGGCCAGATTCGCAATGAAAGAGAAGAACGTAAATGCCTACATGAAGGGCGAGCTTCTTCCAGAACAGATCTTCGAGAAAGCAAGAAAGGATGGAAAGAAGCCGAAGAAGGTTATCGACGAGGACGAGAGATTGGCAAAGGAGGTTCAATACTCGGTTATTAAGAACGGATATGTGCCCGTATGCCGCTCGTTCTACAACAGAACGGCGTTCCAGCTTCCAGCTGATGCGAGAGTGCGCATTTCTCTTGATACGGAACTCACATTGGTGCGCGAGGATAATTTGGATGGGAGACAGAGGAGTGGGAATAATTGGCGCAGAATGGATATCGGTATCGACTGGCCGTTCTCCCAGGTGCGAGCTGAGGATGTTGAGCGCTTCCCATATGCTGTGTTGGAGGTTAAGCTGCAGACTCAGACGGGACAGGAACCACCTGCTTGGGTGCGCGAACTGATTTCTTCGCATTTGGTTGAGGCTGTGCCAAAGTTCTCAAAGTTCATTCATGGCACTGCCACACTTTTTCCAACGAGGATCCATTTACTGCCCTTCTGGATGCCACAGATGGACGTCGATATTCGCAAACCTATCACTCACCACGTCGGCATCCAACGCCGCGGCCAGTCGCATTCCGCCAACTCGTCAACTTCCGACGACGACGCAAGCGACAGCGACGAAGATGACGAGGATAAGCCCCTTGTAACACGCGATAGTGGCAACGGCGGCAGCACCACAGTCGTAGGCCACAGCGAGGAGACCGTCCGCCACTTGATCGACGCCAGAGATCGTCTGGAAGAGCAAGACGCACGTCGTCGTGCCGACTTCCGCGGCCCCAACGAGCTTGATGATGAGGAAGTCGCGGGCCAGAGCCAGGTGCTTAATGGTGTGTATGTCTATGACTCCGACGACGAAGATACCGCGCGTGATGAGCTTGAGGAAGCTCGTCGTGTGGGTGGCCTCCCATATTACCTCAAGTTGGCTAAGTTTAAGGCGAAGCAGGCCGAGGGGGTTATTGGGAAAGCCGTGCTTAAGGTGCTACCGAAACCGACATCTGCGGCTACTCCGGGGGAGTTTGAGGGCAGTGCGCAGGACCGGTTGGGGAGTGCGCAGGTGATGGAGACCAGGTTCAAGGCGCCGAGGGGGAAGAAGATTCATGTCCCTGTTAGGGTGGAACCCAAGGTTTATTTTGCTGCTGAGAGGACGTTTTTGGCTTGGGTATATTATTTCGCTCTAACACCTTCCCTCGCCTCCCAACCAACCACCCCTTACTTATGAATCTTTGCTGACAATTTGCACTCAGCTCGAATTCTCAATCTACATCGGCACCATCGCCGTCACGCTCCTCAACTTCCTACCCCACCAGAAAGCCGATGGGAGTTTCTCGTACTTGCCATTGATATCAGCTGGAGCTTTTGTGCTTGTGGCGATGACAGCGCTGGTTTATAGTTTGGGGATCTATTTGTATAGGGCGTGGGCGATTAGACAGCGCAGGGCGATTAGGTATCATGATAAATGGGGGCCGAGTGTGCTTTGTGGTGCGTTGCTGGTGGCTGTTGTGTTGAATGCGGGGTTTGAGATTAGGAATAGGGGGATTATGTGAGTGTGAGGAATGAAGGTAGTGGGGAGAGAAGGGGAGTGATAATTCAGGAGACTACGAGGAAATGGAGAGAAGGAGGATCGCCGTTTAGCGCTGAGTAGGCTGCAATGCAATACGAAACATTGAAACAGTCCCTCTCAGGGATCAAAATCGTCCTCGATTGTGACCATAATAACTTCCGGGATGATAGCAGCTTTTGGGCCGGGTGCACATCACTGGCATCTTGTTTGTCAAATCAAGGCTTCCCAGCATATGGAATGACAATTTAGGTTACCAAAGCGCAACTTGCAGCCCAACGCTGAAAGCAGCAAAAATCTGTGGTTCGGCGAGACTCGGCCGTGTCGCCAGTGTATCCATGTCGCTTGGGGCATATTGGCAGCTGATTAGCCCCCGTATTCGAAGGATGGCATGTTTTTTTGGGGCTTGGAATAGGGTTGAGGTGTCCGTCTGACAGCTCTAGCTTCGAGCCGAGATGGCTTATGGGTATGCGAAGTAATGCGCCCTCTCAGGCTCGGGCGCGTTAAGGTTGGGTTAAGTTGGGAATAAGGTTGGGGCTTCGTCAGTGGCGTTGTGTTTATCCGCTGGATTGGGAGGAGGTGATGTACAACGAGGTAAGTCGACGAGGTATGTAACAGGTTTGTTGTCGTTCTTATACTCTTCGTATTATTATTTTCATTTCCATACTCATCTCTTAAGTATAAATACCTGTTTGATACCTTCGTTTGAGAATCTCCACGTTTGTGCTTGCCTGTGCCCAGACAGACTTGTCCCACCTCACTATTCTTATCATGCTTCACAGCTCCCTACTTATGCTCAGTGCAGCAGCAGGAGCACACGCATACGCCCAGAACTTCACAATTGTCGACGATGTAATGAGCACACCAGATCATGTCTTCATAGTCTCACCAAAGCTTTACCCATCAGTTGGAGGCGGTACGTCGTCCCTCTCCCTCTGCGTCCTCCTTCAATATCGCCTCCACTCTTCCACGCTATCAGTTCCCTTACTAGCCCCACCAGACGCCCTCAACACCAGAGGCCCTCAACACCAGCCTAGATATCACAGCTGGCTGCACCCTCCGCATCCCACCCCACAACCAGTACACAACCACGCGAATTGTTGCCATACGACGGCTTATGCACTCATGTTTCGTGGAATGAAGGAAGTGAGTTCCGCTCGTTCAATAATGCCCAAGAGGAAATGGGGAACCACCTGTCGGTTTTGGCTAGAATTGGGCAGTCAAAGGCAAGAAATGGGCCCAGACCAACAAGGAACGTATGAACCAATTGACCTGCAACACATTGAAACGCGCCAAGGAAACTGCCAACAAAGTGTACACAAACTGTTGCGACGATTGCGAAATTAACTTTTCGTACCCAGGAAATCCCCAGGCGCATCTCAAACCCGCTAAGCATTTCCAGACAATGCTCGCTAAATCCTGAACTCCTCAGACTCATTCCAAACGCAATTGTAGGTTAGACTAGTGGGCTGGGTGGAACCAACAAAGAACGAACCATGACATGAGGACTGATAGCAGCTCTAACTGCCTATGAGAGTATGAGAATTATATATAAGGGTTTCAGCAGGAGAAACACCAGAGACCCATGCTCACGACATTGAACTCTATCGGTTGATGCATGCCGCTATGTGCAATAGAGTAATGGAGTCCATTACATTTTGACCTCAGTGCTTGTTACCTCCTTGTCCAGCAGAAAATCCATTACGCTCCAGGAGCTTGTTATAGTTGAAGGAGGCTTGGAGACGTAGGCGAGTGCATGTGTTCGTACGAGTGGCATCGAGTCGCCCTTCACATATACCGGGAGTGTTGAGGTTGGAACAGGGAGCAATTCGGAGGCTTCTATCATAATCTAAATGAAAAAGCCTGCAATTATCGCCAGCGCTCCCAGAGCCGCGCTTCCGCGCAACGCAGTCGCACCGCCCGTCGGCGGCGACATGCCCCCGGCACCCCCGGCGCCCCCAACTTGGCCCCCGAACACCGTACCCGCTTCCCTCTCCTCTCTTGCCACTCTCTCCTGCTCACTCTCCTTTCCCTTCCACTCATAGCTTCCCACCTCGATCGATTGATATCTATCCTTCTCCTCTACCTTCTTCAACCACGGCCACTCATCATCACTGATTCCTACCACCCTGCCATCACCTTCCGATCCCCACTTGTTCTTCAGACTCGCGCAGGTCGGTCTACCTTCCCCTTTTTCAATGCCGTTGCCGACCATTATGTTGAGGTTGAAAACTGTGTATTTCTTCTCTGCCTTCCCATCTTCGTTTTTCATAGAGAAAGACTGGTGAATACTGATATTCCACGGCCCCTTTGCATTTTCTCCACGGTAGGTAAAGCCGGGTATAGACTCGGCGAAGCAGTCTGGGTACCGCCACTTGAGGTGCTTGACCGTGCTTCCCTCATCGGTCTCTAATATATTGCCTGAATCGGATGCGGAGGGGCCGTATGTTGAGTTTGCGATTGTGAGGTTCAGGCCGGAGTAGATGGAGGTCAGGAAGACGTTGACGGTGTGGAGTTTGCTCTTGTCGCTGTCTTTTGGTGGGAAGCTTAGTTGACCGTTGGCTGTTATGTCGAGGGAGATGTGGAGATCGTCTGGTAACCAGTTAGTCTTGAAACTTTCAAAAAGGTCATAATCAAGTATGTGGAAAATTTACCGCCTCCCATAGGAGTCCATGGCTGCGGACTGTCCACTATGACATGACCTGGTGTACGGATCTGGCCGTTGACGATTGTGAAGTTTTGAGTGGTTGCCGAGACCACAGAAGCTGCGGTCGCAAATGCGGCGAGGAGAGTGGTGGAGGTTGGAAGCATGATTGTGTCGGTGGGGGATTAAAGTCCGTAAAGATTTACCATATAAACTGCTTAATCGAGAT
>RCNJ01000375.1_pt1 | contig 18586 bp, 20 predicted proteins | sample 2041171 | NCBI WGS metagenome assembly RCNJ01 (sample SAMN09708213, study PRJNA481090) | feces metagenome | biome: feces | host: Pygoscelis adeliae | place: Antarctica: Rookery Lake | collected 2010-03-01 | reverse complement strand
GGGGGGGAAGTTTGATGTGGGCGGGTAGGTGGGGAGATGTGGCGTTCCGAACAAACGACGCGTAAAAAGTACACAACCGGAGGACAGTATGGACATCTACGCGGCCGCCGACACTTCTCATATGAAGTGTCGAGGTGGCAGTGAAAATGTGTGCGGGGACTGGCTTTGGCTTACTTCAGCGGAGCTCAATAGCCGCAGGGCCAGGCTCGGGATCAGCCCCAACATAACGTTTCGCGATGAGGCGGACGGAAAGATCTTGATAGAGATCTTTCGTCCGGCGGCGAAAAACAAAGATAATTTTGATAACCGTTGCATCTCTTTCGTCGTGCAGTGACTAATGTGATCTCACTAATGTCTTTTGGCGCAACCATGGTTCTTAGTGACACAACAACCATAAGAGCAAGATGACAGCGATTCTATAGACTAATATACACCTCGCTAACACTTGAGCAAGCTCCATGCCACCTGCGCCTTAACTCCGGCGAACGCCCATCAATCAAACCATCCATCTCTATATTTCCTATCTACATCTCCGTCTCAACTCGCTTATGCAACTCAATCATGCCGTCGCTCAGACGGCGCTGTATCCTCCTCTCGTACCAGTGTCCTGCACCGTGCTGAACACACTCCTTCCCCAGTCCTTCATCAAGTATGGCAAGTCGCGGATGGTGTCGCTGTGTGGGAGGGCTTCCCAGCCGCGCGAGCCGTAGCGGTTGTAGTTGACCCAGGAGCCCATGATGAGATACGCGGCGGTGGACATGAATAAACTGGTTGGCTGTTAGAAACTTTGGTCTGTTACATATTCCTTCAATAGCTGGTCTGGCATTGAATGTGCGATGCCATGTAGCGAACCCGACGTCGCCTTCTCGTCTTTGGCAACGACTCCAAGCATAATGACACTGGAAACCTGGAGACTTCTCTTCATAAGATCCTGTAATTTCCCGGATTGTCGGTGGCGTCGAGCACGAACAGCGCAATCCAATACATATGATTCAAAGGGTTAAAGTTCTCGTTCGCAAATCCCAACGCAGTTGTAATATCGTCAAGCAAAAAAGAGAACACGCACATGATGATAAACCAGGTGAAGAATCCCCAGTGGGAACTTCCATTACTACTCCCATCTCCCAGCGACTCGCAGGCATACTTCGTCTGCCACTCCAACATCAGCGTATCGGTGTCTTTCGGCCCATTCGGGTTCGCGCCGTACGACACAAAGGTCAGTGCCGTGCTGTTGTGCTCTTCGCGCTTGTTGCTCTTGTACCCATCACCCTCATGCGGCTTGGCCTCACCTTCGGTGCCCTCAAGGTCTGGCGCGCAGATGAAGTCTATGATTGCGCGCTGGGCACGGTCGGAGTATGAGCCGCCATTTAGGATGGCACGGAAGCCTTGGGAGTCGGAGGTTGTGGCCTTGTTGAGGGCTGTAAAGGATGGGCGGAGGTCGTTTTTTCGAGAGATGGGGATTACGCCGAAGATGGTGTCGGTCTTTTCGGTTGGGTTGATGAGACGCTGTATGGCGCAAACTATTGATGGGATTAGAAGTGGTTGGGTGATAGAATGGAACAGTAAAAAGCAGTACCTTGAGTATCATCTGGGCATCTCTCATCTTTGTTGCTGCCTTCCGGAATTAACGGTTTGCAGATGTCTATGGTGTAGGTGGTGTCCAGACTTGACGGTGGATGAGATAAGCTGTGCTGTACTGCATGTGGACCGCTAAGCTTGCTCATGTCAAACGTATGTCTATCAACCTTGATCTCAGCGCAGCTGAAGTCGGCCGCGGCGAAGGGGAGAAGGAAGGACAACAAGGTAGCGGATGCTACAGCATCTCCGTTGAATCTCATGGCGAAAAGAGCGAGGGCCAGTTAAAATGATGATGAAAGTGCAGAAGTGATTAGCGAGGTCGCTGATAGGATGCGCCGTGGCAGTAAAAAATGTTCTGTAATGGTATTTCACAGGCGCGATAAAATGGAGGCTTGATGCGGAGCGGAAGCTTTGGGCGATGACAGATCCCCAGCTTTCTGCCGCGCTGAGCTAGATTAGATCCCGCCTAGTCTGGTCAGTGGGTGCAAGCGTCACGGGCGCCAATCACGAGAACGTGCAACAACATCATCCAAACCATGCACTCGGATCGTGTAACTTAGAGGATGTGGGTACCAGCCAGATTAGTCGTGTCTTGGTTTGTTGTATATCGATCTAAATAAGGAACTTTTATTTCAGAAAATAAATTCGCAGCCTCTACCTTCTCGCCAGGGTCGCCTTGTCAACCTTGGCTGTGCCACTGGACACTCCTTCGTCATGTCCTGCTCCTTCAACAACCAGGTCCCTGCCCAGATCATGTTGTTCAAGTGAAACGACACGGCTTTCGGACAGAAGTACGTTGAGGTCGGCCAGACCCAGAAGCTCGGTGTCGGTGTCCACGTTCTTCCAAAGATCCTCGACGCGGAGGTCGCGAAGCTTCCTTTGTCCCACGTCAACGCCGAGCTCTCCAAGCTCACTCCAGTGCAGGCTAAGTATCCGGTCTTGAGGTCAGGCGACAATTTAACCCCCTTGGCGTACCGCTATTAATTCTCTAATTTATACCAATGGTCGGGACATGTTCAACACGAATTACGAGTCATACAAAAGGATATGGAGGAAAAGATGTTTGCACATTCGCGTAAAGGCGTTCATTTGGTCGTGATCTTAGCAATGTATGGTCAATCTTAAAAAAAAAAGGGTTTCAGAAACCTTCAGTTTTCATCGGCCCACGGAACTCATTTTCTCAAAGTGAAAGGTTTAAGCTTTTCATAGCGTCACCTATCCATTTGGATTCTTACAAGTAGGCTGTAGGCGACAATGGGCGTTGCAGTGCCGAGAACGCTTTAGTTACAGGCCCCAGGGCGTGAATTATCCCTTCTCTTTAGTAACAACTGTGAGCGTGCCGGTGTAAAAGAAGTGTGGCGCACCCAAAGGCATGTTCTTCTCCCCAACTCCAAGTCTTGATCTCTCCAGCTCATAACGCGCTTTTGTTTCAGCTCTGTACTTGCGCAGCCCACTCTTGATATCAACCAGTTGGGCGGCCGCACTACTTGAAGCCCCTATTGACGCTGGTGCCTTGAGAGCAGGCTTATTTTCTCCCTCGAAGAAGGAGAAATCATTCATGGACTCACGAATGAAGCGCTCAGCATCCTCATCTTCTGTTACACTAGCCTCTGGCGGAATGTCGCGAAAGACAAGCTTGATCTGTCTGAGTCCATTCAAAACTCTCGGCTTCCTGGGGGACGTTGGCCAAATAACTTTGAGGGTTTGTAGGTAACCTTGCTGCACCGAAACACCTTTCAGTAATTTGACGAGGCCGTCTAGGATCTCCTTCTTTCCAAACGGCGGGATATTGGCAAGCTCCAGAAACTCGATTGTCTGGTTGATCTCTGGCTTGAAATACTGATGATATAGAGGCGCTTTATTATTCTTTGCCCAGGAGAAGACGTATGGTATGTATTGCGCTGGATCTCGTTTTAGACCTGCCACCAGACGTGGACGATGCGTAACGAATGAATGGTCGATCGTTAACCTGCGTAGTTTCGGGGCATGTTTATAACTGGTTAACACCACTATCACTGGAATGACGGACTTCTCGAGGTGCTCGTGGCTGCCGAGCTCAGCTATAGAGTGTTTGCTGGCATCGAAGCCTTTTTCGAGAGAGCAGTCCATGTCGAGGACTTCCAACACCGAACGACGAAGCAAAAGTCGAAGAAGCGTGCGTAGGCTTATCTCCGTGTTTCCAGAAAGTAGCAGTCGCCTTAGTCCTGTCCAATGTCCGATATCGTGGTCACCACACTGATTTCTGTATTGGATAAACTCGTCTACGGTGTCTGACATTGATGAAGTGTTCGGGTCCACTCGCTGTAATTCAGGTGCCTCGCCAGTGTATTGGTGCATTTCTCTTTGATAGGCCGGTGGTGCTTCTATAGGAAGTCCATTATCGCTGGTAGTATACGATATGTCTGCCAATTCACACGGATCTGACGGTGGCAACATATCCAGCAAGTCGTGGCCTATGTTGTCCGTCAACTCGTTGTCCCGGAGGTCCAGAGTGCTCAGCTGGTAACTGGAAGCGAGTTTTCGAACCAGAAGACCACGGAAGTGCTTATCCAGAAACTGACAACGTCGAAGTCTCAATACTCTGAGATTTCGGAATGGCTCAAATCCAGGTATCCATAAGGAGTCGGGAACACCGCTGGTCGAGTAGCTCACATCTAGAAACTCTAAAAGTGCTAAATTGCCCGTGCTACATAACTCGTCAAAGTCGGCGGTTGGCAAGTAACAGTTTCTCAGACTCAACAGCAGTGGCTTCGATGACATCTTACTGAGGTGGAGTCTGCTCCATTTCTGATCATCCGAGTTTCTTATGACGCCGTCGGCAACCACAAAGCGTGCCATCTTCGCCTTATGCATCAATTCTGAAAATGCCTCTCGCACTACAAATGGTATGACGCCCACATAACGACCCGGGCTCAAAGTTTTGAGCTTTCGGTCTGGATGCCTTAGTACCAGAAACCGCCAACATGTCACGAGGGTCTCCGAACTTTCTGGTACCGGCACCGAGTCAAGCATAAAACTCTGGCAGAATTCATCCATTCTATCGACCCAGGAAATCCGGAAGTTGAGGGTATCAATTGTGTTGAGCCTGGGGTTCGAGAGATCAGTGAAGTTTCCCAGCTGATAACAAAAGCGTGCAAACTGTTCTGCAAGTTCGTTAGGCAGGGATAGATACATAGAACTGCGGAATACGTGGGTTACCTGGAGATCCGATCCATTTCATGGGATCTCGAAATGCCTGTTTGCTGAAGAACGTCGACCATATTTTATTGCACACCATCATGCAAGCGAATATGTCATTGCTACTGAGATAAGGGAGAACAAGCTGGAGCACATCTTCGACCGTTGGCGTGCAAGTCGCTTCAAGATATGTCGGCAGCGACATCTTGTTGGGGCTGGGCTGAGTTTTGGTGAATGGATTTCGTGTAAGACAGATATATCATTTGCAAATGTAAAAGTCTACTTGGCCACCATGAAAAGCTGTCCGAATGGTGATAGGACAATCATCCCAAGACACCAATATGAAGCTGCTCCTGCAGCTTTGAGCCGTTCAACTAGGCGATGGTTGAGCTAAGAGCTAAGTAGGAAGGTCGCAGGACAAAAGGATGCCTTGCTGACTGCCATGCGTCCCTGTGACAGAGCTCGCAGCGCTACTCATTTGCCAGATTTATCAGAGCCTGAAGGGCCTGCGGATTGGCCAACAGAATGACAGTGAATTGAGATGGTGAGCACTATCACTACCCTCATATAAGAGGAATGCTAGTGGTGTCTGCCAGAAGTAGAAATCGCGACAATTCCATGCTGAATCTCTCCGCCATTGTCTGTAACCGCCGGATAAGAGATAAGAAAAAGAATGACGTCAAGTGTCGACACCTTGAGGATTCGCAAGCGAATGCATCTCAAACAGCGACGAGGCGCAGCCGAACGAGAAAAAAGTTAACAAAGTCCCACTAATTATATTCCGCTTTTCATCATGGCAATCAATCGCGGGACCAAAACGTCGGCGTGCTGTGAAGGCCTTGGCAGTTCCAGGCTCGATGTCATGTTTGTGGGGAGGAAGTGACGTAGCCATGACCCTGCACCAGGAAAGCAAAAGACTGAACCATCTGAGACCAGGAGTACTTAACCACCAAATCTCCCCGTGCATCCAAGAATCATACCACTACAATCCAATCCGATCCAATCAATCAATCAATCAATCAACAACTTCAATCGTTCAGACAAGGCTTGAGCGATCTACCTCGACCTACAACGAACAAACAACAATCACAACTAAACCGCTTTCACTTCACCTGTCACTATGGCTTCCAGAACTGTTATTAGATCCACTGCCGGTGTTCTCAGAGCACCAGTTAGAGCTAACGCACGCACCATCGCCCGTCAAATCAGAACTCAACACACCGCATCCAGTGCGTCCTCGCAAGGAGCAGCTAATGCTGCTCAGACCGGTAGCGGCGGACTTGTTGGCGGCATTGCCGGTGGTGCTTTGGTCTTCGCAGTAAGTAGCACCAGTATGCACATCAATGGACAACTTCTAACGCATCACAGGCTGGTTACGGATATTACTCCTACAGTGGAGCCAAGACTGTCGTTGACACTGCCGCTGCCACTAAGAAGCAACTTCATGGTCTTTCCCAGACCTTGAAGGAGAACGCTCCAGAGCCAAATGAGGCTCTCAAGTGGATGAGACAGACTCTCACTTCATACGCCGCTTTCATCCCAGGTGGAAAGCACTACGTCGATAGTGCTTTCAAGGACCTCGACGAGATAGAGCAGAAGCACCGTGGCGAGGTTGACAAGATAGTCTCCAACGCCTACAACGAGATCCGCGATGTCACCAAGAGCGGTATGACTATGGAGACCGCAGCTGAGACCTGGGACATCCTCCAGAAGTACACCGCCCAAATCGCCGAGTTGGCTGCTGATGCATCCTCCGAGATCTTGGATAACCACCCAGAGTTGAAGGAGAAGGTTGGCGGAAACTTGGATCAGCTCAAGGATATGGCCAACAAGTACGGCCCAGACGCCAAGAAAGAGCTCGACAGAACCTATGACCAGATCAAGGAAGTCGTTGCTGGTGGTGTTGGCATCGAGTCTATCAACAAGATTCGCAAAATCATCCAAGATAAGCAGGAGAAGATGCAGTCCTTAGGACAGGAGGCATTCAAGAAGGGAATGGAGGAGGCCAAGCCATACCTCGACAAGAGCCCAGAAATTAAGAAGCTTGTCGAGGAAAATGCCGATGCTCTTAAGAAGGGTAACTGGGCTGAGATTTACGAGAAGATCAAGGCCGGCGATGCAGGTGACCTCCAAAAGTACATTAAGCAGGCTGCGGAGAAGGCTGCAAATACTGGTGTAGGCAAGAACGTTCAGGAGTACATGAAGATGATCCCAGGTGGATCTGAGATTATTCCAAAGCTTCAGAAGCTCCAAGAGGTCGCCAGCAAGCACGGTGATGAGGCAGAGAAGCTGATGAAGGATACGTACAAGGAAATCTCGGAGATCCTGTCCAAGAAAGCCGAGGAGGTCGAGAAATTGGGCGAGGAGGCCGCAAAGGATACCAAGAAGGAGGCTAAGAAGTAAACGGTGGTTGCATTTGTATCCTCATTGATTGTGATACCTAGTTCGGCGTTGGGAAAGCGTGGGATGGTGGCGATGCATTTGCTAAATAGCATTGAGGCGCAAAGACATAAATTTACGACTCTTGGACGTTCTCTTCAATTTGAGTTCTGAGCAACTAGCTTTCGTGAATTAAACTCCTCTTCGATGCATTTCATTTAATTCGAGAGTCCAGGAACCTAGAGGGTAGTTGTTGCGACTTCGGAACGTGGTGTGGGAGCCCCTCAATGCGAGGAGCACGGGGCACAGCAACCTTGCCACTGTCCAACAAGGTAAACATCCAAGACGTGCCACACACCCACCTCTGTCATCACAACAACAACTCTCCATCGACAACCTGATTCGAAAGCCTTCAACCACTGAAATCCCAATCGCGATATATACGCGACTCATCAAATCACACTTTCAAGACATCAAAACCCAATCCACGCCAGTAAGTAGCTCCCATATAGCTGTCGCGTCGCAAGCTCGACGCTTGCTCCACGTTGGTGCAGCCTTCCATCGCAATGCTTCAATACATTGGGATCAAGTCATCGAGCTTCGAGAAGCTGCAGCATGTCTAAGAGAAACCAATGAGCAGGCTTAACATTTTTATCAGAATCCACCATGCCGCGCGAGACCCGCGCAGCCACTGGCAACAGCCGCCCGCGTATCTTCAGCGAGCCAAATGTTGTCGTCCCACCAGTCAAGAAGCGCGCAACCACCAGCAAGACGAAAGCAAACTCCGCGGCCAAGCGCGCACCAAAGAAGACCGCTGCCGGAAGCAAGCCAACCGGAGTGAGCAAGACCGAGTCTGTTGCAAAGAAGAAGACTGCTACTGGCGCCGGTGATAAGGCAAAGAAGGTGAGTTATATGTTGTCTTGATCTTTTTCCAATGTTTGTCTCGGCCATATGCCGGCGAACAAGATCAACCATCTTTATAAAAACATTTGAAACTCCACTAATATACTTGCAGCCTGGTGCCAGGAAGGAGAACACTAAGCCAGCTGCCGAGGAAGAGGCCCATAAGGACGATAACAAGGCCGAGGGCGCCCTTGAGACTGCTGAGGAGAAGGCTGTTGGCGCTGTTACTGGCGACAAGGCAAAGAAGGTGAGTTTCACGTTGTTGTATTCATCCACGATGCGTGTCTCGTCCGTGTACAGCAAGAAATGCAGCGAACATATTCTCGGCCATCTTTGCAAACCCCCTTCGAACCCCACTAATATATCTGCAGCCTGGCGCTAAGAAGGACACCGTTGCTTCCAAGAAGAAGGCAACGGCCAACACCACTGCCGCCGCTGCCAATGGCAACGCTGCCGCCGCTCCGGTATCCGCCGAGAAGAAGTGATCGCCTCACGCCTGACTTCCCCAATCTTTCGCCCGCAACTCTAGCAGGCGTCTCGGAGTTCTAACGTTGATGCCTTCTGATTTCCTTTCCTTTCAAGATACCATCAAGCAACGAACACGCAGGCTTGAATATCGGCGTGGATGTACATGGTTCGGTTCACTGGTTCGCGGGTTCTCGGTTCTTAATCATCTGATTGTCTTTTCGTGGTTTCCATTATTGATTTTCGTCACTTTTTGAACTACGAGTCGGGTTGGGTGGGGAGTTTCAAGAGCATACATGAAACAAGTAGCAGCTTCGTAATGAAAATATAGTCGGACGTTTGAAGCGGTTTCTGTTACCTTGATGGTTCACGGCATGGGCAGGTCGTGCCAAGCCGCTACAAAATTGGCGTTCTCCACACCAATTCAAAGCCACTTTGTTGAACATGAGGCAGACATCCAGGCAGTCCTCACATTGATGTAACCTCTGTACGTAGGTAGAGCTTCTCCTGCCTTAAGAACAACGTTTCTCTGGCTCCACATGTTTGCAACCATATGAGCAGCAATTTACCCCACCTTGCTAACCCCATCTTTTCACCACGAGGTTCCTCTTCTTTTCTGCGACGTTACATGACAACTCCACACCCCCCACACATGCGTCCACTTCCCCATCTCGACCATTTAGCCGCCATATATACTCCCCGTGCTCCTATTCATAGTTCGAACATTTTTAACCGTTCACCTAAGTCCTTCCTCTTCTCGCGCATACACGAAATATAGCCCCTATAATCTCTTCTTACCACTCTTCATAACGTACCCGGCAATATGGCTACCACCACATCCCCTCACCCTCTCCTCGACGAGCTCAACGAGACCGGCTACGTCGTGATTCCAAAACTCATCGATGACGCTACAATCGCCAAGCTTCGCGCCGCATGCGCAGACGTTACAGATATCGCCCGCAAAGGCGAATGGCCATTCATCCGCACCCTCCCAAAGCAATTCCCGCCATGGCCAGTCGAGACCTACGTGAACGGTGTTTGGGGAGTTGTAAGTCTCCCAATAATTAACACCAAGAGAGTAGCTTGCTAAGCAAATTTTAGCAACACCTGATGCACCCAAAGATGCCACACTCGGCCGAGTTCACCAAGCACTATTTCGGTGACGAGTTGGCCGACGTTGTGAAGGAGTTGTTGCAGTGTACAGATGATGATTTAGTAATGGAGTTGTTCAACTTATTGGTTAGGCCGACGAAGGATTTTGAGTTGAGGTGGCATAGGGATGATATTGGACCTGATGCTACGGCCGAGGACGAGATGGTGAGGTTGGCGAAGCCGGGGTGGCATGCGCAGTGGAATATGGCTCTTTTCGATGATGCGAGTTTGGTCGTTGTTCCTGGTATGTTTGGTTACTCTTCTATTTCGTGATCGTTGAACGTCCATTGATTGGGTTGAGGAGTTGACTGACTTTGGTAAAGGTTCGCATAAGCGCGCGAGGACCGATGAAGAGAGGACTGCTGGACCCTTTGAGGCCAATATGCCTGGCCAATTGATTGTCAAGCTGAGCCCTGGTGATTGTGTTTTCTATAACAACAACATCTTGCACCGTGGAGTCTATAATCCTAACAAGGAAAGAGCAACTCTCCACGGCTCAATGGGCCATGTGAAGGGCGGAGAGGAGAGAGCCGGAAACGTGTTGCAGCATGGACGGGAATGGATCGGAGAGGTGAAGCTTGAGGGCCTGGACGAGAGGCAGAAGAAGAGAGCCGAGAACATGAGGAGCCGGCTTGTGGAGCTTGCTGGTGAGAAGGAGGTGGTGGGATTCAGCCAGGCTGATTAAATTAACGTGGCTGTGGCTCCACTTTTTTCTACAGGAATTTAATTGTGCCCCTCTGTGATACGAATTCACCTAAGTGGCAAGAAACCGAACCTCGAAGTACTTTCTGTATAGTATTGTATCAAATTCTTCCCCAGAAATTCGCACACAGCTGTCATTAGCTAGCCGGCCCTTCCCCACAGAGATAGGAAAGCTCGATTTCAAGGAAGAGCTTGCAACAAAAACATAGCCTTCTAACCGGGGCCCGACATCCTCGCCACACACAATTAGCGATGGCCGAAATACGTATTTCATCCTTCAGATACCGTATCCGTACATTCAAAATCTGAAGCTGTACTGTACACGTACCTGACGCCAAAACCTACTTCCGCCGTAGTCCTCTTAGAACAGGCCCAAAACTGCATAAAATCTCACCGTGAAGGCCAAATAAGCCACTTTTCTTGACTCGGCCGTCGGCACAGGTACAGAGTCTCTCAAATAATACGTATCCTGTACTAAACGATACATGATCAACGGGTACATGTACCAAATGCCATCGCGACACACAATGTCACAATGTGGGAAACATAGAAACAAGGTGGAGCATGTTTCTCGGTCAATATATGGGATATTATCGGTTTATCGGTCGGAAAGGCCGCCGCTTGTTCTGATGCCGAGTGTACCTAATTCTTCTTGGCGATGCAAGTTTCCGATAAATGCGGATTTATACTACTTCAAGCTGGGAGTGGAGTTGTATTGGAGTCAATACGATATAGCTTCAACTCTCGGCCATCCTCTTTAGGACACAATGTATATATGAATGCGTCATCATTCTCATTCGGTCCAGCATGGCCAAGAGAGGACCAGCAGTCCCTCAAAGCTGAGACAGTCGCAAACAAAGGGTCCACAAGGCACGGCTTTGGGGCTTCTGGGCACTCAACAACAAAGAAAGGAAAGCCGCTGGACCGAGTGTCAAGCGGACCGGGACGGCAACCTTATTTTGACGGTTTGCCGTGCACGATGTCTCTGCGATAGCGATGAAGCTCCTGCTTCTGCACGACATTTTAGGGAGCGACAGTGCGCGGATCGTCATTGTGGAGCTGAGCTGGATGATGGCGAGGATGTGCAGCGAGCCGTGCTTCAGGCTGCCTCTTTCGGCTCCGTCAGTTGGAAGCGCAGGCCCACTTGGAGCCTCCTGAAGCCTCTTGACCAAGGCTTCGAGGTGCGAGGCCCTCAACAGAGAGGGTCTCGTGCTGAGGAATGGCTCGCGTGGCGCAACGAAGGTGGCCCCGAGACACAGCCGCCAAGAGATGCCCAGGCCTTCCAATTTATCTCCAAGATTACTACTACTGTAATACCACTATCGCCACCTCCTGAGGTAAGCTAGAGTTGCCAAGGCAATGAGCATCGAAACTTTAGAGCTTGAAGAATGCAAGCAGAACGGAAGCAGGGCTCAGGTTTTCGGCACAGATGCTCCATCGATCTAACATACGGATACTTGGCTCGGGTATGCCCGCCTCAAGGTTCATCTGGCTTATGCCTTGGTTAGTTGGAGGTCGAATCTAGACTACTCGAGGGCCTGCCGCTCACTCTTGGCGCTTATAGCAGGCATCATCGTATAGTGATCCGCCCTCGAACTGCATCATCCGTGATACCTTGCAATAAGTGCTCCTAATGTACGGCGAATGCGGAAATCCACCGCGATGCGCGATGATGTGGGCCCTGGATGTCGCCATGGTTGCTGGTGATCCTGCTGCTGTCGATGCGAGACCATCTTCTGCGTCGAAATTTGGACTAGTACGACGTGGACGCGAATGCACCTAAGCCAAGGGGGCTTTTAAAGCCGAGCGCGGAAGCTCCCCTCCGGGCCGTCCTAGCTGCCAGCACTGCGGGGGTTTTGGAGAAAAACTGAGACATATTCGTATGAGAACTGGGAAAGATGAAAAGTCATCATCGAGTTTTCCGCTCGAGATTCGGAGGTGGAATATTGGCTTAGGGACGAAGCAAACATGTTTGCAGGCGGCTATCGCACAGTGTTGATGTGGCGTTTGTCGCACAGCAAACGTCGCTGGCTCTCACAAACAAATCGACGGTTCGGACAGGGCAGGGTCTTGTTATGTGACCACGCCATTGACCTCCTCCCCTCGCTGACAGGTGTGCGCCCCCGCTTTTGGGCCCCTGTAGTCGGTGCACTGACCAACTGCTCGAACGACGACAGTCACTTCACTCTTCTGCCATCCACCCCAGCCGGCTCTTTCATTGAAGAAGCGCTTTACGCGCGTAACTTCACAGACTTGATCTTTCATCACGGAGGACATGGGGGAATTAAAACCTGTTTTTCTGTTTTTTGTGATAGGGGTGAGGTGAGGCAGATCAATCCAAGTGGCGAAATCTCAGGTGGGCCGATCTCGATTTCAAGTGCTGCTTTTAAGCGTCGCATCTTAGGTAAGTGACATTGCAGATAAGTTAGTTGTCCTTCTCCATATTTTCTCATCGTAACATCGCATGATGAGTCCTCCCATTGTGGACTTCTCTCTCAGAAAACCGGCAATCATCGTTGTGTCGAGGCCATTTGTATCTCAACCATGGCGTCCATTGTCTCAGTAGATGAGAGAGACGCAGCTCAACAAGTAAGCTTCAGAGCCATGTGCTATTCTCCTTTCAGCACGGGACTTCGATAATGGATGAAACAACATCCGATGGCAAAAACTGGAGGAATGCTGGAGGAATGCTGCGTTGCGGACACGCCGGATCTATGGAAGGAATGCCATTGTTGTCCCGCGTATGTTTCGCACTCGCCATTGTTCTCAAACCGAAATCCACCTGTACTCTCCACGAGTAGTTCCCCCCGCGATTCACATTCCACAGCACGTCAAGCTTTGCAGCTGGAATGCGCCATTGCACCATTCAAGCCAAGATAGACGACCGTGGCGTCTCAAGCCAGCCAAGTCAGGGAGGACGTAAGCGGACCTTGAAGTGTTCATAAGCTGTGGGGTTAGTTTCTCGGCGGACAACCTCGGTAACCGAAGGCGGCTTAGTGGTTCAGGACGGTCCCCTGGCCAAGCGTCAGCCGAATTGACAATGTCTGAAAGTCTCAAATGCCTGGGTTGGTGCAAAAGCCACCAACAAGAGCAACTCCGGCAGTTGTCATTTCCGTTTTAGGACTCGCACTTCACCGATCGTCATTGGCCTAAATTGTCCGTCGATCGCCAGCCAAGCCGAAGTCAAGCCTTCCTTCCATTGTGTCTTGCCCTCGCACTGTCAGAGCCTTGTAGAGTACCCGTGGTCACTGACAATCCTGCAGGACCATCCCCTGCTGTGCCTTTGCTTTTCGAGAATGCCGCCGCTTAGCCCAATCGCCGAAGTCTCCGAGACAGCCCGGGTGCGAGTGGCTAAAGTAGTAGTGCTGGAGGCAGGGACGTCGTGAGGCGAGTTTCTATCTTGCCCTCGTTGTGTCGTGTGGATACCTTCCATGGTTGCCGTCGTTGCGCCCTCTTGATAGCACGGTGATAGCGACGGAAGCCACTTCCCATCTCATTCCCCTCAAATCTTCGATCGGTTCATGTTTGTCATAAAAAAAAACACAGCCGCCCATCGACGCTTCTATGATACCATTGTTCTGATTCGGCGATAGCCTCTTGATAGACCAGCCTTGCCATCATTCGTCTTGTGGGTGGCTCGAGAGTCGCTTCCTATCACACACGGCTCGAGACACAGGTTCCATCAGTGTGCCAAAAGCGTCACATTTCCAAACCCGAATGTCACCTTCCACTGGGTTTTGAAGCAATAGTGGAATAGCCAACATGTCGAATGACGGAACCAAATGTTGTAGCAATCCCTGGCCTTTGACCAGAGACCGAGAGAGCAAGGACCGAACGGCCACAGAGTATACACAGATCTATGACTCTAAATGGTTAGGCTGTCCGTCCTGCCAGCCTCTCTGTCAAGTACCTTGTTTCCTCCACATACCGCAGCAGAAAATAGTGGCTTCCATTTTACCCGGAACTCCCGCGCGCGCCATCCACCCCACGAGACCCATAGAGACCTAGTCGTCACGCCATGTCTACCAACCACAGCCCAGAACGAGGACAGTGAATACCTGGATGTCCCCTGCCGTCGATCAACTCGATCTCTCTTCAAGAAGAAGCGGCAGACAGTGTTGATCATTCCGTCGAACTTCATAGGGCAGGCAAGTGGACTCGAGGACTAACATTTCTGTGAGGTGCACCACAACCATCACAAAGGCATAATGCATCTTCAACGTGGTGGGCGGATTGTAAATGATCTCGACTATCTGGCGGCCATGTGGATTGACTCAGCTTCTCTCGAGTAACACAAAGGACACTCGCCATCAACTCCACTTAGTTCTTTATTATTTGCTTTCCCTTGCACACACGTACCCGACCCCGCAATGAGAAGCTTCTGTTTGTTGAAAAGTGTAGGAGTCAGAGACATGTTCTGTCCGAACTACGATAGATCGCGCACAGCGTCCCTGGTTATCTCCGGGTTATACTCGAAGTAGCTTGGAAGAACGCCGGACCCACTTACTTCATTGCCGCGCCTCTCGATTTGGACGGAGACTAGCAAGCTCAGTCCGAATTGAAGAGACGCCTTGTACTCTTTGTCTTTGATGTTGCATTCTAGTGTGCCTTGCAGTGCTTGATTGAGCATAGCGGCGCTTAAAATCGACTTCGAAGTGAGCCTTTCAACTCACAAACCCTGGTCTAGATCTACATCACTCGTGACAGAAGAGAACGAGATGGAGTCAATGGTCTGACCTCGCCAGTCTGCAAGCACTTCATAAAGACATCTTGTTCCTACTGTTCATTCCATCCTTCATCCAGATCTCCTCAGTTGTCTAGCATCTCCCCACTGTCATTACGACTCACATTCTCCATAATGACTCTCATTAACCATGGACGTTGCCCTTCCTTGAGCACTCATCATAACTTTGATGTAAGTTCTTTCAAGGGATAGATGGTCAAGACTTGGAAAGCTAACTCAACCAAGAAATTCCAGCACCAGAAGTTCGAGTTTGACATTCAACCCATGCCATTGACTCCGCCCGCCATGAAGACTGAGACGCTAGACTACTTTGGGGAGCAAGAGCTCCCAATGCACCATGCCCACCATTATCAACACTCTCATGGCACCATCTCCCAGTCATCGTCCTTTTGCATGCCGCAGTCTGGAGCCTCTGGGCAATACACGCCGGAGACATCCTTCTATGTGTCAGACGCTGAGCAGTCCACGCCTGCCTTCAGTCAGTCATTTTCAAGCTGGCACCAGATGATGACGCCAGACCAGTCAAGACGTCCTTCCATGGCGGACATAGGCCTCCCGTCGTTGAGGACTTCGATGTCCGGTAGCCCTGTTAATTCCGCCTCGATGGCTTTCCAGAACGTAATTGAGCAGGCACCGAACAACAATATGGCCAACTCCCATATGCAGCACAATCATCCATACAGACTATCTCCAAACACAAACACCAATCTACAAGTCTTTCCGTCTTATCACAACGACTTGGGCGAGAGCTTCTGGAGTAATGCCTCTGCAGAATGCCACGAGACCTCGTCGACGGCAATACAGCCGAACATGTTGCAGATCCAGCATGGCTTCGGCCAGCACCAAAGCTTTGATGACTCTGAGCTCCACACTCCGATGTGCACACCCATCAAGGCGCCAAGGAGTCCATACGATGGCACATTCACAATCGGGTATGATCACAACGGAGCAAACCTTATGTCACCAAGTCCCTCAACCTCCACGACACGCCCTCGCTCGTCGACAAAGCGCCGGTATGAGGATGAGTGTTATCACCTCGACGAGTCGCCCTATAAGCTCAAGCGTCAGAGCTCATCTCATTCCGTCTCATCCTCGACCTCGTTCTTTTCCCAGACTGAGCAGACTTCAATCTACTCAACACCATCTTCCATCGTCTCCCAGCCGACCGTCCAAGGATTGATCGACAACGGGCTGGTTAAGGTATGCCGCGCGCCTACAAACAGGTTTTACTGCGAAGACGACCCAGCCTGCAATGAATACATAGACAATTCGACTGCGAAAGGCTTCGCACGTCGTGAGCATCGCGACAGGCACTCGAAGGGTAAACACCCAAAAGTGGGAGACGGAAAATTGGTTTGCCAATTCTGTCAACCTGAGCGTCCAAGAGTGGTGTACTGCACGCCGGAAGCGCGTAATGATAACTTTAAGGACCATGTTAAGCGCCATACGGCTGATGCAAAGCCCGGGCAGAGGCTGAATTTTCATCCGGATGCCGCGCCGTTTGTGGAGATGCTGCAGAAGGAGGCACAGAAGAAGGGTGGTAAGAAGGCTGGCAGGAAGGCTGGGAAAAAGGAGGAGGTCAAGAATGAGGTGAAGGATGAAAAGAAAGAGGATGGCGTCGAGGATGAAGACGTTGATGCCGATGCTGATGCTCTTGGGGAGGAAGACGACGAAGCTGTCGACTTGGAGATCAGAATGCGGAGGTTACTCATAAAGTCGAGGCAAGTGTATAATGATGGGGATGCAGGAGTTACTCGGAAAGTCGATTCAGGTGTACCAAAAGGTCTGAATCACTAAAAGTCCGTACTAGAGCTGTCCCAGTCAGCGCTTTGTAGTCGTAGATCCCCGTATATGTGTGCATGATTATTGATATGACGAAATGGTAAATGAACAAAGAATGAATAGAAATACAAATAGAAATACAAATACAAGTCTGTTACATAAGAGCTTTTACTCTTCATGCCTGATTAAGTCTAGTGACTGTGGTGAGCACAGTTCTCAGGCCATCCGCGAGGCCTCGGCTCTTGGGACCTTTACTTCCTTTTTGGGCTCTTTGAATCACGCCGACGACTGTGTGGCTGATCTCGGATAACGCCACGACCGTAAACTGGGCCGGATATAAAGTTCACTCCATCTGGGTGTTTCCGTTTCCCAAACATCGCCTTGCACCTCATGGATCTCTAAATGGGCAACCCTCGGACCGCAACCAACCTCGCATCCTGAGGGTGCAGTCCGAGGGTTGCCCAGTAAGGCTTTGTTGTTGATATTTCATAATATTTGAGTAACCCGACCTCAAACATCCATCAACGACTGCCTAGCATCCCAAGGTGCAAACTGGACGCACAAAGGTCCACCGAAATGAAAATCAAAGTTTACTTTCATTTACGCAAATCGGGTAAGCCGGTGAAGCCAATTCAAACAATATCTCGACGGACTTCCGGGGTAGTCCTGTGCATTTCAATAATGATCAGGTTGCGGTGAACCCTCAAAGCACATGATGTGGGCGAAGAAAAAGGGTTATCGGGTGTTGGACATGAAGTGGGGATTCTATCTCGTAGCACGCGAAGGAATGAGGGCACTCCTTGACCCTGATACGCTACGCGCAGGACCATAATCTTGTTAGCTTCAATACCAACAACCAGCACCGCCTCTGCCCCTTTGACGACGAACCAAAAACCTCACGGCAAGATACCATCCAGTCAATAGTCCCAAATTTCCCCTTAACTCCATGGGCCATACTTTTTTTTTTGCGAGGCCCTCAATCTCGTGCGCTGCCTGCCTTGTCAGCTTCATTTCTCACCACTGCGCGCACACAGCAGAATAGACTAAACCTGCCCGTGGACTACTATGGTGATATCTTAAACACACACAACCATATCGTCTTACTTGTTTTAAGGTCACCATCAGTTGCTACTTGGCTAGATAGCTTGACGGCTGAACTGGCGCCATTACTTTCGCCTCTGGACAATCACGCGACTGCCGGGAGGTAGCGGGTGATGGTCACTATCCCGGATATCCATATTGTGTGCATCTCTTGCCAATCGCCTTCCCGATCCGGCAAGTGAAGAATCTGAGTAAGCATTTCAAGACACTGAAACTCTCTTGAAACTCGTTGGCTAATGACGAGGTGATTGGACACTCTGCACCTACCGTCGCACCTACCCTCGGACCGTGAGATGAAAGAACATGGAGCGATGTCCGAGTCAGGCAATAAATGACGGAGGATTTACGGGTGTGGAAGTACGCGATGTGGAACGAGTTGCATCTATCAAAGGCATATGAGCAAAGAGCCTAAGACTTGTATGAGATGAAGTGCGGGAACGGAAGGAAGCAGGAAAACAAGCAAACAGCTTAAATAAAACTTAACCTTAATGAAGAAGCATGGTATGCGGATGGGAAAGTGAAGCCTATACATAGTCAATTACAGTGGAACAGAAAAAGCTCATTAGCCGCCCTCCCCACCCCCACCGGCCCCCTCCCCCCCCA
>RCNJ01000374.1_pt1 | contig 18598 bp, 16 predicted proteins | sample 2041171 | NCBI WGS metagenome assembly RCNJ01 (sample SAMN09708213, study PRJNA481090) | feces metagenome | biome: feces | host: Pygoscelis adeliae | place: Antarctica: Rookery Lake | collected 2010-03-01 | reverse complement strand
GCACCTGATCCTGTAACAAATGAAATTCCAACTCCTGACATTTCATTTCCTCCTTTATCTTAAAAGCTTTCGGCGATAATCTTCTATTATTCTTGTTGAGTATATTATCGCCGATGTAACTACTATTATCAATAGTAGTTACTCAATACTAGTTACGACACTTGTGTGTCAAAACTAATTGAGCTCTGCGAGGCTATTGTCTATCATAAGATAGACAAAATAATACATAAAGCTCATAAAACAAGCTATAAAACTTATTATTTATATATGTCTTTCCCGTGACCTATATTTACAATAATAATCTTAATTTGATCATCACTAATATCTGCTAATATTCTATAATTACCCACTCTATATCTCCAATAATCTTTTAAATTACCTTTTAAGGCTTTACCATGTTTTTTGGATCATCAGTATTAACTAATTTTTTCAATCCAAGCCAAAATAATATGTTGCTGACCTTTATCTATTTTAGAAAAACTTTTTATAGCTTTATTTTCATAAACAACTTTATATTTCATATTATAAACCTAACATTTCTTTTACTTCGTCATGCTTATAAGTTTCAACAGATCCATTTTTAACTTTTTCTTCATATTCCTCAATAATCTTCATATCAATTTCATCTTCAATTCTTTCTTTTAAAGTTTTCTTAAACAAAGTAGATAAAGGAATATCATATAATTTAGCGTAGGTTTAGTCGAAAATATTAACTCTACTCTATATAAAAACAATTCTAATTGTTTTAAAACCTTTATTCTCGGGCATAAATATGATAGCGGTTGAAAGACCAATTTTCTAATGTAATATTTATTAAATAAAGGAATAATTAAAAAGAAATATTAACTAAGAAAGGATGAACAATATGTTAACAACGAAAAATTATTTTAATCATTTAGATATAACAACACAAGCTAATTCTAGAACTGTTGTGAGTGAATTTGGTTCCCAACCAGAATTAAAATATGTTGATATGGAACGACAAGATCTTCCGGTTCCTGAAATACTGGACCCAATTGAGCAAAAAAAGAACAATATTCATTATCATATCACTGCGCAAGATGGTACAACTGAATATTTTCCAGGTGTTAAAAGTCCCTCTAAAGGTTACAACGGAAATTTACTTGGTCCTGTCATACGATTGAGAAAAGAACAGGATATAAGAATTACAACAGAAAATAAATTAAATCAACCGACTACTTATCATTGGCATGGCTTAATGCTTTCAGATAAAGCTGATGGTGGACCAATGCGTGTGGTTGAATCTGGTGAAAAAACAGACATCCATTTCAACGTAAAAAATGAAGCATCCACTTGCTGGTTCCATCCGCATACCTATCAAATTTCACCACAGCAAGTATATCAAGGATTAGCCGGATTAATTTATATTGAAGATGAAAATAGCGATCGTCTCAAAGAGAACTTACCACATGAACATGGTGTAGATGATATTCCACTCATTGTCCAAGACCGTTACTTTGTTGAAGATGGAGTGGTGGATTACGATCAAGTTTCTAGTGTAGACGGTACAAGAGGAAATCAATTGCTCTTAAACGGTGCATTGATGACTAAGTTTGATACTGATAAACGCTTTTTGAGATTGCGTATATTGAATGCTTCAAATCGGACAAACTTTGAGTTTGAACTTAATAACCAAAGTCAATTTTTTCAGATTGCAACAGATGGTGGCTTTTTAAACTATCCATTAGGTATGAAGTCATTGATTCTTGGTGTAGCTGAACGAGCAGAAATTATAATAGACTTAAAAAATATAAAAGAAGAAACACTTTATTTAATGGTGAATAACTTTAAAGCTCTTGAGATTAATAAAGTAGGGGAATTGAGAGAAAATGTTGATTTTTCTTATAGAATTTCTTTGAGAGAAGATTTGTTTAATACAATTTATCCAGAAGAAGTGGCAGACTTTCCATTTCATCACATTATTTTCCAAGGAACCGATGAACGGGTAGCAGTGAATGGGCGTAAGTATAAACTAGGAAGAGTAGATGAAACTTATCAAAAAGATCGCTATTATGTATGGCGTGTCGTCAACCAAAAAGATGATATCGAGAATATGCCGCATCCTTTCCATGCTCACGATACACAATTCAGAATTTTAGCAAGAAATGGCAAGCTACCGTATAAAAATGAGATGGGTTTCAAAGATACCTTTCTTGTTGATAAGGGAGAATCTGTTGATGTATTAGTAAAGTTCCCGGATACTGGAGTGTTCATGCACCACTGCCATAACTTGGAACATCAAGAACATGGCATGATGACACATTTTGAAGTAACAGAATAAAAAATAATACTTACACAGTAATCTATTAAAGGTTAACTTAAAGGTTTTAAGTAAAAGGCGGTTCAAGCATATCCCCACTAGGATATGCTTGAACCGCTCTACTACAATTTAGGTCTAAAAAATATGACTACGATAATATGAATTAGTAACTATTAACGAAAGGAGAATTTTAATGCCATACACAAGGTCTGATTTTCCAAATACTATGAAAAACTTAAAAAAGATTGTTCGAGTTAAAGCGATTGATATCCTTAATGCCATGCTTAAAGAGGGGTATAAAGAAGAGAATGCAATTCCAATTGCGATCTCTCAAGCGAAAGAATGGAATGAAAGTGCTAAGCAAAGTGAGATAGAAGACTTGTTGAATAAAGATATTACAGAACATGAAGAGAATTCAGATGACGCTCGTTTACAAGATGCGGATGTGAGAGTAAGTTATGATGAAGAAAAGGAAATGTGGGCCGTAAAAAGTGTCGGTGCAAAACAGGTCGGTTCTTACCATGAAACAAAAAAAGAAGCATTAGATCAAGCCCGAACAACTGCTGATAATAGAGATAGTAAAGTAATCAAAAAAGATAAAAAACATTAACTATATACTCATTAAAACATAAAAAGACTGAAATTGCTAAAGCAATACATAACTTTTAAACATTTAGAAGGAGCTATGATAAAATATTACAACTCTTCTAAATGTCTTTTTTTATGTCTACCTTACTATTTTACCTCAATTTTTCTAACATCCCATTGTTCAGGAAACGATTCAGCTATATCAGCTTTAATCAACACATTTACTTCATCCTCAGTTTCAAATTTATCTGAATCATTATAAGTAAAATAAGTTAAAGTAATATCCCCACTTGTATCTTGAGTGCTTTAGAATTATCATTCTATAATTTTCTATTTATTTCTTGGATTATAACTTGATTTTTCTTTTAATTTTTTATATAGTTCCAGTTCTTCTTTGCTTAATTCAGGTGGATTTACTATTGAAATTTCAACATATAAATCCCCAGTTTTTCCTTTTAAGTCGACATAGCCTTTTTTAGGTAATCTCATTTTCTTACCAGATTCTGATTTTGCAGGAATATCAATTTTGATCTTTCCACTTAGTGTTTGAACAACTATTTTTTCTCCAAAGTACGCTTCCCAAGGTAATAACTCCATCTTTCTTGTCACATTAAGTCCCTCAAGTACTAGATCTTTAGATTCACTAAAGTTGATTTTAAAAAGTATATCTGCGTCTATTCCCCATTTATCTCCCTTAACCTTTACTTTTTTACCAGGAGTTATACCTTTTGGAACTTTAACAGTAATATTCTTTATTGCGCCTCCAATATTTAATGATACTTCTCTGTTTGTTCCGTTGTAGCCTTCTTCTATTGAGATTTCTAGTTTTGATTCGTAGCTTTGTCTTTCAGGTTCTTGAGTTCTTCTGCTGCCTCCTGTTGAACTTCCAAATAGATCTCCCATGTCAAACCCCATTCCACTACTTGAAGTCCTTTGACCACCCGCACCACCAAATACTGTATTGAAAAAATCTGAGAAGTCCGCACCATCAGCTGATGAATACGAGTATCTACCTCCTTGTTGACCATCAAAGCCATGTGCAGAAGGGTCAAATTGTTGACCATTTGAAAATCCATTTTGATCTAATTGATCGTATTTTCTTCTCTTTTCTTCATCTCCTAACACTTCGTAAGCTTCACTTATCCCTTTAAATTTTTCTTGTGCCTTTTCATCATCTTGATTTAAATCCGGGTGATATTTCTTAGCAAGCTTTCTATAAGTAGTTTTAATCTCATCTTGGGTTGTAGTTTTCTTCAATCCCATAATTTTATAATAATCTTTATACTCCATAAATTCATCTCCATTCGAAAGGTTTTACTTTCTTTTTGTTTAATTAGTTTGATAATGAAAATAACCAAATGTCTTTCTAAGTGTATGATTTCCTATATCATACCATACCTAATATACCTGCTGAGCCATTAAGTACTCTATATTCTTGTATTCCTGATATTGTTTGATTATAACATATTATATAATTTTTTTATTACTCTTAATTAAACCATCACGAATTATATAAATTCGCTATATATAAATAATGTGTAATATATTTTTTATTACCGTATTAAATAACTTAAAGCAAATCCAATTATTATACCTATGATTCCTATTAGAATATACTTATATTTATTATCCACAATACCTCCTCCTTCCTTCACAATTTTAAACTATGCTGAACCTGTTTAGTTCGTCTTTTGAAAAGTTCATTCACCTAAAATAAAGGGTAATTAATGTAGTCCCATTATACGAAGAATGTTTTGAGCAAATACTTGCCATAATAAAAGAATGACAACCATTATGGCAAAGAAAAACCATCTTTGATTATTACTGTGTCGTGTTAATTGAACAGAATACAGTATTCCCCAAATGATAAACGGACTAATTAGATAAATCCAATCTCTTAAAATCATACCACCTTCCGATAAACCAGCAGTCGCCCAAAAAACTGTTAAGTTAAAAAACAATAATACAATTAGAACCAGAACATTGACTATATGAAACCTAGTTTTATTCATAACAATATACACCTTCTTTCTTAGTTAAAATTACTTATAATACTCGCTTCTTTATTTTAAAATATGTGGTAACTTTCAATATAATTTATTACTTTTCTTTTTGAGAGTAATCTAAAAGAACTAATTCACATTCTTCACATAAATAAGCATCAACATGATTTATTGAAAAACGATTTTGTTTTGATAATAGAACTGAATCCTTATTAAGACTTGGTTCAACACTTGTTTTAGATACTTCCGATACCCAAGCAATTCTATTAGAGCATTGAATATAACCTTTTTTAACTTCTCCTCCACATTTAGAACATTTACTTTTAAATTCATTATCCATGATATTTATTCCTCCTCTGCTATTAAAATAACAACATTTTTGTATACGATTTTAAACATTTATGTACTACTTATTACTAAGTTATATCGCAGTTATTCTTTAACATCGTTTTGTTGAAAATGTTGTATATACTCCTATTAGCAACTTTTTTAAGATTATCCATAGTTTAATACTCCCTTCCTTTTAAATATATATCTACTTTTGAAGTATCATCTCACACCTTACCGGTTCCACTAATTACTCTTCTTCTAAGCCATTTATAAATATAATTTCTGTTAAATCTCCTATGTAATTATCTGTTTTAGTTCCCACATCAAAGATTCTATAGAAGGCTGCTATAATTCCTACCATTCCGAATATAGATATAATATAATAGGTTATTATTCTCAAACTGATTTTCCTAAGGATATAAGATCTTCCTATCCTGTAATTATTGTTACAAGTATCATAGGAACTACTATAATCTTAATTAGCTTCAACTATATTTCATCATAGGTCCACTTAGGTCATGGCAAAGAATACTTGTTGTGTTAGTCCAAATTTCCCTTTACCTATTTCCATTTTTATCACCTTTTATTTGTAAACTTTAATACTTAGTTTAACATCTGTTATATTACAAGATTATCATACTCTTAACAGTTAAAAACATAGTTTTAACGACAAAAAAAGAGAGGAACAAGACCTTTCGATCTCATTGCTCTCAATAACTTAATTACAACGTTTTATATATATCCTGAAGATAATTCTGTATTCTTATTTCATTTACTCTTTGGTCTACATCTTCTTTATATTCTTTTCTTATAATATTAGTTAAAAGCTTTGTAGCATACTCAACACATTTCTTAAGATTAGGTTCTTTAACATATCTTCCTATTATTAAAGATGTAAATATGTCACCCGATCCTCCTATATCAACTGGTACATGATCAACTTTCACTCTAAAAATATCTTCATCTTGAGAGTATCCATATACATAATACTCATCACCCATATGTACTGACGTAATAATTGCAGATTTAACCCCTCTAGTCCTAGCTTTTTCTAACCATCTTACTAACTGTTCATGATCAAATGTATCTGGATTAGGATAATCTTTACCGATTATTAAACTAAATTCCGTAAGATTAGGTATTATTATATCTGCTTCTAGAGCCATAAGTCTTGAAGCTTCAACAAGATCTTCTGATAAACCAGGATATAACTCACCGTCTTCTCCCATTATTGGATCAGAAATTATTAAAGGTTTTTTATCATGATATTTAACAATTTCTTTAACAGTATCTACTTGCTCAGCATTCATAATTATACCTGTAGTGATTACATCGAATTGAAAATCTAATTCTTTCCAAATATCTTTACTATCTTTCATAAAACTTGTAAGTTCCTCTACTACTGCTTTTCCGTAATCAAAATTATTAGATATTACAGCTGTAGGAAGATAAGAAACATCTGCTTCCATAGTATTTAAAATTGGAATCATCATAGATAATGCAACTTTTCCTACTCCTACAAAGTCTGAAACTAATAAAACTTTCTTTTCTTTCATAATCATTATACACAACTCCATTCTAAGAATTTTAAACATATCTTACATTTTAAGTTAAGCACACGTCACTGTTTTCCTTTAAACTATATACCTTTATACTATATATCTCCAATACAACTCCTAACAACTTCTATTGTCTGATAAAAACCTCAGGCATATTATTTTCTACCTGAGGTTATAATCAGTTTATTATTTATTTTTGTTTTATTTCTTTTCTCTTGCAAAATAGTCATGATTTTATCATACTTTATTAATTTAAGAATTTTCCAGCTTCATATCTATATTTTTATTTACTAGATTTTATAAGCTCATGAGCAAAAGATTTAGCTTCTTGTAAGTCATCGCTATTAGGTCTGTCTTTAGCAATACCTCCAATTAACTTAAGTGGTCCTGCAGTATTAAATCCTTTACTAGCGAATTCTCCAATAATTTCAAATCCTTTTTCTTTTAATTTAGATTTCATAGGATTATTATAACTAACATTACCTTGCCCACTTGTCGAATAAATAAAAGCTTTTTTCCCAAGCTGCTGTGGAAGTGAGTCAACTAATTCAATCACGCTTTTATGAAATTTGAATTTCCCAGGGAATATTCCAGATCCAAAACCAATTAAATCATAATCTTTTAACTTATCAAGTTCTACAGCCTCTGGTTTTAGCATTTGACCGTTTAAAGTTTCTGCAATTACCTTTGTAACTTTTTCTGTATTACCATGATGTACTGATTGATAAATAATTAAGGTTTTCAAAGTTATCACTCCTATAATTTAATTATACCGTAATTCCAAGATTTCTATAATACGTTACTTCAAAATTCTATGTCTTATTTAAATACTTACATTATGTTTTTTGAATATAGGAAACTTTATTTATTATCAAAACCTTGGATATGTTCTTATGAATACATCTTATTAATTAAAACATTATTATAATATTTCATATTTCATTTATAAACTTTCTATAAGTGATTTAAAACTCTCTTTAAACTTCAAATCATCTTGTTTACTTCTCTTTTTAAACTTACTAAATTTACCATCCTTCATTCTAGCTTCTCTATTTACATGGCGTCTTCCTAGTAAACCATCTATATTTTCACCTGAAATAACTAATCCATTTTGATTTATACAGATAGCGCCTTTACTTATTGCCATTGCAGCAAGTCCATAATCTTGAGTAATTACGATATCACCTTTACTCGTATGATTTGCAATATAGTAATCTGCACTGTCACTAGTTACATCTACTGTTACTACAGTAGCATAATCATCCTCTATTTCATGTGCATAATTCTTAACTATCAATACTTCTATATCATTTGCTTTTGATATCTCAACTGCACTTTTGACCACAGGAGATCCATCAGCATCTATAATTACCTTCATCTTTTCACCTCTATTACTAGCCTTTATGACTTAACTTCTATATTAGTCTTCTTTAAGTTTAAAGTAGCTTTAATCTTTTCATCTGAATTTAGTTTTGTAATATATACATTTTCAAGAGGTTTTCCTTTTAAAAGTTCCTCTATCATATCTGGGGTTACCTCTAATCCATGACTTGAGAGTGTATTCTTCCAAACAGTGAATTTACATCCTTCTCTCCAATTAGTACAGAAGTATGCTTTACTGTTTTCTAGTATCTGTCCTGTTTCACAAAGTGTACAGTTTCCTAACGCATTTTTAATCTTTTGAGGTTTCTTTGATTTAGCTTGCTTTGCTTTTTTATTTCCTGGAATTTCAGTGAATAAATCCATTAGATATCCATTGTTTCTTAAATTCATTACCTTATTCGTATTTTTGCTTATATAATTCTCAAGCTTTTTCATGTATTCCTCTGAATTTATCTCTCCATCTGCAACCATACCTAGTCCCTTCTCCCAGCTTGCTGTAAGTTCAGGTCTAAGTAGTGAAGGTACAGAGTTATCTACAACATCATAAATCATCTCACCCATTGCTGTTGGCGTTACAATCTGTGTCTTTTTATTTAACTTTGTATATTTAATTTTTGTAAGTTTATTTAAAATCCCAGATCTCGTAGCACTAGTTCCAATTCCATCAGATTTTATTTGTTCTCTAAGATCATCATCTTCTATAAGTTTACCTGCATTTTCCATAGCAAGAATCATTGCACCTGAATTATATCTCTTAGGTGGTGATGTTTCTGATTCTTTTATATCTAATGATTTTATATCTACTATTTGACCTTTTTTAAGTTTTTTAAGAGTTTCTGCATCTTGAGTTTTCTTTGAATCATTCTTCGTATCTTCCTCTATCACATCTAAGAAACCTCTCTCGGTACATACTCTTGATGTAGTAAAAAACTTTTCATTAATTATCTTAGTAGTTATAGTTAATCTGTTATATATAGCTTGTGGGTAGAATATAGCTAAGAACCTTCTTACAACTAGTAAATATATATCTTTTTCAAGTGTACTTAAACTATTAAAACTCCCAAGTCCATCACCTGTTGGTATTATTGCATAGTGATCTGTAACTCTGCTATCATTTACATATCTTGTTTTTGCAAGATCTTTATATAACTCATTATCTACAATATGTTTAGCAAAATCATTAACTTCATTGCTAAGATTTACTAATGGCTTTATATTCTTGTCTATTTCATTTGCTACAGCTTTTGTAATTACTCTAGCATCAGTTCTAGGATATGTTAGCATCTTTTTTTCATAAAGTGATTGTACTACTTGAAGTGTTTCATCTGGGTCTATTTTGTACTTTCTAGAACAATCATTTTGAATTTCTGCCAAGTTATATAAAAGTGGTGGGTTTTTTCTTTCAGTCTTTTTCTTTACACTTTCTATTATCCCTGTATTATCTTCATTTCCACTTTTAAGTTCTTCTATAAAGTTCTCTGCATCCTTTTTCTCTTTAAATCCTATATCTTTAAATAATAATCTAGATTCATAATACTTTGAACCCTCTACTGCTTTCCAGTCTCCATCATAATCTAGAGTATCTTCAAAATTGAAAGATGCTGAAAGTCTATAGTAGGGAGTCTTTATAAAATCTCTTATTTCTCTTTCTCTTTTAACAATCATACCAAGTACACATGTCATTACTCTACCTACTGCAATTGATGTAAAGTTACTACCTACATGATTACTTATTGTATTACCATAAATTAACGAAAGAAGTCTCGAAAAGTTTATTCCTATTAAATAATCTTCTTTAGCTCTTAGATATGCTGATTCTGAGAGTCTATCATAATCCGAAAGAGGCTTTGCTTCTCTAACTCCTCTTTTTATCTCATCAACTGTCTGAGAGTCTATCCATACCCTTTTCTTATCCTTATCTGTAACGCCTACCATTTCATCTACTAGACGGTATATGTACTCACCTTCACGTCCAGAGTCAGTGCAGACATATATAGTATCAATGTCAGGGTCCTTCATATGATGTTCTATAATATCAAATTGATTCTGAACTTGTTCTATTACTTGATATCTGTATTGGTCTGGCATAAAAGGTAGGTCTTTAAGTGACCATTTCTTAAGTGATTTATTATATTCTCCAGGATAACTCATAGTAACTAAATGTCCTACACACCAAGTTACTATAGCTTTTTCTGATTCTATAAATCCACCTCTTCTTGTTCCTTTTAAATCAAGTGCATTTGCAAAATCCATTGCTACACTAGGTTTCTCTGTTATATATAACGATTTACTCATTTTATCATCCTTATAGCTTTAATTTAGAAAGCGCATCTGCAAGTGCAGTGTTTATATTTTCATCTTCTTCTTTGTCTTGTTTATTAAGATATTTATTTACTTCTCTTTTAGAAGGTTTATTTCCTTGTTTCTTCTTTCTTTTATTAAATGCAGATAATTTTTCTCTATGTCCACAATTACAAACAAAGGTCTTATTATCTCCTTCTCCTCGTAATTCTAATCTTTTTTTACATCTAGGACATCTTGCATTTGTAATTTTACTTACACCTTTTTTAACTCCACACTCTCTATCTTGGCAAACTAACATCTTACCTCTTTTATTCTTTATTTCTAACATATACTTGCCACATTCTGGACATTTATTCCTAGTCATATTATCGTGTTTGAATTCTTTATCACTTTTCTTTATCTCATTAACTATCTCTTTTGCATAATCTTTCATTTCATTTATAAAAACATCTTTATTAAGTTTTCCCTTTTCTATTAAAGTAAGCTTTTGTTCCCACTCTGCAGTAAGTGCAGGTGATTTTAAGTCTTCGGGTACTAGATCTAGCAACTGGCTACCTTTAGAAGTTATAGTTATTTCTTTACCTTTTTTTTCTATTAAAAAGCTATTAAATAGCTTATCTATAATATCAGCTCTTGTAGCTACAGTACCTATTCCACCAGTTTCTCCTATAATCTTTTTAAGGTCCTTACTTTCTGACTGCATATATCTTGTTGGATTTTCCATTGCAGAAAGAAGTGTTCCTTCATTAAATCTAGCTGGTGGTTTTGTCTTTCCACTAGTTTCATAAATACTTTTCACTTCTATTTTGTCTCCCTTTTCTATATTAGGTAAGACCTGTTCACTTATCTCATTTTCATCCTTTTCATCATTAAATACATCTTTATATACTTCTTTCCAACCATTTGATTTAACTATCTTTCCACGCGCAGTAAATGTCTCTCCCTCTATATTTACCTTTACTGTAGTCTGCTCATATTCAAACGGAGGATATAATACTGCTAAGAATCTTTTAACTACTAGATCATAAATCTTTCTTTCATCATTGTTTAATTTGTTTAAAAATACAATTTCTTCTGTAGGTATAATTGCATGGTGATCTGTTACTTTACTATCATCTACAAAAGATTTATTAGCTTTTATATCTCCTCTTAATAATTTAGTTGCAAGTTTTGAATATTTATCTATACTTACAGCTTTTAATCTATCTTTAAGTGTATCTACTACGTCAGCAGTTAGATGTCTTGAGTCTGTTCTTGGGTAAGTTAAAATTTTATGTCTTTCATAAAGTTTTTGCATAATAGATAATGTTTCTTTTGCAGAATAATTAAATATTCTATTTGCATCTCTTTGAAGATCTGTTAGATCGTATAACTTTGGTGGATAAGTTTTCTTAAATGTTTTATCTACATTTACTACCTTTCCATCTTTCCCATCTATCTTTTTTATTATATCTTCTGCTTTTTTCTTATCGAAGGTTCTAGTATTATTGCTTCCTTTTTCTTGCCATGTAAACTTAAGCTTTCCTGTATCTATATTTACTCCATAATAATCCTTAGGTCTGAACTTCTGAATTTCTTCTTCTTTTTTCTGTATCATCTCAAGTGTTGGACTTTGAACTCTACCACATGATAATTGTGCATTATATTTACAAGTTAAAGCTCTCGTTGCATTTATACCAACAACCCAGTCTGCTTCTGATCTTGCAACTGCAGAGTGATATAAGTTTTCATAGTTTTTTCCATCTTTAAGATTTTTAAATCCTTCGCTTATAGCTTTGTCTGTAACTGATGATATCCAAAGTCTTTTAAGTGGCTTTTTTACACCTATTTTGTCAATTATCCATCTTGCAACTAATTCTCCTTCACGCCCAGCATCTGTCGCTATTACTATTTCATTAACATCTTCTCTTAACATCTGTGATTTAACAGCATTAAATTGCTTGCTCGTTTTTTTTATCACCACTGGTGTCAATTCTTTCGGAAGCATCGGAAGGTCTTCCATATTCCAAGTCGCATATTTCTTATTATAAGTCTCTGGATCTGCAAGTGTAACTAAGTGACCTAACGCCCAAGTTACTATATATTTATCTCCTTCTAGATATCCATTTCTTTTTTGATTACATTTAAGTACCTTTGCTATATCTCTTCCTACCGAAGGTTTCTCAGCTAATACTACTGTTTTTGCCACTTATATTTCACTCCTTTAATCAATCTCAACTTCTCCTGTAGCTATATCAAGTGCTCCAATATAAGCTTCTTTAAAAGGAAGATGTATGTTTATATTTGGATAAACTTCATGTACCTTTTTTATTAACTGCTTTCTTACTATTTTATTTTTTACTATTACACTACCATAAACCCCAAGTGGGAAAATATCTTTATTCATATTTCTAGCTAAAGCTGTTACAAGTGTTTTTAGATCATCAACAGCTAGATCTATAATTTCTGTAGCTATTTCATCTTTTTTATATAATTCCATTACAAGCGGTGCAAGTTTTGCTATATCATGCTTTCTTGTAGACTCGCTATATACAAAATCTATTATCTGTTCTGGTGAAGATATTTCTAATTCTTTTTTGATACTTTCCCATAACAAAGTATCTCTACCTCTACCGTCATAGTTTCTTATTATTTTAGAAAGTGCATTTCTAGCTATTGCATAACCACTTCCTCCATCATCTAAAAAATGTCCCCAGCCCCCTACTTTATGAAGTTTTCCATCATTATCTACTCCAAGCGCTACTGAACCTGTTCCTCCAATTACTACTCCACCGTGATATCCATCATTAGCTCCAACTAGAGCTATTAAACCATCATTACATACTTTAAGTTCGTTTTTATATTCTAATCCTCTAAATATACTTGTTATTATTTCTTCTCCCTCGTCACTATCAACACCTGCACCACCAAAACATATACATTTTATTTGATTAATATTTATCTTCTGGCACTCAATTATAGTATCTAATGCTTGCTTAAGTGTTTTTTTAGTCGTTTCGATTCCTGTTGTCTGGTAGTTAGTTCCGCCTACTTTTATTACTTCTAATATATTTCCTGATTCATCACCTAAACATGCTATTGTTTTAGTAGCGCCTCCATCTATTCCCATATAATAATCTTTACTATAAAATTTCATCTTTTCCTCCTAAACAAAATAATATTTATATATACAAAATAAGGAATAATTATTTATCTTGTATATCTTTTATGTTTTTAAGCATTATTGAAACAGTTCCGTCTGTATTATTTATAAATTCAACTTTCTCTTGACTGCTTAAGTACGATATTGGTATCTTAAGTTCTATACCATCATCTGTTACAAGCCTTTGAGTTTTAGCTATCTTTTTCATTACATTTTGGTTAACAGAAACATTTTTTTCTGTTACTCCTTTTGTCTCTAATTCTTCACTATATAAATCTCTAAGTTCTAAATTATCTTTAAAAGTCTTTTCTTTTATATCCTCTATATCTATATTATCATTTTCCTCTATACTCTCTGATATTGCAGTTTTCATATCCCCCATCTTCTTTATATCACCATCATAATATTCATTGATAATTTTTTTAGAAGTTTTATTTATTATATCTACTTTCTCTTTATCTGAAAGTACTGTTTGTGATTTAAGGAAATACTTTGACAAATAACGCTCTTTTACTCCATCAATATCATGCTTCTTCTCTTTTAGAGATATAGTATAGTCATCTAAGTTTATTATTATAAACTCATCTATCTTCTGACTTGTGCTAGGTAGAGTTGTAACTTGTTTTAATACTTTATTTACATTTTTATCATCTTGTTCTTCAACAGAATGAATAAATGAAGTCTTATAATTTAAAATAAATAATCCAAGATAACTTGTCCCATCTCCATTGAATAAAGAACATACTAAATCACATGATGGTATGTTCTCGTTATTTACAATTATAGCATATAGCTTCTCCGCTAATTTTTTACTGACATCTAAGAATTTATCTTTATCTTCTCTAACCTCTTCACACAATGCTTTTATTTCATTATCTTCATTTTCAAAACATGCATTTTTTATATTTACATCTCTAAATACTCTTTCTATATGCGTTTGTATGAAATCAAATATATCCGAATCTTCCGGATGCAATGATTCTGAAAGCATTGGCATACCTATAGTATTATCTAAAATATGTAGTACTAATTTATCAATATTTATTTGTTCTATCATTTATTTTCCCACTTTCTCTATTTTCTCTCTACTATATCTTATCTTATAGTCTAGTGGAATACAAAATACACCTAAGTTTAGGTGTATTATCCGTTCACTATTTCTCCTCCATTTACATGAATGGTTTGCCCTGTAATATAAGATGCATCTTGTGAAGCTAGAAATACATATGCACCTGAAACTTCAACAGGTTGACCTACTCTTTTCATGTTAATAGTTTTACCGTGTTCGCTTACCTTTTTCTCATCAAATGAAGCTGGTATTAAAGGTGTCCATATAGGACCTGGTGCTACTGAGTTTACTCTTACACCTTTATCTACTAGATTCTTTGAGAGTGATCTTGTAAATGCAGTCAAAGCTCCTTTTGTAGAAGCATAGTCCATAAGTGTCTCATGTCCACTATAAGCTGTTACTGAAGTAGTGTTTATTATAGAGCTACCACTTTTCATATGTGGAACACATGCTTTTGACATATTAAAAGTTCCAAACATATTTACCTCAAAGGTCTTTTTAAACTGATCAAAACTTATGTCTTCTATAGACTTAGAAGTATATTGAACACCTGCATTATTTACTAGAATATCAACTTCCCCATATTTTCTAACTACATCTTCTACTAACGAGTAAGAGGTTTCTTCTTTAGAAATATCACCTTTAAAGATATTACAAATACCTCCTTCCTTCTCTATTTCTTTTTTAATATATTCAGCATCGTTATCTTCATCATAATAAAGAATATTTACTACTGCCCCCTGCATACTAAATGCATATGCTACTGCTCTACCTATTCCGCTATCACCACCTGTAATTATAGCTATTTTATCTTTAAGTTTTTCGTCTAACTTATTATATCTTTCATCTTTATATATAGGTAGTGGATCCATTTCACTTTCTATTCCTGGTTGTTTATATTGTTTTTGTGGTGGTGCATTTTTAGGAAACTCCACATAATCATCTCCTCTTTCTTTTGTAAGTTTCTTTAAATCTCTTAATCTTATATTGTCATTTGAAATTATTCCAACATGTTCTAGTATTCTCATATATACCCAGTGAGCTTAGATTTATTTACATATAATTATTCCACATTTCATTATTACAAACTTATATTTATGTTATCAAAATATGATAATGTTTTTATTGACAACAAGTAATATCTGTACTATGATAAATTTTAATAACAATTGAATAGTTTTTCTCTATATTAAGAGGGAGTAGTTATAAAATATAACATCAACAATCTCGATTGGGCAACCAATCTGGTGTTATGTGCCAGACAACATTGGTTACAAGACTTTTAATATAATCCTACATATCTAGTACATGTTTAGGATTATATTAAAAGTCTTTTTTTTTATTCAAAATTAAGAAATAAAAGGAGGAAATAAATGAAAAATTACTTTTCAATGTCTATAGAACAAGTAATAGAAAAACTCAATGTTACTAAAGAAGGTTTAACAGATAAAGAAGTAGATGCTAAAATACAAGAATATGGATATAACGAACTAGTCGAAGGTAAGAAGAAAAATGTATTTCAAATTTTCTTTGAACAGTTTAAAGATATTCTAGTTATTATCCTTTTAGCTGCAGCTATTATTTCAGCTCTTGCTGGAAATCTCGAAAGTACAATAGTAATATTTGCTGTTATAATCTTAAATGCAGTACTTGGAACAGTACAGCATATAAAAGCTGAACAATCTTTAAACAGTCTTAAAGCACTATCTTCTCCAAATGCTAAAGTGCTTAGAAATGGAGAAAGAATAGATATACCTTCTAAAGAAGTAGTACTTGGTGATATGTTAATTTTAGAATCTGGAGATTTTGTTTCTGCTGATGGTAGAATTATAGAAAATTATTCACTACAGGTAAATGAAAGTTCTCTTACTGGTGAATCTGAAAGTGCAGAAAAGTTTTCAGATTCTATCGAAAAAGATGAAATAGCACTAGGAGATCAGAAGAACATGGTGTTTTCTGGAAGTTTAGTCACTTACGGTAGAGCATATGTTGTTGTAACTGGTACTGGAATGGATACTGAGATAGGTAAGATTGCAACGCTTCTTGATTCCACTGAAGGAAAGAAAACTCCTCTTCAAACTAGTTTAGATGATTTTAGTAAGAAACTAGCATTAATAATTTTAGGTATCTGTGCTTTGGTATTTGCACTTAGTATGTATAGAGAAATGCCAGTACTTGATTCACTTATGTTTGCAGTTGCACTTGCTGTTGCTGCTATTCCAGAAGCACTAGGTAGTATTGTAACTATAGTACTTGCTATTGGTACACAAAAGATGTCTAAGGAAAATGCTATTATAAAACAATTACGTGCTGTTGAAGGTCTTGGATCTGTATCTGTAATATGTTCAGATAAAACAGGTACACTTACCCAAAACAAAATGAAAGTTAAAAAGACTTATGTGGATGGAAAAACAATAGATTATAGTGATTTTAATTTAGAAGATAAAACTCAAGAAAAATTACTTAGATGCTCCGTTCTTTGTAATGATTCAATTATTGATAATGATAAAAATAAGGAAATTGGAGATCCTACCGAAATTGCTCTAGTAGACTTAGGAGAAAGCTATAGCATAGACGAATTGGAACTTAGAAAGTTATATAATAGAATCTCAGAAATACCTTTTGATTCTGAAAGAAAGCTTATGAGCACAACGCACAAGATAGATGAAAAACATATTATGTTTACTAAAGGTGCTCTAGATGTTTTAATTCCACGAATTAAATATATAGAAACTTCAGGTGAAGTGAGAGGAATTACTGAACAAGACATAATGGATATTGAAAATAAAAACAAAGAATTCTCTGAACAAGGACTAAGAGTATTATGTTTTGTTTATAAGGAAATTCCTGAAGATAAGTCTATACATTTAGTAGATGAAGGAAATTATACTTTCTTAGGTTTAATCTCAATGGTTGATCCACCAAGACCTGAATCTAAAGCTGCAGTTGCTGATTGTATTTCTGCTGGAATTAAACCTGTAATGATAACAGGAGATCATAAAATCACAGCATCTGCTATAGCAGAACAGATAGGTATATTAAAACCAGGCGATAAAGCTATAAATGGTATTGAATTAGACAAACTATCAGACGAAGAATTAAGAGATAAAGTTGATAATATATCAGTTTATGCAAGAGTTAGTCCAGAACACAAAATAAGAATAGTTAAAGCTTGGCAAGATAAAGATAATATCGTAGGAATGACTGGTGATGGTGTTAATGATGCTCCTGCACTTAAACAATCAGACATTGGAATAGCTATGGGAATTACAGGTACAGATGTTTCAAAAGATGCTGCTTCTATGATTTTAACTGATGATAACTTTGCTACAATTGTAAAAGCTATTGCTAATGGTAGAAATGTTTATACTAATATTAAAAATGCTATAAGATTTTTACTCTCAGGTAATACAGCTGGTATTCTTTCAGTGTTATATACATCTATATTAGCACTTCCAATACCTTTTGAAGCAGTTCATCTTTTATTTATAAATCTTTTAACAGATAGTTTACCTGCTATTGCTATAGGAATTGAAGATCCTAAAGGTGATTTATTAAAAGAAAAACCTCGTGATAGTAAAGCGTCTCTTCTATCTAAGAATTTCCTTAAAGGAATACTTGGAGAAGGTCTTTTAATAACTGTATTCACACTTATTGCTTACCACATAGGACTTGGTAATGGAGCTCATATTGCAAGTACTATGGCTTTTGCTACTCTTTGTTTAGCAAGACTATTTCATGGATTTAACTGTAGAGGAAAGAAATCAATATTTAAGCTCGGAGTATTTTCAAATAAATTTAGCTGGATTGCATTCTTTATAGGTACAGGACTTTTAACATTAGTTCTTACAGTTGGCCCACTAAAGACATTATTTAAAGTTAGCAGTTTAACTGGATACCAATTTGGAATGATCTATTTATTAGCTTTTCTACCTCCTT
>RCNJ01000373.1_pt1 | contig 18733 bp, 13 predicted proteins | sample 2041171 | NCBI WGS metagenome assembly RCNJ01 (sample SAMN09708213, study PRJNA481090) | feces metagenome | biome: feces | host: Pygoscelis adeliae | place: Antarctica: Rookery Lake | collected 2010-03-01 | reverse complement strand
CCCCCCCCTTTCCCCTCGCCTTTATTCCTTGCCCCAAAAGAGAAAACCCCCGCCCCCCCCCCCCCACCCCCTCCAAACGATGCACCAGTAACTCCCCTCTCCTATAATATATCTTATGACTGCTCAACGCCTCCCTTCTGTTTCCGCGATTCCTCTTCTAGGAACGCTAGCTTTTGAGGAGTTCGAGGGCGCTGCGTTTGTCGGTTTTTTAACCCTTCTCTTTGGTCATGCTAAGGTCATGACGGAAGTTGGTGTAATTGGTCGACCAATCTCGGAAGAGTGGTTGACGGCCGTCAGTCATGTGTACGCCTTCTGCCATTTAACCAGCTCTCCGGTCAGTACATCCATCATCTCCAAGAGACTAAGCTCTATGAAGTTTGCGCTCCTGTCGACCGCAAGCTTGTCCTTCCCGTCGCCATTTGTATCTTTGGGAGTGCTTTGGTCCGCATTCGACGCAGCGTTCGCATCTTGTAGCATCGAGTTCATAGTCGCCAAAACGCCTTTCATCGCCTCGTCCCTGCCAGTATCCTTCGGCGTCGGGACGTCGGGTGTCGACATTTCGCCAAGCTCCGCCATCTCCAACTGCGTCCGCGAGATGAACTCCAGCATTCCCGCAACCCTCCGCCTCATATCCAGCATACTGACACGATGCTCCTTCTTAGCGCCATGTCCAGTACCAGGCCTGCCACGACCCGGGCCCTCCTTCGCACTATCATCATGCGCATTCTTCGCCAATCGACTATGGGTCGTCCTCCCGTTCGTCTCTGTTTCATCGCGCGAGGTCACGTCGCGACTTATGCTACGGTGTGGACTGCAGTCATTGTCGCGATTTGCGGTGTATTGGTTTTTTCCTGCTTTCCCTTTTCGTGGATGCGGCGGCCTTCCACCTTTCTTGGCTTTCTCTAGTTTCTCCTTCGGGGGCGGTGAGTGTGCAGGACTCTCTTGTGTAGGTGTCTTGGCTTCCTTCTCCTCTGATACTGTGCCCTGCTTCTCGATCGTGGCTCGTGGTGTGGGTATTATTGCTGTTTCATGGCTATCAGAGTCTGCGAGCACCAGTTAGCATTTCCTCGTTCTAAAGAGATGACAATATCGAACGGAGAACTAGAAGAAGGGTTCAAAGCACCTTCTACCCTCCTCCGCTCAGCACGACCTTTTCGCTTATTGGCTGCCTCCAGCCGTGTCTTTTCGCGCTCTTCGCGCAGCTCCTTCTCTCGGTGGTTGCGCGCAGCAGCACCTCTTATCTTTTTCGCACTACGGTGTGGATCGTTATTCTCATTGTCCGAGTCGTCTGCCTCGATGAACTTCTCCCTCGTGCCCGGTGATGGTGAGCGGGAAAGTGTCCGTTGTCGCTTAGAAGGCTCAGGTTTCCTATGCTAAAGTCAGCATCTGCCCGATATGATGGCATTCTCACAATGCGCTATGATCGAACATACTCTTCACTGTCGCTCCTGCCACGCTTCGTGCGGCGTGTACCACCGTCTGCGCTCTCGGTCTTCTCGCCTTTGCTTGCTTCAATGGCACGGCGCAGCTGTTCTTCTTCATCATATGCAGCATCGCGGCTGTTCATTGTTGACCGTCTCTTCGCATTGGCAGCCTGCGCAGCGCTGGCACTTGACGATGGTTGCGGGTTTTTGCTGCTGCTGCGAGGCTCTCTGGAGCCATCTTTCGAGAACGAAGCCGCACGACTTGTGCTTCGCGAAGGATCCTTGTATAATGGAAGGTAGTGGGAGTATTTTTGCCTAGTAACAAACCGGTTAGCTTATGTTCTGGACTTCGTGCCACGATCGGAAACTCGAAGGACCAGACTGAAGCACACTCGCCAGATTCTCACTTCGGTGAGGACCAATTGTCGCTGATGTAGCAGAGTGGTGTCAAGTCTTCGAGCTCAATGGAACTAGACTTACCCATTTGAAGCTGTGTATATCTTGTGTAGATCCCTGCGGCAGAGCTCGCAGAAGTATTCGTCGGGACTCATGTCCTCGTTTTTTATCCCAACACATCCACCATGTTGCCAGACTTTACAAATATCGCATTGCAAGAAGAATCCAGCAAGATCTTCCGTATAGTCCTCCGGCGCGAGTAGGTCTGGCTCTGCGCCGTCCTTAAGACCCTTCTTGCTGTCTTCCTCACTAATCTGCGGGGGCCCAGGGTATTCGTCCTGTCCACAGATACAGCGGACAGCCTCGTCGTCTTCGCCAACCGGTTCATTGATGCCGTTCACCATGTCGGGGTCTTTCTCGTCGGTGTGCTTTTCTTGTTCTTCGACCTGACCACGCCTCATCCGGCGCGTCGAGAGTGAGTCTTCAAGGTTGTCGTCTAGTGGCTCCAACGACAGAGATTCGTCAGATGTACGCTTGCGCGGTGATTCGGCTTTCGCGGATGTTCGTGTATATCTTTCGCCGCGACCAGATGTGCTTGACGATGTCGACGAGTGTTGTGGTGTGAAATTTTGTGCGTTAGAGTGTCGAGAGCGGATGGACCGCCGAGGAGAGGTTCCTGCCATTGTTTTCTCTGGGATGGATGAATTGACAAGTGACTGATTCCTCGTAGCTGCCTCAGAACGTCATAAAGTTGTCCTGCCTGCCGGATCGTGTGGTTGTGACTCGCGATTGAGCTTCTCAGGGTCGCTCCCGTCGAGCAGCGATAGCTTCGTCGAGTCGCGCGGAAGGGATAACGGAAGCAGATCGGGAATTAGAGAGTATTCGTATTTGGTAAATTGATTGCACGGGTTTAGAAAGAGATTGTATGAGTATAACGCGGACGCTATAAGAGTACGTCGACAGCGGACAGGATCATGGCTTGCTCAATGAAAGACTTGGTGGAAAGTGCTGCTACACCTTCTGTGCCTCTCGTCTCGTCTCGCGGGGCCCGGGGCGAGCAGCACAGTACCCATGCAGCGTCATGCCTGAAAAACACGGCGGCGGCATTATTGAGGTGCCGGGTCCCCGAAGTGGTCTAGCGCAATGGCCTGTAACGTTCAGGTGTTCCTCATGTGTGCTCTTGACAGACAAATCCACCAGCTCACCAAAACCGACGTTTGCTGACGATCACTGATCTTCCATTTACTCGGACTTTGCTACTTGCAAGCATCTTTTCTTGGACCAGCTCGTCGAAATCCGCTTTCACACAAAAGAACGCGACAAATGCCATCAACTGGCTTGTGCGTGGGCTTATAAATTGTAAGGAACTGTCGATGATGCCATAAACTGATTGGCGACGGCGAGTGTGGTCTTGGAGAGAGATACCCCTAAGATATATGTTGTGGTGTGGGAGTTGTGAGCTGCCAGGGGGCTGAACGCCTATTGCTGAGCACCGCTGATATGTTAGTCATTATAGTAAATCGAAGCTAAAGGGGCAAAACCTCGGCATAAATCAAACAATCGTACATTTGTCTCTTTCGATGCTATAAAGTCGCAATCGCGCTGGCCGCCCAACACGTTTCCAGTCAGAGCAGTTGGCAAGTTTCTGATGGCCGCAACTGTTATGGGTAAGAGTGCTCCTTCCACTGTTTGCTCACTTGGGCGTCCTTACCCGAAACCCCACGACGCCTCGGATCGAATTTCTCTACACCTATATCCATAGCCATGAGGGAATTTCTTTTACCTTTCTTCGTTATGCTACTTCTTGTGAAAGGATATCGTTGGCTGACAAGCAATGCGAGGACAGGCCGCCATACCAGAGATATGTCTTCAGATACTGCCCAAGACTATCCGGGACGTCCCATCCGGCCTCTTCCAAGACGCCGATTGCGAGAGCGGTTGTCTCTAGAAGCTGCCGGGAAGATCGTCTACCCACCTCTCACTTCGATGATAAAACCGACGTTCTTTCATCCGTTTACCACCGCACAGGAGGACGAGAGGCCACAGAGGCAGCACCCAACCGATCGTGCCCGCCAAGACGAGATCGAGCACAACTACATTTCACGCCGCAATGTCAAGGATGTGGATAGCGACGACGACTATACAGAGCTCGCATACCGCAGCAGATACTCACGCCATTCGCCAGACTCTTCCGGAAGGTCGTATCGCTACGTTCAGAAACCCGAGACGAGGAACAATAAGCCAGCACCTCCGGCCTCAACTACGTCTTCTGCCGATGGCTACGACTCTTTTGAGAACACGAACAACAAGAAAAAGCGGAAAATTCCAACTCCGGGTGACGCTATATCAAATGGCATATTGCTTCAAAATGATTTGGTATCACTGGGTATATCCACTCCGCCAAATGAGTCACCGTTGCGGGAAGGCGATGGAAATAGAGCAGGTCAGTACTTTCTGTTCCGCGGTAGAATGACAGATCTACGCTCTTGCCACGTACAAGCCGTTTCAGGTAGAAAGGCGATGGTTCATTTATGGACGTTTGGAAGGGGCAGCCAAGTGGTGCTAGTGTTTAAAAGCTTGGGCAAGCGCCATCGTTAGATACTACGCTCCACTGCCACTTCTTGTATTTGTATCTTCTAAGACCAACCAGTTACTAACATATCATTTCAGCTCAACAACCAGGAATTATCTCAGCAGCCATATCCAATGCGGAAAACTATGGCAAGGAGCACAGGAAACTTGGAGACAATCGAAGCTTATTAGAGGCCGTAGCTTCTCGCAATCCCAACCCAGCAGCTGCACAGTTTACCTTCACTTGCGACTCTCAAGTGCCAGGCAGCGTCCCTTGGCCAGCAAGACCCCTACCATCCACACAAAGCATGGGCCAGCCACTCAGCAAGCCTGCTCGGGAAACTCAAGGCACACAAACGAGTCCAAAGGCCAACGTGGTCGACCCCCTTCAGCGCCGTAGGGGCTCGAGCTCCAGCCAGCAGACACCGAAACCGAATCGCAAACCATCCGCACCGAAGAAGAATCGCAGACAAACCGGGAGAGAGTATTTGATTGCCGCGCGCCAACGCCGTGAGCAGCAACAACTGGAAAACCTCCGTCATCCTCCATCGCCGGAAGACCAGTGGATCTGCGAGTTCTGTGAGTATGAAAGCATATTCGGGACGCCTCCGATGGCATTGATTCGTCAATATGAGATGAAAGACAGACGCATCCGTAAGCAAGAGGCAGAGCGCCGCCGTCTTTTAGAAAAAGCTAAGATGAAGGGACGAAAGAGCAAGAGAAATACAAAAGCGAGTGCAGCTACGAAGACGGCGACGACCACAAATGCGGCGACTTGCCACGACCAGACACGCCCCGGCCAAGGCTCCGCGGCCACAAGAAGCGACGCACACACTGAGCCCAAGGAGCCCTACTACGAGGACGGCGAAGTCGAGGAGGAAGAGTACATCAACGATCATAGGCTTCCAACACCTATGCCTCCGCTATCGACTCCTGCGCAGCTTGGTAGTCACACGTCGAAGCCCGGTGCTGTTCAAGGTGGCGCTGGGAGATTGGAGGCATTAGGGAGCTGATAATGCTGGTGTCTGTTGCACTTTCCGCGAGCAGTGCCAGGCACCTATTTTCTTACTCTTTATTGACAGACGTTGCATTTTCTTATGGAGTTGGTCATTGAAAGCATTGCATACACAAGGAGCTATGGGGAGGAGTATGGGGATTTGAAGGTATGGGTAACGACATTCATGTAGATAAGTTGACGACGAGATCATGCACCTTTCCACTCTTATCACAGCAACAACACATACACGACCAGCAGGGATATGAAGAGAGGCGGCGGCGAGGGTGATCACAGCTTTTGGAGAGTTAGTGGTAGTACGGCGGTACCATGAGGGACGAGAAATATGGATACTTCAGGTAGCAAAATAAAGATGTGTAAGGGAGGATTGGCTTGAACTTGTGCATGTAACTGCTACTACGAATGAGGAAACCACGCACTACATTTAAATGTACGCTGTTTGTCTGGAGCAGCCGGACTGCCGCTTGTTACGCCACTGGATGGTCCGATGTGAGATCCAGACACAATGTACAGTATCTCGGCCCGGCCCCTTGGGTGGAGCTTGAAGTGTTTGCATGGCACATGGGCGTAACCTTGAGGTCTCCCAAACTTACTGATGTTTTTAAAAACTTTATATGAACTGGAAGTAGGTATAACATACGAGGCCCGTCCTCGCGAACACCGACATAGAGGCCATTTCAGTGCCGGCTGATCTTGTGCTGCAAATTGTTGAGTGCAAGTGGTAATCACTGCGTTGAGGGCCTGGTGGAGATGGATACGTTTCTCGCATCAATACGAATATTCCTTGTAACACTCTTGTACTCAACTCTTACATAACACAAACATCGCGCAATGGTCGCCCGCATCTTCCTCGAATATCCACGCACAAGCACATGTCATCCCCTCGAATCTCACAAAGATACATCACACTGTCTCACCACCTTGCATGTCTCCAAAATCTGGCATGTTGACAAAAACAGTTTAAGGCAGCCGAGACTACTCCGCGAGTAGGCGCAAACAAAAATATCGGATCGCCACTGTCACTTTGTCGGAGCGAAGAGGTTGGCCGCGGCTAGCGGATAACCCTGTCATGTGCTGTCCCAAAAGCTTGGTATTCGTACCTCCACGAAACGATGGCGCTAACGGAGATCCATCGAAATTGTGCAAACAGGAGCGTTTATGTCGTGATGGTGCCAGAGGAGGCATTGACGACCCCTTTGTTTGGGATCAGCCTATGTGCTTTGGGCCAAGGACTCCAACTCAGTAAGTTCCTTACGCCTTCCACAGAGACGATGGCGCAAGGAATGAGATCAAGGCAACATCATTTTAAGTTTATGGTGAAATACAGGAGGAGCGCATAAGTAGTCTGTACGGACCGCTCTTCCCTCCGTCCCTTCCACAATTCGCGGAGACGATATCGCTCACGCGGAAAGAAAGACGATTCTAGACTCGACCTTCCGCTGAGCTAGTTGCCTCCACCTGTACCACTACTCTATATTTCTCTCTGCCACTTTCTTTCCTCTTTCCTCAAATCTCGCACACATATCGAAGTTATCTACTATACTATTTGCGACAGATCCAACCAACATCTAGAACGCATCTCACTATACTTTTGTATCATCAGCAGCTTCGCGGCATTTTATTACACAATATACGCTAGAGCAAACTCATCAATCTTCGTCTCTCCCTCGCAATACTAGAGGGCGGCCGTGTCTTAAAGCCATCAAGATGGCCCCAGACTTGAACTCAGTTCCAGCCTCACCTTTCCCTCCGACCACCATGCAAGCAACAGACGCGGCCAGAGCCGCCGGCGCCCAACTACCATCAGGCTCAAAGCCAAACATCCTCTACATCATGGCCGACCAACTCGCCGCCCCCCTTTTGAAGATGCACAACCCAAAGTCCAAGATCAAAACCCCAAACCTCGACCGGTTAGCCGAAAGCGGCGTCGTCTTCGACCAGGCATACTGCCCATCTCCCCTCTGCGCGCCATCCCGCATGTCCATGGTCACCGGCCAGCTCCCAACGAAGATCGGTGCCTTCGATAATGCAAACAGTGTTGGATCGGACATCCCTACATACGCGCACTACATGCGCTCGAATGGCTATGAGACTGTGCTGGCAGGTAAGATGCACTTCATTGGCGAGCAGTTGCATGGATACGAGAAGCGCCTGACCAGTGATATATACCCGGGAGACTATGGATGGGTTGTGAATTGGGATGAGCCGGACAGGAGGCTGGAGTGGTACCATAATGCGAGTTCGATCTTGCAGGCTGGTCCGTGTGTGAGGAGTAATCAGTTGGATTACGATGAGGAGGTTATTTATAAGAGCAAGCAGTTCTTGTATGATCATGTTAGGCAAGGGGAGCAAAAGAGGCCGTTTTGCTTGACTGTGAGTTTGAGTCCTCTCGACGAAATTTGTTTAGAGCAGTTGCTAACTAAGTAAAACCTAGGTTTCTCTAACACATCCGCACGACCCATATACAATCGAGGACGAGTATTGGGACATGTATGAGGGCGTTGAAATTGATATGCCAATCGTATCCATACCACGGGAAGAGCAAGATCCACACAGCAAGCGCCTCATGAAGGCCAGCGGCCTCTGGGACCTCAACCTCTCAGAGAAGCAGGTTAGGCGTGCTCGCCGCGCCTACTATGGCGCAGTCAGCTACGTCGATAACTGCATTGGACGCCTGCTCAAGGTCTTGAAGGACTGCAAGCTCGATGACAACACAATCATTGTTTTCAGCGGTGACCACGGAGACATGCTTGGCGAGAGAGGACTTTGGTACAAGATGTCATATTTTGAGGCGTCTGTCCGCGTTCCGCTTCTTGTCCATCATCCAAAGCACTTTGCGCCTCGCCATATTCAGCAGAATGTATCTACTTTGGATATCCTGCCAACCCTGGTCGATCTTGCAGGTGGACGCATGTCAGAGGATGAAGGCTTGGAGATCGATGGTCATTCCTTGTTCCCATTCTTGCGAGGCGAAGACGAGAACTCGGCCATTGATACAACTTATGCTGAGTACTGTGGGGAAGGCACGGTCGCACCACTCATGATGATTAAGCGTGGAAGCTGGAAATACATTACCTGTCCCGCCGACCCAGATCAGCTTTTCCACCTCACCAACGATCCGAACGAGCTCGTGAACCTCGCAGACGATAACGCCTTCTCGAAAGCCCACACCCAAGAGACCATCGACAAGATGCTCAAGGGCTTCCGTGCTGAGGCAAAGGCCAAGTGGGACATGGACGCCATCACCAAGGCAGCGAAGAAGAGCCAGAGACAGAGACGACTTGTATGGAACGCACTGAAGCACGGCAAGTGGACGAGCTGGGATTATAATCCTGCGGAGCACGATGATGGGAGGGAGAAGTACATTAGGAGTCATATGCATTTGGATGATTTGGAGCTTAAGGCTAGGTTCCCGATGGCGGATATGAATGGCTTTGAGGAGGTTAATGGGATTGTGATGGCTAGGAGGGACTAATTGGTGCGAGAGAGGGGAGATGTAATGGGAAGGGTGACGGGTTCTGATGGCGTTTACTGGGCGAAGCGAAGCGTATCATTGTGCTTTCAACATTCAGCATTTTGAGCGATTTAGCGGAATTTTTGTAGGTAGAGACTTTCCTGGCGTTTGTAATCGTTTGCGGCGCTTAATATTGGGTTAGGAAAGATCGGGGGATTCATGTGGCTTTAAAGGGTGATTCAATAATCTTTATCTTCTCACTTCCAACTGGTTGACTGTGGTTTAGAGCGTGCTGGTGCGGTAATCGGTGGTGTTGTTGCCGTTCAGACGCTCGCTTGTGGTGGGCAACCTCAGTCTCGACTTTACCATAACGGACGGCACAGCACAACATCCACAACCTCACCTCAAAGAACAACGGCATTCGACTATTGCATTCGGCCACACCAGACCCCACGAATATCCGAATCCAGCACTTTCGACAAAGACAATTTCACGTCAAAGGGTGGTCAGAATATTGATGTTTCACCTCTCTTCCACAATTGTGACGAAACATTTTCTTATTTAGAAGTTTCGCGATTGAGCGACAGATTGACAGAAGCGACAACACTTCACGGTCACGACTTCGCAATACAATCACCGCCCGACTCGGTGGAGGAGACCACTATACATCGTACGATACGATCGAGCTTTTGCGACAGTCGTAATCAACGTCGCATTCACAACCAGGTCGGCCTGCCTCTCGTAATATATCTACAGCGGCCTTGGATCACAAGGAACGGCCACCAGAACAACCGCCGCACGCAGCTGCAACAAGCCACTGCTGGCGAAGACAAAGTTCTCGCGATACCTTCCAATAACGACGAACACAAACAGCTTCACCAATCCAAACGGACGACAAGATGTCGTCCAGACAATCAGGCTACGAAGACTTCGGTGGCAATGAAAACCGCCAGCTCAAAGAACAAATCAAACAACTCGGCGAAGCACTCACAAAAAACCACCAGCGCTACACTGCGCAAGCCGAAGAACTCCGTCTCAAGAATGAAAAATTTGAGGAGCGCCAGGCCAAGTACGATCGTCTAAAAAAGGCTTACGAGGCGCTAGATGAGGATGCATACGAGGCGCAAAATAAGGCTCAGACGTTGGAGCAGGATAATCGCGAGCTGAACGAGAAATTTAGACGACTGGAGACGGAGGCCAAACGCGAGATTAGGGAGAGAGAGGCCGCGACGAAGAAGGCGGTTGAGAGGAGTGAGAGGTTGGAACGCGACGTGGACAATCTGAAGAGGGGATTGGGGAGGCTGAAGGAGGATAAGGATAGTAAGGTTGATGATAAGGAGATGGAAATTAAGGCTCTGGATTTGATGCTGGATGAGAGGAATGCGGAGGTTAATGAGTCGAAAGATCGGAATCGGAGGTTGGTCATTGAGAATAGGACGCTTGCGCTGAGCTATTCAGAGGAACAGGCGACGAGTAAGAGGTTTCAGGAGGGCGCCGAGGCGTATGAGATGCTTAAGCCGGAGTTGGAGCTTTTGGAGAGTTTGATGGGCGACAATATGATGGATTCTTTGGATTATCCGCCAGGGCATCCAGAGCGCAAGAACAAGTACAAGAGCATGTTCACGGAGCTCGCTGCCTCATTCGAGAGGGAGCAGGCTAGAGGCACAACGCCACAGACTCCTGCTTTCCCTGGCACTCCAATGGCCGCCCAGCCACCCACTCATTCAGACTCTGAGGAAAGGAAGCACTCTCTCCGCGATGCCATAAAAGCCCAGATCGAAAAACAGCTCCCGAACAATCCCAAGTACGGCACCGACTCACCAAGCAGACAACCAGTCTCCTATGATGGCACTACACCAAACAGACAACGCCCAAGTAGCTCGTGCCAAGGCAGTCTCAGTTGTTTTACGCCCACACAGAGAAAGAGCAGCCGTATTGACCAACTCTCGCTTGATGACGACGAGGACGATTCGCCTAAGCCGTCTTCGAGACTTTATCAAGAGGAAGGCCGTCCTAAAGCGAAACCCGAGATCCAGTACGTGGACAGGCCGGTTGAGGTCATCAAAGAGAAGATCGTCTACAAATACCGCACAGTCGAAGTTCGAGTTAAAGTCCCGGTTGAGGTTCCTGTGGAGAAGGTCGTCAAAGTCGAGGTTCCAATCGAGACGATCGTGTACCAAGATAAGGAGGTTGAGAAGATCGTCGAGATTCCTGGCGAGACGCAATACATCGATCGCACGGTCTATTTACCCCGCCATCCCTTCTTCGCGATTACTTATGTCTATATCGACCTCTACATGTGCTTCATCTCACTCTGCCATCAGTATTTTCCTAGGCCGACACTATTCTTAGGCAAGCACCTTCCAGATTGGGTGGCATATATTTTGATCTATCAGCCGCTTACAGGCCGCACATATGAGATCGTGGAGACGTTCAAAAACGAGGACGATGCGGAGAAGAGGAGGCAGGCGTTGAAGAGCCTGGGAACCGACGAGTATGATAGGAAACATGCTTTGTCACGCCTTGTCTCGTCCTCCCCTCCTGCTCCGATATTCACCACCAGCTCCTCCTCGACGGACACAACGGGCGAGGACAAGATCCCAATTACTCCAGTCGCATCTACGGTTGGTCCAGCATCAGCCACTGATCCATTGCCAGAGAACGCAGACTTCCTCTTCCTCCCGACACCCGCCCGTCCACCACAAATTGTCATTAGCACCCAACTCACATTCCGCCGTCCCCACCTCTTCGCCAATCTTCTCATGGCCCTCTTCTACCTCTTTCCCCCTTACCTAGTTTACCTCCTCTACATCCTTATCAGTGAGTGGGAGACCTTCATCAACCTCAACAGCCTCATCCCTAGAAACTCGTGGTACGCCTTCGGGATGGGTGGCAATAGTGGTTATGGTGAGGAGTATGGTGGATATGGTGAGTATGGCGGAGGTGGTTATGGTGGATATATGGGAAGCGGACGACATGTCATTGATCCGGATTGGAGTCTGAGGAAGAAGTTGTGGAAGGGGGTTGCAGAGTTGGGGTACCTTGGTATGGTGGCGGATAAGTTGGAGGCGACGGGGGCTGGGGGGGGTATGTTATGCCTGGCTAAGGCCCCCGAGTCTAACATCGAGGCTATGAACAGCGAGAACGGTGGAAGAAAGTTCGATAGGGGTAGAATGGTATGCCTGGCATTTTGAGAGTCATTTTGCTGGCGTTGTTTCTGGTGGGTGTGATGGCTGACGGATACGTGCTTTGCTTTAGACAGTAGTTTTATATGGCAAATATAGAAAGTTGAAGATGGAATTGATTGCTTTACTACAAGATCGGTTAGCGCCGTTCGGCCGTGTGTTCGGCTGGGGTTGGATCAATTTGCCTACACCGTGATTGGTGGCAAACTCGTTCAATAGCAATAAAAGATAAAATTGGTAGCTATATTAAATTCTTATTACATTTTACATTTATCTCTAACTGTAAGTCAAAAATCATGCCTTACTATTTTGTTCAGGTGGCAGGCTCGCGCGGCCTTGCGGCCGACGGCTCCCCAGCTATGAATTGAAGCTCGGTATTAGTATCAGAGATATCATTGCCAGGCTGGGTAAGGGCTTTTTGTATTTCAAATTTTCAGCTCCCACATATGATCATGTTGTTAAAGTAATAGAGCCAACATGAGTTGTAAAGTTTCTGAGTATTGTAAGTTAACCACATGGCGATGAAGAATGGCAAGAAATCGGCCGCGGCATCTCTGCCACTTCTGGGCGAAATGTTGAAGTTCAACCTCCGACAGCAAGCAAAAATGGCATTTTTCAGTCTCAAAGCGTATGGCAAGATCATGGTAGTTCATTTGTTAAGTTTGGATTGCAACAGAAAGCAAGTACTGAAATCCGAGAGCGGCCGAGAAAATTGCAAATGTCCAGAATGGTCAACTTCTATTGTTATATGGTGGATGTTTAATGTGTTTAAGACCTGTGATTCCACTGAGGCTACTCTCGCAGCAGCCGCCAGTGAGAGATGCTAAAGTGCGTAATTATTATCGTCGAGTACACGTGATCACGCCATGAAGACATTTGTTTTTAGTATTATCATTGCCAACTATCATACAAGCTAGCGCAAGAACGCCAAGCTAAATCGCTTCCGCTTAATGTTTCTGGTGCAAATGTGAAACATCCCATGCAATACCGCGAAAAAACCGCAAAACTTTACTCGTGAGCATCAGCTCAAGAGCACTACATCAAAAGGGCAAAGCAAATTGTCCCTCCTATAACTCTCCCAGCTCAAGCCACCGCTTAGTCATCTTCAGTCAAGTCACCATACTCGAAGATCCCCTTCCTGTTCTCCCTCGCATAGTCCTGCGCAAGCCTCAACTCTTCCAACAACTCAGTATAGCTCTCCTCCCACTGTTTAAGCTTCTTCGGCACGGTGGCGAGACCCTCACCCGCAAGCTGGACATTAACCGTCTCGTCCATCACATTCGCTCCCTCCATGAACAAGGTGATGTGGTGCACACCTTCCCTGTCGGTGAGGTCGAAGTTGGCCACGAGCTCCTTTCCACTAGTCAACTCATGGATGAAATCGAGGGCCTCGTCGGTGTACTGCGTTCCAACTGGGAGCTGGATAAGAGACAACACAGAATCCTCAGCTTGCGCCTTAAGCTTCTGGGCGGAGAATTGTGGACCAAGAGGACGCAACTCCTTCCATGGGATCTTGACCTTATGGCCGAAGTCGATAAACTGGACGTCTGCGACCTTAGCGGTTCTGTCGTTGGCACGGATACGTCCACGGTGCCACTGGCCATCCTTTGGATCCTTAGCAGATACAAAGTCACCATTCTTTGGATCAGCCGGGAGGCCAACGTTGTTGCTGCCACTGAGGTGGAAAGCCTTGAACTGATTGATGAGAGTAGACAATGCGGAGGTGCCCTGGCCAATGACCTGAATCTTCAGTTTTCCGTCCTCAGCAACGTGGGCGACCTTCACCTGCTTCAAGTCCTTCTTGACCTGTGCTGGTGCGGCCTCAGCCTTGCCAGCTGTAGCCCAGTTAGAAGCACCAGTCTCCTCCTCCTCGACATCCTGGGATGGGTCCCAGTTCTGCCACATGTGCTTGCGGTTCTCCTTGGCACGCTGCTGGGCGGCGGAGAGTTCCTCGTAGTTGCCAGACTGTTGAGCCGAGTAGTCGTGCACGGTAGCAAGACCCTCCTCAACAAGCATCTTAGCGAAGCTAACGCGATTAACGAAGATCTCGCCGATGAAGCCACCAATCTTGTCGGTGTTGTGGACGTTGATCTCCACATCGCGCTGGTTGAGGTGGCGAGCGGCAAACTCGTGCGCCTCCTGGCCGAATGGCTCGCCCTGCTCAGAGGCGTTTCTGGCGGACTTTGGTGCGCGGATGCCGCCGAGGACAAAGTTGAGCTTGACGCCCTCCTTTGGTACAAGAACAGTGAAGCGGCCACCACCCTTGACGTAGTCGACGATGGCTGGAATCTTCTTCTGGCGTTGGAGACCGGCCACGTTCATCTTGGCCTTTTGGATGTTCTCGGACGCATCAACGTAGGTCTTGACAGCTGGTGCCTTTGGCGACCACATTCCCTTCTTCTTGGTCTGGGCCTCCTCCTGCGCAGCGAGGAGATCATCGTAGTTTGGAGCGCGATCAGTGTCGTCTCTGCGGTGGCGGATGACAGAAGCCCATCCCTCCTGGACAAGGAGAAGGTTAATGTTGGTGTCGTTCAGCAAGACAGTTGCAACCTCTTTCTCCTCGTACTCGCCGTTGGCAGCCTTCTTTCCATCAATAATGAAGCGGATCTGCTTGCCAATAAGCTTCTTGCGGAGGAACTCCTTGGCAGCATCTCTGAATGGTGCCTCGGAAGCCTCGTTTTGTCTTGGGCCACGAATGCTGGAAATGTTTAATCTCTTCTCGGCAATGGTGCTGGTCTTGACGAAGATGGTGTCGGCGCTGAAGACACGAATGGCAGTGGCTGGGGTAGCGGCCGAGTTGTCGACAGTCTTCTTGACATAGTTTCTCCACATTCCGTTCTTCTGCTCCTGGGCGAATGCCTTGGCGTCGCGGATCTCCTTCATGTATGGTCCGACCATAGTCGAGTGGTAGTCGAGTGGCTCTGCGAGACCGGCTGCGTTAAGGAGAACCCCGACGTCACCCTTTGGATGCTTCAGAATTCCGATCACCTGGTTCTGTGGGCTGAGGCCAACGACTGTGAAGTCGACACGGCGCTGCAGCAATCTCCTCTCGACGAAGTGGCGTGCCTCCTCGGCAAATGGCTCTCCTGGAGTTGTCTGCTGGGTCTCCTGGTTGACTCTTGCTGTGCTTGGTGCCTTGATACCGGCAATAAGTGCCATCAAGTTGTAGTGCTTCTTATCGGAGGCCCACACTCTGATGAGAGCGCGGTCACCGGAAATGACACGCTCGACCTGAGCCTTGACGGTCTGATTCTTGAAGTTCTTCATGAACTCAGCTGGGTTGCCAACATCGTTCTGGACATCAATGATGCCATCGTCGTTCTGGTTCCATATTCCCAGACGCTCTGCGCGTGCGTCCTTTTCCAGGTCTCTAAGCTCCTCGATAAGCTGGGCCGTCTCCTCTGGGTCATCTTTGCGACCTGCCGAGTCTCTGACCTCCGCGCAGCCGTTGCGGACACATTCTTGTGGGTAGAGAACATCCTCAATCCAGACGATTCCGAATTGGCGCTTGGTCGTTGGGATCTCGTACAAGACCTTGAACTGCACAACCTTGCCCACGAGAACCGTGAGGAGGGAGTTTCTCGAGCTCCAGGCGTGTGGCTCGTCACCTTCTCTCCTCAGGCGAGGTGCGGTGACATATGCGAATGACAGAGTGCGCTCTGCAGTGGAACCCTCTACAATCGAGGTCAAGACGATGGTGTCTCCACTCAAGACAGCCTTCACTCTGCCAACAGTGCCACCGATGGTAGCCATGATGAATATTGATCTGCGGCGATCAAAGGACTCGACAAGATCGCGTAAGGGGGATTCTCTATATAACCCAGTCAGCATAGTCCCACTATCATATGGCTCTGCCCTCGGTGCGGCCAATGGCCAGACACCATCTTCCGACTGTGCTGGGTCTTGTGAACGGCGGTTGTTTTGCATCGAAGACATGGTTTAACTGCCTTTAAGCGCTTGCTGTAGTGTTTGGTAGCTTGCATATAATCGTATATGGCGGAAGAGTGCTTGCTGATTCCCAATGTGTGCTGGATGGAGTATGTGTTGGCTCTGCAGATGTGACGGCCCGCCAGCAGCAGTGCCTTTCATGCTAACCACATCCTCGCGCTTTACAGCACATGTCACTGTCGTTCGACGCTGCATAGAGATGCTACATTTCGGGGGAGCTCACAGCTGTCGGATTGAGTTGCGACACTGTCGTGCGTGGGCGCAAATGCTGTAAGATGTCGCTATGTCTATACCTCGACGCACCTCCGGAAGACATTAGGAAAAGGGTGAAGCCGTACCAGTCCTACTCAGTGCAATTGCAGTTATTCTTCCGCGTTGTAGTATACAGAGTCGCTGTCTGTATCTTTGTTCGTAACTGTGCAGAGGCGGAAAATGCGTCGTGTTGTAAAGGTGTGATCTGTCGTTGTTGTCGAGGAGCTCTACAATTTACCTGGGGTCGGGCGAGCTGTCCACAATTCTTATCAGATCGTGGTGGAAGCAGGGGTCCTTGGAGATATCGCTTCTGATTGGTGGATTTTCCCAATCAGCCATGCAGGCTCAGTTTCGAGCATCGTCACGGGACATGCATTTGTGCCCCCTGAAAACATTACACGAGGACAAGTCTTCACATTTTATGAGGCTTACGACGAGTAGATCATATTCATGGTCATGTTTTATGTTGGCGCTTGGGATCAAGTATAACGTAATATTTCGAAACTACCAAAGAATCACTAACAGCTCAAGATGCCATATGTACCGAGTTACTTCCGAAGCCTGTGGCATACGGAGGTATTAGTCCCGGTATTTGTATGCTCAAAGTAGCTGTTTGGCCCTTCAAGCATTGCATTAGTCACAAGAGGTCCATTCAAACTGGCAGAAGTTTAGGCAAGATCCTCAATTGGTAGTTATCCCTACAAACTTTCGACGAGAAACGTGTATGCCAGAACGCTAGACGTTACAACGAAAATCATCCATCATATTCAACTAGTGGTACATTTAAGCGGCAATGCCGATGACACCGCAAGCTGGGCGGAGACCAGCGTTTCCGGTCTTGAGGGACTCTGCGTGTCCTCCCTTGCCGAGGTCATCAGTGCCGGAGTGGACAACAATGGTGCGCTAGAGCAGAGGTTAGCTATGGGTCTTCTAAGCGTATACGAAAGAACTTACGCCAACGACGGAGTCTGGGCCGATCAACTTGATGAGCTTATCGGTGACAGAGCCCTTGGCGTTTCCGCTAGCATCGGTCTTGTAGTTTCCGAGGTCACCAACGTGGCGCTCCTCGTCAGTTGGGGCACCGTGGTTCTTGCCCTTTGGGTTAACTATGCGGTTGTTAGTCTCATTCTAAAGCTGCAGTGGGTCTTGAGGTATGCTCACAATGTGGGCCAGCGGAGGTGCAGCCGTTGGTGTTGTCGCCGAACTGATGGACGTGCATGCCACGCTCAACGTTGGCGTCGTTTCCGGTGATATCCCAGGAGATGGTGGTGGCGGAGTTCTCCCCAGTCTGCTCGAAGGTGACGGTGCCAGTGACCTTGGAGTCCCCACGGAGCTGTGCAACTGAAAGTGAGAGTTAGCAGCTGTGATGTATGTCGCCAGTGATGCCGTCAACTGGCGCCAAGCTTGCAGCGACGCAGGTGTCTTATCAGAGGCCAATGGCACAACATCTTGATGCCTAGAAGCACCTGAGTAGATACTTCCATCCACCAAGGTTGCTTTCCTTCCAACTGAGAAGGTTTATTCGGGAAATATGCTCATCAATGCCCTTGCGACCTTAGATCTACGTCTGACTGGTCGATCGATGACCCTCTCTGCTTCTGGCGCTCCCATAAGAGCCTTGGCTGCGTCAAACGTACCTGCTTTGACCATGTTTGCGGTTTATAAGTTTATCTGATTAAGTGATGGAGTATAAGGTGTTGTGGTGAGATGAATTGATGAACTGAAGTGGGAGAATGTAGAGAAGACGTAATTTCGGTCGTCGAGCTCGTTGCCCCGCTCCGAACGGCGGGGTTGAGTAGCCGATAAGACCCTGGCCTGTCTGACGTCAGGGCTTTCTTTGAATACTCGACAACTCGGTATTTAAATTCAAATACTCTCTTTCTAACCTTCTACTCCACTGTGATTCCTGCCAGATTCTTTGTTTCTTCATTCAACATACTTTTCATTGCGCCGATTGTTGTTCTGTTTCCTCAAACTAGACCTCCGCTCTACTTGTGAAGTCACCCCTCGAGCATGAGCGTCTGCTGCAACCACCCCATTACCACAGAACCAGATCCGCCTCGATCTACTGACCGTAACTTGGTCAACCACATTCGCACACGCTTCACATGCTCGCCATGTAGCAAAGCACTCCTACGCGAAGCAAACAACCACCGTCTCATAGATTTCATCAAGTTCTTCATCATCCGCAGCCGGTCGTCGCTGCTAACCGATCCACCTTTGCCTATGATCATTCACCAATCACCACATACATAGGCTGGGTATGAGTAGCCTGTAGACAGGATATGACTAACATACACTCAATACATACAGCTCATCCACTGTCGCCTGACTAGCCGCACGAACAGCTCAAAAATGGCAAGAACGCTCCCATCCCATCGTATTTTTTATAATTTATGGTTTGGTATTAAGTGAATGAAAACATGAAACGGCCGGATGGTGTAGTTGGTTATCACGTATCCTTAACACGGATAAGGTCCTGGGATCG
>RCNJ01000488.1_pt1 | contig 18757 bp, 14 predicted proteins | sample 2041171 | NCBI WGS metagenome assembly RCNJ01 (sample SAMN09708213, study PRJNA481090) | feces metagenome | biome: feces | host: Pygoscelis adeliae | place: Antarctica: Rookery Lake | collected 2010-03-01 | reverse complement strand
GTAGAGCGTCTTGATGCCCTTGCGCCATGCGTAGATCTGGGCACGGTTGATATCGCGGGTCGTGGCGGTGTCCTTGAAGAACAGCGTCAGCGAAAGCCCCTGATCGACGTGCTGGGTCGCGGCTGCATACGTGTCGACGATCTTTTCGTAACCGATTTCGTAGGCATCCTGGTAGTACTCCAGGTTGTCGTTGGTCAGGTACGGAGCCGGGTAGTACACGCGGCCCAGCTTCCCTTCCTTGCGGATCTCGATCTTCGCGGCCACCGGGTGGATCGAGGACGTCGAGTTGTTGATGTAGGAGATCGAACCCGTCGGCGGCACGGCCTGCAGATTCTGGTTGTAGATGCCATGCTCCATGACCGAAGCCTTCAGCTCCTCCCAGTCCTGCTGGGTCGGGATGTGCACGTTGGCGAAGAGCTCGCGGACCCTTTCGGTCTGCGGAACCCATTCCTCCTGGGTGTACTTATCGAAGAACTCGCCCGAGGCGTACTTCGAATCCTCGAAGCCACCGAATGTCTCGCCCGTTTCCATGGCCAACTTATTCGATGAGGTCAGGGCGTGGAAGAGCACGGTGTAGAAGTAGATGTTCGTGAAGTCCAGGCCCTCTTCCGAGCCGTAGTGGACGTGTTCCCGTGCCAGGTAGCCGTGCAGGTTCATCTGGCCCAGGCCGATGGCGTGTGACTGCTTATTGCCTTCGGCGATCGAGGGGACCGAACCGATGTAGGACATATCCGACACTGCGGACAGCGCCCGGATGGCGGTCTCCACCGTGGCGCCCAGGTCAGGGGAATCCATCGCCTTGGCGATGTTCAACGAGCCCAGGTTGCAGGAGATGTCCTTGCCGATCTCCTCGTAACCGAGGTCCTCCTTGTACACGGACGGTGACGAGACCTGCAGGATCTCCGAGCAGAGGTTGCTCATGATGACCTTGCCCTTGATCGGGTTGGCCCGGTTCACCGTGTCTTCGAACATCACGTACGGGTAACCCGATTCGAACTGGATCTCCGCGAGGGTCTGGAAGAACTCGCGGGCATTGATCTTGGTCTTCTTGATCCGCGAATCATCGACCATCTCGTAGTACTTCTCCGTGACGGAGACGTCGGAGAAGGGAATGCCGTAGACGCGCTCGACGTCGTAGGGCGAGAAGAGGTACATGTCCTCGTTCGTCTGCGCCAGCTGGAAGGTGATGTCGGGGACGACCACGCCCAACGAGAGGGTCTTGATGCGGACCTTCTCGTCGGCGTTCTCCCGCTTGGTATCCAGGAAGCGGTAGATGTCGGGGTGGTGGGCGTGCAGGTAGACGGCACCTGCGCCCTGACGGGCACCGAGCTGGTTCGCGTAGGAGAAGCTGTCTTCAAGAAGCTTCATCACCGGAATGACGCCGGAGGACTGGTTCTCGATCTGCTTGATCGGCGCACCGTGTTCGCGGATGTTCGTCAGCGACAGGGCAACACCGCCGCCGCGCTTGGAGAGCTGAAGCGAGGAGTTGATGCCACGGGCAATGGACTCCATGTTGTCTTCAACGCGCAACAGGAAGCAGGAAACCAGCTCGCCGCGCTGGGCCTTGCCGGCGTTCAGGAACGTGGGGGTGGCCGGCTGGAACCGACCGTCGATGATCTCGTCGACGAGTTGCGTGGCCAGCTCTTCCTTGCCACGGGCCAGGTGCAGGGCGACCATGCACACGCGGTCCTCGTAACGCTCCAGGAAACGCTTTCCGTCGAACGTCTTCAGCGTGTAGGAGGTATAGAACTTGAAGGCGCCCAGGAAGGTCTCGAAGCGGAACTTCTTCTTATAGGCGTGCGCGTAGAGGCCACGCACGAAGTTCATCGTGTACTGGTCGATGGTCTCGCGCTCGTAGTACTCGTGCTTCACGAGGTACTCGAGCTTCTCGTCCAGGTCGTGGAAGAAGACCGTATTGTTGTTCACATGCTGCAGGAAGTACTGCCGCGCCGCCGCACGATCTGCGGCGAACTGGATCTTCCCCTCCTTGTCGTAGAGGTTGAGCATGGCGTTGAGCTCGTGGTAGCCCAAGCCCTGGAAGGCCTCAGGGACTTCCTTGGTATCGGTCTTCACGGTTGGCTCTGCGACTGTGGTGTCCAAAACTCTTCCAATCCTTGGCGTACACGGGTGACGTCTTCCGACGTCCCCATGAGTTCGAAACGATATAGCACGGGAACCGAGCACTTGGCGGAGATCTTGTCCGCCGCCAGGCAGTAGGTGGTTCCAAAGTTTGTGTTGCCGGCGCCGATGACGCCGCGCAGCAGCTGCCGGTTGCCCTCGTTGTTGAGGAACCGGATCACCTGCGGGAGAATCGACCGCGCCCCCTTCTCCCCACCGTAGGTGGGCAGAACCAGGACATACGGTTCGGTGGCCAGCAGTTCTGGTTCGCTGGCATAGAGGGGAATCTGCGCCGCATCAAGCCCCAGTTTCTCGATGAACCGTTTCGTGTATCCGGAAACGGAGGAGAAGTAGATCAGGGAACTGTTCGTGGTGTTTGCGGTGACCGGACCCGTGGTCCGCTCATCCACCGCGATGTCGCCAGACATGGGACCGGCCTCCAACTGCTGGTGATGGGTGTTGTTGCCTAGGCCACGCTCGAGGCGGCCACGGCCAGTTCCTCGATCTTGTCCGGGCGGAAGCCTGACCAGTGGTCGGCTTCGGTCATGACGACGGGGGCCTGCATGTAGCCGAGGGCGCGAACGCGCTCGAGGGCATCCGCATCCTGGGAGATATCGACCTTCTGGTAGGCAATGCCCTTCTTGTCCAGCGCTCGGTAGGTGGCGTTGCACTGCACGCATGCTGGCTTGGTATAAACCGTGACGGTCATGGCGTTGATCCCCTCGTACAAAATGTGTGGTCATCTTCGTTGTTTTTCCCGGATTCCCGGGGGTCCGAAAGCGGGCCATCCGAGCGTTGGCGGGAGTGGAAACCGTTCCCGCCCCGTGGGGCGCTTCCTGAGATTTCAATACTACATGTAGTACAAGGAACAGCAAGCGACCCCTATATGTTGTCTTACAAGTATGTCATTCCCCACTCTGGTAGTCCACAGAGGGTGTGGAGAAACGCATCCCAAATTGCCGCACGAATCCGGGGTTCAGGCACTTCCATCCACAGGCTGTGCATCGAAGATGCCCACAACCGAAGAGCTGGTGTGTCGTTCTGGGACGGCGTGTCGCCACCCCTTCGGGAAGGCACCGCCCGAAGGCTCGACGGTAGGCTGGCTCCAACCGCAGCGGAAGGAACTATAACTGACATGACCACGGTCTCAGAACACATGATCGCCACTCTCCGGGCCAACGGCGTCCAACGAATCCATGGCGTCCCCGGAGACTCCCTCAATGGGCTCACCGATGCCCTGCGCAAGGACGGGACGATTTCCTGGTCCAACGTCCGCCACGAAGAGGCCGCCGCCTTTGCCGCCGGGGCAGAAGCCACCATGACCGGGGGGCTGGGCGTCTGCGCCGGCAGCTGCGGTCCGGGCAACCTGCACCTGATCAATGGGCTCTACGAGGCCAACAGGTCACGCGTACCGGTGCTCGCCATCGCCGCACATATCCCCAGCGCGGAAATCGGCAGCAACTACTTCCAGGAAACGCACCCCCAGGACCTCTTCAACGAGTGCTCGGTCTTCAACGAAATGGTCTCCACCCCGGATCAGATGCCCCGGTTGATGGAGATCGCCATGCGGACTGCCATCGAAAAGCGCGGTGTTGCCGTGTTGGTCATCCCTGGTGACGTGGCTTTGGCCCCGGCGACCAATGAGCGCATCACCCACATCCGCCGTGCCAACCCGGTGGTGATGCCCTCGAGGGAGGAACTCGAAGAAGCTGCAGGAATCCTCAATGCCGGTTCCAAGGTCACGATCCTTGCCGGCGCGGGCGTGGCAGGTGCGCACGACGCGGTGGTGGGCCTGGCAGACACACTGGGAGCACCCATCGTCCATGCCCTCGGCGGCAAGGAGCACATCGAATACGACAACGAGTTCGACGTCGGCATGACCGGGCTGCTCGGTTTCGCCTCGGGCTACCGGGCCATGGAAGACGCCGACACGCTGCTGATGCTGGGCACCGACTTCCCCTACCAGCAGTTCTTCCCTTCCAAGGCCCGCATCATCCAGGTTGACATCCGTGGCGAGCAGCTCGGCCGTCGCGCCCCGGTGGACCTCGGAATGGTGGGGACGGTGGCCGATACCGCCGAAGCTCTCCTGCCGATGCTCAAGCGCAAGTCCCGAAGATCCCACCTGAAGGACGCGCAGAAGCACTACCGCAAGACCCGCGAGAAGCTCGACGATCTGGCCACGAAGACACGTAAGGGCAAACCGCTGCACCCCCAGTTCGTTGCTCGTAGCCTGGATCGACTCGCCTCCGATGACGCCGTGTTCATCCCCGATGTCGGCTCCCCGGTCATGTGGGCATCCCGCTATCTGACCATGAACGGCCGGCGCCGCCTGTTCGGTTCCTTTGCGCACGGGTCCATGGCCAATGCGCTCCCCCAGGCCATCGGAGCACAGTCCGCAGCACCGGGACGCCAGATCGTTGCCATGTGTGGTGACGGCGGATTGTCGATGCTCATGGGCGAGTTGCTCACGGTGGTGCAGTCGAAGCTGCCGGTGAAGATGGTGGTCTTCAACAACTCCTCGCTGAACTTCGTGGAGCTGGAGATGAAGGCGGCCGGATTCGTGAATTACGCGACCGACCTGGAAAACCCGAACTTCGCTGATGTGGCCAACGCCGTCGGGGTCCTCGGCCTCCGTGTCGAAAGCTCGGCCGATCTGGATGCGGCACTGAAGAAGGCCCTGGCCCATGACGGACCAGCGCTCGTCGACATCGTCACGGCGCGTCAGGAACTGACCATGCCACCGACCGTCACGGCCGAACAGGCCAAGGGATTCGCCCTCTACGCCGTACGCACGGTCATGTCCGGCAGGGGCGACGAGCTGCTGGACCTCGCGGCAACGAACTGGCGTCAGCTCTTCTAGGACGAACAACGGGAAGCCCCGGGGCAGTCTTCACCGCTTCGGGCTTCCCGGAAACGCTCTGCGTGGAACTCCGGGAACGGAGCTCCACGCAGACCGACTCGCTTACTCCAACTGTGCCCTGACCTCGTTCTTACGAATTTTTCCGGTGGCTGTCTTGGGGAGCTGTTCGAAGACACGGACCGTCTTGGGCACCTGGAAGCGGGCGAGATGCTGCTTCGCGTGGGCGATGATTCGTCCCTCCAATTCCGCCTCGGGCACGGAACCGTCGGGGACGACGACGGCACACACCAACTCGATCCACCGGTCGTCGGGGATGCCGATGACACTGGCCTCCGCGACGCCCGGGCAGGACAACACCACCCGTTCCACGGCTATCGAGGAAACGTTCTCACCACCGGACTTGATGATGTCCTTCAGCCGGTCCGAGAACCAGAGGACTGCTTCCTCATCCAGATGCCCGATATCGCCGGAGTGGAACCACCCATTGGCGAAGGAAGCCTCATTGGCCTGCGGGTTGTTCCAGTAGCCGGAGCAGACATTCGGGGACCGGTAGGCGATCTCGCCGACCTCGCCGACCGGCAGCTCCCGTCCTGTCGGGTCCACGATGCCTATCAGCACGGAGGGCGTCTGCGTTCCCCAGGAGTCGGGGGCGCTCTGTTGGTGTTCAGGCCACTGCATGGCGGTGGCGGGCAAGACCTCCGTCTGCCCGGAGCCGAGGACGACGGCGGCATTGGGGTACATCGCGTCCACGCGCTCGAGCAGCTCCGTGGGCATCGGCGCCATGGCATAGATCGCGGTCGTCACCGAGCTGAGGTCCCGCGGTACGGCCGCCTGGGCTTCAGCGCAGGCCGCGTGCATCATCGGCAGCATCATCATATGGGTCACACCGTATTTTTCGATGCTGTCCAGTGCGACCTCCGGGTGGAAGGCCGGCCCGGGCAACACCACGGTGCCGCCCATCCCCAGTATCGGCATGACCAGCGTGTTCAGGGCGGTGACGTGGAACAGGGGCAGCACGGTGAGCATGACCGAGGCGCTGGCACCCCAGCTCTCACGAACGGCGATCGCATTGCTCAGCGTGGCGATGGTCACCGACACATGGCTGGTCAGCGTCCCCTTCGGGCGTGCGGTGGTCCCGGAAGTGTAGAGGCACTGGACAGTGTCCCGGTCGTCGATGAGGACCTGCAGCGGATTCGTGGTGGCGCCGTCGACGAGGGCGTCCCAACCGTGTGTCGTCCGGTCGGCCACCGGGGCCGGATCCTCCTCACGGACAATGACGTTGGTCACGCCGGGCACCTGGGCCGCGACTGCTTCGGCCAAGGGGCGCAACGGCGGGTCGCAGATGACCACCGGGGTCCCGGAGTCGGACAGGATCCACGCCAGGTCCGCGGGTGAGAGCAGGAAGTTCACCGGCATGCAGACCAGTCCGGCCCGGGCACAGGCATAATACGTGGCGAGCATCTGCCATGAGTTCATCATGAACAGCGCCACGGGGGTGCCGGGTGCCAGCCCAAGCCCCAGCAGCGCATGGCCGAACCGGTCTGCGGTGGCGGCCAGTTCGCGGTAGGTCACCTCCCTTCCCTGATCAACGACGGCGACTCGATCCGGGTAGAGCGCTGCCGTCCGGACGAGCCCGTCGCCAACGTTGGCGCGGGTGGCGAGATTGTAATCGAGCGGGTCGACAAGCGACAGATCGGGCTTCATTTCGGGTCCTTTAATCGTGGCGGCGGTGCGGGGATGGGCAGAGGATGATCGGGGCCAGGCCGGTTTCCGTTCCGGACAGAATCAGGCTTTGATGCCGTCGAGCCGGGAGAGGACCTGCAACATCACTTCGTCGGCGCCGCCCCCGATGGAGGCTAGACGAGAGTCACGGAAGAAACGAGCGGTCCAGGTTTCTTCGATGTATCCGAGGCCCCCATAGAACTGGATGCACGAATCGGCAACCTCCCGGACCAGGCGACCGGCAGTGAGCTTGGCAACGGAAGCCATGCGCGTGATGTCCTTACCGGCCAGGATGGCTTCGCAAACCTGCATGTTGTGGCTTTGCAGCAGGTCGACCTGTGCCTGGAGTTCGGCCAGTTTGAAAGCGACGTATTGCTTGCTGGCCAGGGGTTGGCCAAAGACCTTGCGTTCATGCACGTAGGCACGGGTGCGCTCCAAAGCGTGATTGCATTGTCCGACGGCTGAGTAGGCCACGAACATCCGTTCGACGATGAACTGCTGCATCTGCTGCTGGAACCCACGGCCAATCTCGCCGATCGTATTGGCAACAGGTACGCGAACTTCATCCAGAATCAGCTCGGCGGTATCCGAGCAACGATTTCCCAGCTTGTCTAGCGTTCGCGAGATTTCGAAGCCCGCAGTATCGGTCGGAACGATGATCTGGGACATTCCCCGGTGGCCCCCCTCATCAGAGGTGCGGGCCAACAGGCAGACCCAGTCGGCCTGGGCACCATTGGTGATGTAGGTCTTTCGGCCGGTGATGACCCAGTCGTCACCGTCACGGACCGCTTTGGTACGCAAGGCAGACACATCCGAGCCCATGTCCGGCTCACTGACGCCGATCGCTGCGACCGCCGTGCCCGCGATCGCCGGCGCTAGGTACTTCTCCTTGAGCTCGTGCGTGCCGAGCTCGGCAATGGAGGGCGTCGCCATCATGGATTGAACACCCAGCGCCATGCTGATGCCCGAGGCATGGATGCGCCCGAGCTCCTCGCAAGCGACCATCATGAACGAATGATCGGCACCTTCTCCCCCGTAGTCCGGGTCATATTCCAGCCCCAACAGACCGACCTCGGCCGCCTGGGGAAAGAGCTCGTGCGCGGGAAACCGGCCCGCCTCTTCCCATTCATCGACATGGGGATTGACGGCCTCGTCGACAAAATGTCGGATGGATTCGCGGAAGGCCTCGTGTTCTTCGGTGAGTTGCATAAGTCGAGGATATGACGGGGCTCACACTAAAAGCAAGCATGCTTGCTTGTTGTTATTGTTCATGCAGCGTTTCAGCACCCAAGATCCACTGGTGCCTCCGCCCTTCCAATCGCGAAAACCCCCACACAAGGGCCCTGGTCGAATGGCCGGGGTGCCACGGCTTCCCTCCCCAAATGACCGCCCCGGGGGAAATGGAGGACCCCACCCGCTTGCCCAACCACGGTGGGCTCGCCAAGATGGATGATGACCGCGCACGAGTCGCGGACCAATCCCGCACGTTTCTTCGGTACCGAAGAGGCCGAGGAAGGCACGAGGACCTTCTCCGAGCGGCGTCCACCACACTGGACGGGGACAGCACCACGGGAGGAACCGAAGTGACCACCACTGCCGAACCGAAGCAGGACCGCAGCCGGATCACCCGGCAGCGCCTGCTCGAGGCGACCGTCGTCTGCCTGGCGGAGGAGGGGTGGCAGACGGCGACCGTCAGCGCCATTTCCACCCGCGCCGGCATCAGCCGGGGTGCTGCGCAGCACCACTTCCCGACCCGGGAGGACCTGATCCTTGCGGCATTGGACTACATGTTCGAGCGCCGTAGCGCCCTCGCCGATGGCGCTCCCCACGTCGAGGGGACAGGAACCGAGCAGATCGAGGCCATCGTGCACCTCTTCGCCGAGCAGTACACCGGAACCCTCTTCCGCGCCGCCCTTCAGGTGTGGACGGTTGCCGCCGCGGACCAGACCCTACGTGAGCGGATCATTCCCCTGGAACGAAAGTTCGGTCGCGACATGCACCGGATGGCAGTACGGTTGCTCGACGTGGACGACAGCGACCCCACGATACGTGGGCTCCTCCAAGCGACCCTCGACATGGCGCGCGGCCTCGGCCTCGCCGATACACTCAGGGACGATTCACGGCGTCGAGGCCACGTGATTTCCGCGTGGTCGACCCAACTTGCCGCCGCTCTTGGGAAGGCATGACGGCACTGTCCCGTTCTCTCCGAAACGAGAGTCTAGCCACTCCTCCCCCGGCTCAACTACCAGGGTCGACGCCATCGGGCTAGCATGGTGACGCCGCGTTTCACTACTCGGCAGTAAGCACGTCTTCTCCCGGTCGTGGGGGAGAACACATCCGTTGCAGAGCGGGGTGATCTTGGCCATTGTTCCGACGCGAAGGAGTACTGATTGTCTGACGCAGAAGGGCACCCGAAGGGTTCAGCCGATTCGCCTCGCCCCGGGATCGATCGCAGCCGCTTTGGCATAGCCGGCCGTCACCGGGGACCTGACTCCGAGGAAATGCGTCCCCCGATCTCCAGCAGCGAGATGAGCAAGGGTCCCGTCGAGCTCTCCGAGGAGCGCGGACCCCGGGTCAACTGGCGCGTCTTCATCATCTCCTCGGCGATCATCCTGGGATTCTCCGTTTGGGCGATGGTCCTGCCGGACCAGGCCTCCGCGACCATGCAAGCTGCCGTGACGTGGATATCGACCAACCTCGGGTGGTTCTACGTCGTGACGATCACCCTGGTCATCCTCTTCGTTCTCTGGGTGGCTTTCTCCAAAGAGGGCGGAGTCCGGTTGGGCCCGGACCATTCGCGCCCGCAGTACAATCTCTTCACCTGGGTGGCCATGCTGTTCGCTGCCGGGGTCGGCATCGACATGCTTTTCTATTCGGTCACCGGCCCCATCACCCAATTCATCACCCCGCCGTCGGCTACTCCCGAATCGGCCGAAGCCCTCCAGGACTCGGTCATCTGGACGATGTTCCACTATGGCATTGCCGGATGGTCGATGTACGCCCTCCTGGGCATGGCCATGGGCTACTTCGCCTATCGGTGGGGAATGCCCCTGTCGATCCGTGCGGTGCTGTATCCGCTCTTGGGTAAACGGGTTCGCGGGGCCACCGGCGACGTGATCGACATCTTCGCCCTCGTGGGGACCGTCTTCGGCGTGGCCACGTCGATGGGTATCGGGGTCGTGCTGCTCAACGTCGGGTTCGCGTGGCTCTTCGGGATACCGGAGGGACTGGCCCTGCAGATTGCCTTGGTGGTGGTCGCCGTGATCATGACGGTGGCCGCCTGTGCCTCGGGGGTGGATAAGGGCATCAGGCTGATCTCGGAGCTCAACCTCTGGGCTGCCGGCGCCATGATGCTCTACATCCTGATCACCGGCAAGACCGCGTTCCTGCTCAACGCCATGGTGGAGAACATCGGCAGGTTCGTCCTGACGTTGCCCGAGCGCACCTTGAAGACCTTCGCCTATACCGATGGCGGCAGTGAGTGGATGGGTAGTTGGACCTTGTTCTTCTGGGCCTTCTGGCTCGCCTGGGGCCCCTTCGTCGGGCTCTTCCTCGCCCGGATCTCCCGTGGGCGTACGTTGCGCGAATTCGTGATCGCCGCGATCACCGCACCGGTGTTATGCGATTTCTTCATCGTCACGATCTTCGGCAATAGTGCCCTGCGCCAGGTGCTGGAGGGCAACAGGGACTTCGCCCAACTAGCCATCGATAGTCCCGAGCACGGCTGGTACGCACTGTTGGAGATGTTCCCCGGCGCACCCTTCCTGATCGGTCTGGCCACGTTGTCCGGCATGCTGTTCTATCTCACCAGTGCGAACTCCGGTGCCATGGTCATGGCCAACTTCTCCTCATCGATTCCCGACCCTTCAGTAGACGGCGCGAAATGGTTGCGGATCTTCTGGGCCGTGCTGACCGCGGTGCTGACGGTTTCGATGATCGTTGCCGGAGGCGTGGCGACCATGGAACACGCGACGCTGATCTTCGCGTTGCCGGTGACCATCATCAGTTATTTGGTCATGGCTTCCTTCTCCAAGGTCCTTCGGATGGAGCGGGCCGAACGTGAGGGCCAGGTACTGCGACGGCGTTCCATGGCCGTGCATGGCGGACAGACACCGGAGAAGACCTGGCGTCAGCGCCTGGCCCAGTTGCGCTCCTATCCGTCGAACAAGGCCGTGGCCCAGTTCGCGGACCGTGTCGTTGAGCCGGCGTTGCAGGAGGTGGTCAACGAGTTCAACGGCCTGGGCTATGACGCCGAACTGACGACGGCACCCAATGTCGAAGTCGGCATCAGCGAGCACATCTTGCTGGTGAACATGGAGGACCACCGTAACTTCCACTACCAGGTCGCTGCGGTCGAGGCACCAGCACCGGTGTTCGGCGGGCGCAGCATGTCGCGACAGATCGACATCTACTATCGTCTGGAGGTCTTCACCCAAACCGGAACGGAGGGCTATGATCTGATGGGTCTGACCGAACAGCAGATCATCAATGACGTGCTCAATCGGTACGAGGCACACCTGGGATTCCTGCACTACTCCAACGAGCATGACTACGCCTCGGTCCTCACCCCTGTCATGCCGACCACGACGGGGATCATACCCCGGATTCCCGTATCGGCTGACGATGTCGAGCCCCTCGAAGAGGACGATGCCGAGCACTAATCCGACGCGCCCAGACCCTCGCCCTTGAGCAATCGCTTCCTCTATCGATGTCAGGAAGACCCCTGGTTCCTTGACTCCGAACTGCCACCAGCGGAAGGCAGTGGCACCGGGCATCGGTTGGTCGCGATAGCTGCTGGCGAATTCCTCGGAAGGTTCCACGGCGGCATGCCCTCGGTTGCTGGTCACGGGCATCCGCGTGATGGAGCGCAGGGATGTGCCGCTGCAGGTCCTCCCTGGATCGATGGACGCCCACCGGATGTCTCGCGGGCCGGAAGTATGGGGGCGGGTCAAGACCAGGCCGGGCTGGTGGACGTCGTGAGGCTACCTGCGGGCAGCGAATGCCACGAATAAGGTGATGAGGGTGATCACGCCCCCCGCGCAGATCGCGGTCGCTATCCCGCACTGGAGATCCGGCCCGTCGGGTCCCAGGACGGTCTGCATCGGGTTCGCCCGAACAGAGAGGAAGCCCGGTCCGGGGACGGGGCTTCCTCTTTTGGATCTATATTTCGGTGGAGGTAAGGGGATTCGAACCCCTGACCTTCTGCATGCCATGCAGACGCGCTACCAACTGCGCCATACCCCCGAAAGGGAGTCTCCGGTTTCGTTTCCGTCCGGACAACTCATCCATCATAGGGCACGGAATTTAGCCCGCGCAAATCGTCGACCCTCTACTGTGCGGTGGTCTCCGGATCCACGGTCACGGCAACGGTTCGGGCTTCGTCGGGCAGTTCGATGACGGGGCAGTCGCTCCACAGACGATCCAGGGCGTAGAAGACACGATCTTCCTGGTGCTGGACGTGGATGACGATGTCGATGTAGTCCAGCAGGACCCAGCGGCCCAGTCCCCTGCCTTCACGACGGACGGGGCGCAGATCATGCTTCTCGATCAAGGCTTCTTCGATGCCGTCGACGATGGCGTTGACCTGGCGCTCGCTATCGGCAGAAGCGATCAGGAATGCGTCCGTGATGCCCAGGCGTTCGCTGACGTCCAAGGCAATCTGGTTTTCTGCGAACTTCTCAGCCGCGGCCGATGCTGCGGTGCGGATGACGTTCAGTGAGTGTTCTGTTGCAGCCATGTGGCTCCTCGGGTGGTGGTGCTGGTCGTCGGTCGACGACTAGCCGTTGGTAGTGATCAGGATGATGCCGGTCGTCAGCGCGGCGGCACCTAGCAGGAATACTCCGAGCACTGCCCAGGCCCAGATATTTGCTCGCCGGACCCCGCCCGTGCGGTAGTCCAGAGGGTCCAGGCCCAGAGCCGAACTGGCGCTCACGGGCTGTCGGGCAGCGTCGCGACCGGTTTCATCGGAAACCGACGCCGAAGACTGCGGCTCATCGGGTTTCTCCACGATTTCCTCGTGGTTGGTTCCGGGAGTCGGAGCAACGACCGTGGGCCTCTTGCCGGTAGCGGGCATTTGGAGATGGAATCCACTGGTCTCGGGGGCGTTGATGCCCGTATTGGCCAGATCCCTCTCGGCTTTTTCCCTCCTCAGCCGGTCCATGGCTCCCGTGAACGGATCGCCGGCCTGCTCTTCCTGGGTCCGGGTGGAGTGGGTTCGTTTCAATCGCTCCCGTTCAGCCACCCGTCGGCTGATGATGGCCGCGCGTGCTGCGAGTTCACGCTGTTTGGCCAGGATCTCCAAGTCATCATGTTCCTCGGCAACGGCCGGTTCGGCTTCGGGTTCCTCCGGCTGATCGGCGACCGTTTGCCGCCGTGCTTCCAAGGCTTTTTCGACGCTGAGCGAATCCCGTGCCTCAACGGAATCCTCCGCTGACTGCGAAGGAGGCTCGTCGCCAGGAAGGGCAGCCTCTGCATCTGGTTCCTCCGTCGGGGCGGCAGTCCGTGCGGCAGCCAAGGCCTGAAGACGTAGTTGACGTCGGGTCAGTGGGGCTGGTTCTTCGCCGCCGGACCTGGTGCTGCCCGGGGCGGCCTTCGGTTGCGCCGAGGCTTCCCGGCGAACCTTCAGCGCTTCCCGGTCGCGCGCCCGCTGCAAAGAGCTGCGCTCCCCCGGTTCGCCGTGCTCCTCACGCTCGGGCACCATGTCGAAGGGGACGTCGGCGGCACGCCGGCTGCGGTTGGCCCGGGCGACGCGGTCGAGCTCGTTGGTGTCCTGGGACGAGCGCAGCTCGGGCTGCGCAGCGGAATCTACACCCGACACGTGGCCACCGTCAGCGCTCTCGCTGACACGGCGTTGTTCACGGAGGGACCGCCGCGTTGGCGCACGTCCCAAATCGTCGCTCATGTCGTCCATTCCAGGCAATCCCCCTCAGGCGTCGCCGTCGTAGTGATACAACTCGTATTTCGCAATGTACTGAACCACGCCATCGGGCACCAGATACCAGACCGGCTTATTCACCTTGACCCGGTCCCGGCAGGCCGTCGAGGAGATCGCCATCGCCGGAACCTCCAGCAGGCTGATGTCCGTACGTCCCAGATCCGGCAGTTCATGTCCCGGGCGGGTGACCCCGACGAAGTGCGCCAGACTCCACAGCTCGTCGATGTCCTTCCAGGACATGATCCGCTCCAGCGCGTCGGCCCCGGTGATGAAGAACAATTCGGCGTTGGGCCGAAGCCGACGCAGATCGCGCAACGTATCGATGGTGTAGGTCGGGCCCGGGCGGTCGATATCCACGCGGCTAACCGTGAAGCGCGGGTTCGATGCCGTGGCCACCACCGTCATCAGGTAGCGGTGTTCGGAATCGGCGACATCTTTTCCCGACTTCTGCCATGGTTGCCCCGTGGGAACGAAGACGACCTCGTCCAGGTCGAACTCCGCAGCCACTTCGCTGGCGACCACCAGGTGCCCGTGGTGGATGGGATCAAAGGTCCCCCCCATGACACCAAGGCGGACCGGCCTCTGGGACCCGGCCGCCTCCGCCCTACTCGTGATCGTCGTGGCCGTGCTTGTTCGAGAACTGCTTGTGGACGTCGGGGGATTCTGCCTGTCCTACGTGGCGATTGCCTACGTTCGTGAAGGAAACACAAATGAAAAGCATCAGAAGGAACAGGGCGAAGATTCCTCCACCGATGATAAAGGGCCAGTTTCCGGCACTCTCGGCCTCCGCGCCCCAAGACCTGCGTGAGCATTTTTCTCCTTCGTGCCCGTCGTCGACCGGCGCCCCCAACGGGCGATGCGATCCGTCGATCGTCTGATGTCTGCCTACCATCCTACCCACCCGCGAGGCACTCTACGAACGGATGTGGCCATCTCCCTGGACGATCCACTTCGTGGTCGTCAGCTCGCGCAGGCCCATCGGCCCCCGGGCGTGGACCTTCTGTGTCGAGATGCCCACTTCGGCCCCCAACCCCAGCTGGCCACCGTCGGTGAAACGGGTGGAGGCGTTGACGATCACCGCAGCGGAATCGATCTCTGCAACGAACCGTTCGGCATTGGCGAGGTCGTTCGTCAAGATGGCCTCGGTATGCCCGGTGGTCCAGGTGCGGATATGTTCCAGGGCCCCGTCCAGATCGTCGACCACGGCCACCGCCAGGTCGAGGTCCATGTACTCACGGGCCCAGTCCTCATCGGTTGCCGGGACGGCGTGAAGCCCTTCCATGAGGGCCATCGCCCGTTCATCGCCGTGCAGGGTGACCCCCGCCTTGGAGAGGGCCCTGAGGACCTCCGGTGCAGCTGGGGCCTCTGCGTGGAGAAGCAAGGTCTCCACGGTGTTGCACACGGAAGGACGCTGTGTTTTGGCATTGAGCAGGATCGCTGCCGCCGAATCGGCCGATGCCGAGGCATCGACGAAGATATGGACGTTGCCCTCCCCCGTTTCAATGACCGGGACCTGGGCGTTCTGCAGCACCGTCTGAATCAGCTCGTGACCGCCGCGCGGGATCAGGACGTCCACCTTGCCACGGGCACCCATCAGCGCCGTGGCCCCCGCCCTGCCGAAGTCATCGACGCTCTGCACGACGTCGGCGGGCAGCCCCACCGATTCGAGGGCATCACGAATCAGGTACAACAGCGCCTCGTTGGACCGTGCGGCGGCCGACCCGCCCCGCAGGAGAACCGCGTTGCCACTCTTCAGGGCCAGACCCGCAATGTCCACGGTGACGTTCGGACGCGCCTCGTAGATGGTGCCCAGCACCCCCATCGGCACGTGCACCTGCCGCAGACGCAGACCGTTGGGCAGTGTCTGCCCTCGCTGGACGGTGCCCACCGGGTCCGGCAGGCCCGCCAGCTCCTCGAGGGCTGCGATGAGACCGTCAACGCGGGCGTCGTCGAGTTTCAGCCGGTCCAGTAGACCTTCGCTGGTGCCCGCTGCCCGCCCCCGTTCGAGGTCCTGGGCGTTGGCAGCCATGACGGAGGCCCGCCGCTCATCCAAGGAGGTGGCAATGGCCCGCAGTGCGCGGTCCTTCCAATCGCGGGTGGCCCTGGCCAACACGCGGGAGGCCTGGCGGGCGCGATCGGCGCGCAGACCGACCTCATGGGCAATGTCTTCGGCTGTACTGGTGGAATCGGTAACGCTCTGGCTCATGCCTCAAGCCTAGTCGGCTCCGTCGGGGCCGTGCAGATTGTTGAGCAACAGTGTTAAGGCCGGGGTCCCACCGGCGGCGGGGTCTGCTTCTTCCGGGCACTGACGCGGGGTCTCAAGACCACCAGGTCATCGATGTGGATGACTTCCCGCTCGTAGTGGGCCCCGAGGGACCGGGCCAGTTCCCGAGTGCCGCGTCCCAGCATTTCCGGCAGCTCCTTCGAGTCGTAGTTGACCAGTCCACGGGCGATCACCGTCCCTTCCGGATCGGTGATCTCCACGGCGTCCCCCGCTTCGAAGTCCCCGCTCACGGACGTGATGCCAGCGGCCAAGAGTGAGCGCGCGCCCGAGGCCACCGCGGCGACCGCACCGTCGTCGAGCATCAGCCCTCCCTGGGTGTTGGCCAGTTGGGCCAGCCAGAGCATCCGGGCCGGACGGCGTCCGCCACGGGCGGAGAACCAGGTACCGACATCCTCGCCGGCCAGGCCGCGACCTGCCTGGTCGGTCGAGGTGATCAGGGTGGGGATGCCGGAATCGGCGGCCATGGTGGCCGCCTCAACCTTGGTGACCATGCCACCGGTACCCACACCGGAGCCACCGGTCGTGCCGATGCTGACCCCCTCGAGGTCTGTGGCGCTGACGACGTTTGCGATGCGGCTGGCACCCTTCGCCGGCGGACCGTCATAGACGGCGTCGACGTCCGAAAGCAGGACCAAGGCATCGGCCTTGACCAAGTGGGCCACCAGTGCTGCGAGCCGATCGTTGTCTCCGAAGCGGATCTCGTGGGTGGCGACGGTGTCGTTCTCATTGACCACCGGGACGACGCCCAGGGTGAGGAGCCGGCCCAAGGCCCGGAACGCATTGGCATACTGTTGGCGCCGAATCAGGTCATCGGCAGTGAGGAGCACCTGGGAAACGGTGATCCCATGGGCGCCGAAGGCCTGCGTGTACTTGGCCATCAGCAACCCCTGCCCGACGCCGGCAGCCGCCTGCTGGGTGGCCAGGTCCCGCGGCCGCCGGGTCAGGCCCAACGGGGCAATACCTGCCGCGATGGCCCCCGAGGACACCAGGATCAGCTCGATCCCCCCGTTGCGTACCGCTGAGAGTTCGATGACCAGCCGATTCAGGGCATCCTCCGAGATCCCGCCATTGACGGTGGTCAGCGAGGAGGAACCGACCTTCACCACGATCCGTGTCGCCTCGGTCAGTTGCGAGCGTTTCCGGATCGAGGAGGGAAGGCGGTTCTGCCGGGTCACTTCCCGCTGTCCTTGGGTGAACCCTGCTTCTTGGGGTTCACGGATTCCGTCCACGTACCTGCCTTGCGTTCGCGCTCCAGTTCCGCTCGGGCTGCGGCACGCGCATCCTTGCGTTCCTGGTGATCCTGACGCTTCTGCTCACGCGTGGGGCGGCTGGCGTCCTCGAACCGATCGTCCTGACCCCGACGGGAGCCCAGTAGTTCGGCGCCGGCAGCCATGGTCGGCTCCCAATCGAAGATCACGCCATTGTCGTCGTCGCCGATGACCACTGCATCCCCGGGCTTGGCCCCTGCCTTGAACAGCTTGTCCTCGACACCGATCTTGGCCAGCCGGTCGGCCAGGTAGCCGACGGCCTCGTCGTTGCTGAAATCCGTTTGCTTGACCCAACGCACCGGTTTTTCACCGTCGACACGGAACAACGGTTCGAGGTTGCGTTCCTCACGGTGGATGGTGAAGGCGGCCCGGTTCACGGCCCGGGGCCGCAGAACCGGGACCTCGACCTGGGGCAACTCAACGGCCGACTTCTTGCGCGCTTCGGTGACGAGCTCAGCCATGGCATAGCCCAGTTCCTTCAGTCCGGTCCGGGCCAGGGCGGAGACTTCGAAGACCCGGTAGCCGCGCGCCTCCAGATCGGCGCGGACGAACTCAGCCATATCCGACCCATCGGGCATATCGGTTTTGTTCAAGGCGATCAACCGTGGCCTGTCGTTCAGCGGGATCACGGTGCCGTCGGAGCCGGCGAAGCTGGAGTCGGTCGCATAGGCGGCCAATTCGGCCTCGATGGCTTCCAGGTCGCTGAGCGGATCGCGGTCCGTTTCCAACGAGGCGCAGTCCAGGACGTGCACCAGGGCGGCGCACCGTTCGACGTGGCGCAGGAATTCGTGTCCGAGCCCCTTGCCCTGACTGGCCCCCGGAATGAGTCCGGGAACGTCGGCGACGGTGAAACGGATTTCCCCGCTTTGCACGACGCCCAGGTTGGGGATCAAGGTGGTGAACGGGTAGTCGGCGATCTTCGGCCGAGCTGCAGACATAGCGGCAATGAGACTGGATTTGCCGGCTGAGGGGTACCCGACCAATGCGATGTCGGCTACCGATTTGAGCTCCAGGACGATGTCCTGTTCCCCTCCGGGGACGCCCAGCAAGGCGAAGCCGGGGGCCTTGCGCTTCTGCGAGGCGATGCCGGCGTTACCCAGACCGCCCATGCCGCCGGCTGCGGCGATGTATTCGGTGCCGGCGCCGACCAGATCGGCCAGGATGTTCCCGGCGCGGTCCTTGACGACGGTGCCGTCGGGTACCGGCAGGACCAGGGTCTCGCCGTTGCGGCCAGGCTGCATGTCGCCCCGGCCCGGTTCGCCGTTGCCGCCGTGGCGGTGGGGGGAATGGTGGTAGGACAGCAACGTCGTGGTCTGGGGGTCGACCCGGATGATCACGTCGCCGCCGTTTCCGCCGGTGGCACCATCGGGTCCGCCGAGGGGCTTGAATTTCTCCCGACGGATCGACACGCAGCCGTGCCCGCCGTTTCCGCCGGAAACGTGAAGGACTACGCGGTCTACGAACGCTGCCACTACTGGGACTCCTCTATTGGGTGGCCGCTACGGTCCTGCTGGTCCGTAGTGCGGCCGGTGAAAAAAGAACTGGAGGGCGGGCCAAGCGGCCCACCCTCC
>RCNJ01000380.1_pt1 | contig 18806 bp, 15 predicted proteins | sample 2041171 | NCBI WGS metagenome assembly RCNJ01 (sample SAMN09708213, study PRJNA481090) | feces metagenome | biome: feces | host: Pygoscelis adeliae | place: Antarctica: Rookery Lake | collected 2010-03-01 | reverse complement strand
GCTCCCCTCCCCCCCCCCCCCCCCCCCCCCCCCCCCCGGAGCTAACCCTCAAGCGCTAGCAAGCGCGGCGAGCTGCTTACCATAAGACCGGCAAATCGGCATAATTAGTGCGAAGGCGCAAACTTAACCTCCAATTCGCGATATTATTGGAGGTTTATCGCGATTCTCTGCGGTCCAGATTGGAGCGGAGCGCGAGTGCGGGGAACTGTCAAGTGACAGCTGTGGAGTTATCAACTGCCGCGAAAGTTGTAAGACGTCAAGGAGGTCTGGGCCTCTTGTGCTTATCATCCTCAGTCTGCAAACCCCCTTAACCCCAGCTCTCCGAAACACATTTCATGGAGGGATAACCATGATATTACTGCTTGTTGTATTGCACCTTTCGCACTTATCTTTTCCCGCGCAATCATGCAGAGCCGGAGATTTGAAGATAAGTCCTAAACTCCATGGCCTCTAGCTCAACGACCAATCCTAAAGCATTCCTCGCCGAGCATACCTTTCCCATCACGACATAGTGCAGAACAGTACCCGCGCTAGAAGCCTACAAACGAATATCCAAGCTTCCTCATTGGACACCACACCTCCCATCTCTAACAAGCTATACATAATGGTGATAGCGACGACGGTAAGGATGGAGGTTAGCACTGCATGGCCAACTGCGGATGAGGCGATGGCATGGGTGGATCGATCGGCACATTGGGAAGCCAAGAGATAATAAAGATGAATGTTCCCCGCGAATAGTAGTTTTAGACCGCGGCTGTTCCTGAGCTGATCCGACGACCGTAGGAACTTTGAGTTGAGCTTCTTGTCTTTCATTTGGCTTTCACCCATTGCTTGGTAAAAGGACATTGACATCATACATCATTTGCAATATCCGGCCCTTTGGAACCTGAGAGGGATTACGAGCACCGAGTCGACATAGAGTTTTGCCGGCGGCCGAACAAGAAGACCGAGGGGGTTAGAAGACGTCAAGTTCCACTCCATCACGACTAGCATTTTCTCAGATAGAACATTATTCTGGGTCGTGAACCGAATAGAAACCAAGTTACAGAGGCGAACAAGGAAGCTTTGTAAGCATTACTCGTCTTGCCGAGCATATACAGGAGTTTCTCAACGCCGACCAGTTGGTCGCCGCATGCGCACCACTTAGGGACTTCGTCATTCCACACCTCATACTTCACCATGGCACCCCACGGCCACAAAAAGAGCCAGCATATCATGACCGAAGAAAGGCCAACAGACTCCCATACCTCCACCGCAAACACTACGAGCTCTCTTGAAGAAGAAGGTTCAATTCGCAACTCCCGCCCATCAACATCTTCTTCTACGGACTCTGATCCTTTATCGCCGCTCGAATATGCACTCTCCAGTGCTTCCCATGACTCGGATCGTCGACGAGCACATCGAACGACTACAAATGCATCCATAGCCACGTCGGTAGCTTCCGCCTCTAGATTACCGGCTTTTGAGGTCGACTTTGAGCCCAACGACCCAAGGAATCCCAGACACTGGTCAGTCTATAAACGAGGCCTGATTCTAGCATCAGTATCCTACGCCACATGGGTAATAGTCCTCTACTCAACATCCTACACCTCAGGCCTCCCCCTCATGATGTCCGAATTCAACGAAACCAACCAACCAGCGGGCACCCTAGGCATAACAACCTACCTCTTCGGCCTGGCCGTAGGCTCCGTTATCCTCGCACCTCTCTCTGAGCTCTACGGTCGGCGTCCCATCTACGTCGGCGCCATGGGTCTCTTCTGTCTACTCTGCCTGCCCTGTGCGCTCGCAAAATCCATGTGGTCCGTTATCTTAGTCCGGTTCTTCGGAGCATTGGCAGGCAGCGCTATGATTGCAAATTCCCCTGGCACAGTTATGGATATCACGCCTCCGCATCAGAGAGCGCTGGCTTTTGCGATTTGGTCCGTGGGGCCGATGAATGGCCCTGTGACTGGCCCACTTATTGGAGGGTTTACGGCGCAGTACTTAGGCTGGCGATGGACGAACTGGCTAGTCATGATCCTGGGCAGCGTAGCCTGGCTCACTGCATCTTTGATCCCTGAGACGTACGGCCCGAAGATCCTGCAACAGATGACGGAGAAGAAGAGGAAGGAGACGGGTGAGCCATACTGGTGCCGCTACGACGTCAAACAGAGCGTCTCAGAAAGTCTGAAGGTCAACCTCTCTAGACCGTTCGTGTTGATCTGGACTGAACCGATTCTCTGGTTTTGGGATCTGTATATTGCCATCGTCTATGGCATCCTTTACCTCTGCTTCGTCGCCTACCCAATCGTCTTCTCTTCCCCTCCCCCAACCGGCAGAGGTTGGTCCCCAGGCTTCACTGGCCTAGCATTCTGCGGTATTGGACTCGGCACCATGATAACCATTTGCACCGAGCCCCTCCAGCGCCGACTTATAAACAGGCATAAGAAGGACCCTGAGACTGGGCAAGTCTATCCCGAAGCATCTGTATCAATGGTATGCTTTGCAGCCGTCCTTTGCCCGCTTGGTCAGCTCTGGTTCGCATGGACATGTCATCCGGTGAGTATACACTGGATATGGTCCATCCTCGCCGGCGTGCCCTTCGGAATGGGCAATGGAATGGTTTTCATCTACGCCGGAAACTACATTGCTGGATCGTATGGCATCTATTCTGCCTCAGCCATGGCTGGCAATTCGGTCGTAAGATCGTTGATCGGCGGAACGCTGCCGCTTGCAGGAACTGCGATGCATAGAGCGCTTGGACCGAACTGGGCGGGCACCCTGCTTGGGTTATTGGAGGTGGCGTGTATTCCGATTCCGATTGTGTTCTACTTCTATGGCGACAGGATCAGGAGCAAGTCGAAGGTTATTAGGAAGATGAGGGACGAGGAGATTAGGGCGGCGAAGATGAGTAAGAAGAATGCGGATATAAGACAAGCGGACGAGGAGAAGGCGCATGCCGCGGAGGAAGCAGATCTGAAAGGGAGGAGAAGCAAGGAAGCGGTACTCGCGAGAACGGTGAGCACGGTTACTGGTTAAGTGGTTGAGAGTTTGGGTAGCATCTTGTATGGTTCCGGCATTGGATATAGGCAAAGGATGCCACATAGATTGGATACGGCATAAGTAATCATCATAAATAAAAGCCGTCCATCACCGCCAGCGTCAGGAGTCTGGCACCGATTGTGAATGTGAAACCCTGTGTTTCTCCAGGGGTGTGGGACTATGCTGCCAGCACAGCTCACCGTCGCTGGCTCGCCATGGCAACCAGCTCATTGTGAGGAACGTCTGAGTATCGTGGCAGCCTTTCCCATTAGCTCAAGTAGGTTCTCAGCCCTCTACTCTCTGCTCCTCTGTCGTTGTTGTTCTTCCATCAACAACAAGACACATAGCGACATCTAAGTCGCAGCCCAGCAACCACCACATCATCTCTTCTTATTCTTTATGCTACTTTGTAGCTCTACAGCATTCCAGGCAACAGTAGTCATCATTGATGATGGCTACCCCAGACAATAAGACGGGTGGCAACATGGCCCCAAACACAAACAACACAGAGGTTCGTGCGTCGGAGCAGCTTGTGGCTCACCAGGCCGCGGGCGATGCTGCTTCTGTTTCTGACCAGACCTTTTCTCAGGATATCTTCGGCGGCGGCTCGGTCGGTCCTAGCCAGAGCTTGTCTCAATACACTTTCGTCGGCTCGGTTGGCCTTAGCCAGGCTGAGAGCACGGACCCAAGAGGTGATGAGCGTCTCCTGACCTCTGAGCCAAATGCAGATGTGCAGAGAAATCGCAATGCGCACCAGCAGTAAGCGTTCCTTCTCTTTTTTTTATTTTTATTTTCATTTTATTTTTCATTTCCGCTTTCGACTTTTCCGTTTTATTTCTTGCTATTTGGAATTTGCATACTAACATGAATCTAGGCCCTCGAACGATGTGAATGACACGACTGATCTGAGAGCCCTCGACCCATCCTCCAACCCCCCAACTTTCGCTCGCGAGACCGCGGCGGAGGCTCTCACCCAGATGAGAGATGAGAACCTTCCGACGTCGACTCAGATCCAGCTCTCTGACTCTCGGGCTCCGTCCTCCCCTCAGCAAGCTGCTAAGGTCCCTCAGGACCAGCAGTGTCAAGACAAGCCGCACAAGGATGTGTCTGCTGAGCATACCGGCATGTCAAAGCCAATCCAAAATGCTGCCTCGGAAGCTGACAAGCCGGACATCAACGCTTCTCAGCCGAATGAGAATGCTGTCCCAAACGCTGATCAGTTTGGTTGTGGCACTTCTCGCCCAAACGAGAATGCCACTGGCTTTGTGAATACGACCCCAGCAGCACACGCTTCGCCTCAGCCAGCCAACCCAACCAGTGCCATCCCTGACAGCGAGATCTCGGACACTGCTCTTGCGATCGCATTTGACACGATCTTTGAGCGTGATCACTCCCTGCTCGGTAACCATGACCGCTTCATGAGGATGCTGGGCTGGCGACGTGAGGCCGTTGTAGCGTTGGCAGCTAAGCTCCAAAAGGACCAAGATGAGTTTGTCAAGGCGACGTTGGCGAGAGTTAAGCGTTTGAGCTCCATGGAGAAGAGCCAGTGGATGGGAAGCCCAGACTTTGTCAAGAGTGTTAGACATAGTCCAACGAGGGCTGAGATTGAGAGATGGGAGAGGAAGGTTATGGAGAGTGTACGGGAGCATGCGCAGCCAGCTCAGCAGCAAGGCACCAAGGACAGAGTGGCCAGGTTGGGAGGAGGACTTGACATCGACCGTTTGAGCTCGAGGATGAGTGATGCCTATGTTACTCCAAAGTTGGCACATGCCCAGCTGGGCGAGAACAATCAGGATAGCCCACCATACTTGCGTGTCCGTCCACAAACTCACAGCGAAGATGCCAACTTCATCAACCCAATGGCCGATTATCCATTGGGCTTCCAGGAGAGACGTGCCGACGGCGGATCTACCTTGTACTCGACTGGAGATGGCAACGGTGGTATGTCAAGGAACAACATGGTTGTCAACACATTCTACCAATCCCCAAGCATGGGTGGTATCCCAAACATGGGAGGTATTTCAAACATGGGCTGTAAGTCTTCCCTCTTTCGCACTCTAAACCCGACTAACATCTCCTTAGCGACGAATAACTTGGGCTCCTATTATAACCATTTCCGCTCAACCCGCGTGTGTGCCTGCTGCAATATCGCCAAGGACGAAGGTGGTGCCGAGTTCAGCTTCATTGATAATGGGCGTGCGTGTAAGGATTGTAGAGAGGGTAGACATGTGCTGTCTTGCGTTCCCTCACCAAACAACCTGAACTTCCCAACCTCCCCAAACAATTACCCAAACCTCAGCCAGCAAGGTGAGTGGGAGAGGGGAATGGGGATGGGTATGGCAATGGTACAAGAGCAGTACGGCCACGGCACGGGGGATAATTACCAGCCAGGCTTCGGCCAGGGACCTGTCAACTATAATCAGGCTCCTCACACCTTCGATCAACCACTAAACGCCAACCCAGCCGCCAACCCAGCTCAACCATTCAGGGCCCTCGACCCCTCCCGCCCAGGCGAGAAGTGTTGCAGCCTCTGTCACCATTTCCAAGCCCTTGACCGCTATGCCGTGAAGGGGAAGCCTTCGGCTTCAACTTGCAGAGGTTGTCGTACGGCCGGTGACAAGGTGAACCGCATCAAGGCCCGTCAAGCTCGTGATACTGCCCTCGACAGTGGCTTGGTTGGAAAGTGCAGCACCTGCAAGAAGGGAAGGAAGAAGGACAAGTTTGGCCCGGATGCGGGAGGAAAGAAGAAGGATGGAGTCAAGTTTAAGTGGGCGCAGACTTGCAAGCCTTGCAGAGCCGCTCCAAGGAAGCGCAAGAGGGATGATGATGAGGATGATGGAGGAGGGGACGGGGGGGAGGGTCGCCACAGCAGTTGCCATGGTGGCTACCAAGGTCAGGATGGCTTTAATGGTGGTCACTCCCAGGGTGACCAGGGCCAGGATGACCAGGGCCAGGACCAGGGCCAGGCTAAGCGTAGCCGCCACGGCTATGGCGGTTTGGGTCTTGGTGCTTTCTATCCTCAGGGCTGTTAGGTACGTAACCCTCCGGCCCACGAGATCCCAAGGCTACTTTCCATCCTCCGCCACAGCGAACCGATCTCCTCTCCTCTCGAGTCCAAGCCGGTGTAGCAGGTTACTCGGTAACCGGAAGCTTATCCCGCCCACCACATCGATGAGCAGGAGCCAAGTCCGTTGTAGCGAGTTGCGAGCTCAGAAGTCACTTTCCTTTGACTTGGTCCTTGATGGGGCAATTTGCGGAATATTAGCATTGGCGTTTAAGGCCTTATCATAGCCACCAGTTGTTGCGTTATAGGTTTAGAGGCGGCTGCTTATTAAGGCAATAGATAGATACATGACGCAGTTCGTAACAACTTTATTGCTATAGCTACAGATACGCGCAACCTTTACATGTCTCGACCAAATCGAGTCCCATCAACACCATGCAGTTGAGAGACAATCAGAATCCACTCCGCTCAGCCAAGGGGGTACCAGGCTTTGCTTCAACCTACGGCATGTGTGAGGTATAAGCGTGGTTTACCTCGAGTTCGAGCTCTTATACCAGTAGATGCGGATTTGTCGCTTTCCTTCCAATCCAAATCAGGGAGCGGAGGAGATTCCTACCTACCTTGAGCCTAGTTCGGCGGCTCGATATAGGTCTGTCCAGCTAGCGGCCTGCTGCTGAACTGGCTCTTTCTTATAAATGGCGCGGTTCCTGAACAATTGCCGAGTTCGAAAGAGTGAGTGAAAAAGAGAGGGGAGAAAAGTGGTGACATGTACCGACCCTTAATTCCCTCCCCACCACAATTTCTCCCGCCGTCGCCGAGCCCATCGAGGCAGGTCTGCTATGGAAAGTCCGCCGAGGACAGTACTGGCTGAGCCGAAGTTGGCAGCGAGGAATGAGGAGCCGGTTAGGATACAACAGATCAATATGCCGCATAAGCAGAATGTAAGCGCGGCCCATCATCTCGTTACACCCAAAGTACGCGGGCCTATATTAGTACACTAAGGAGGGAGGTGCGCCTACCTTGGCTTGTGGCTGATGCTTTGTGCAAACCAGCGCTATGAAAGCTTCATCGTTTGACAACTGTGGCGAGTGGTAGTGGTGCCGTGTCTGAAGTCTTCACTTTAGGAAAGTATACGGAATGAGGTGATGCGTGAAAGGAATATGTGTCAACCATCAAGCGCTCTTGCAGCACTGATCCGACGAGGAGTTGGGTAGCTGAGAAGCAACTCAGACTCGATTGTTCGTTTGTAAATGGATATATTTGAGGCGTTGATGTATCGAACGCGTCGAGCTTTCCCAGCACTGAGTGTCGCTGCAAAGGTTCAGTGAGTCGAGGGTGCTTTGTCGTTGGATGAAAGTTCATACGCACCTACATTCTTATCATTAGTGATTAGTTCAGTCCGCGTCGAACAACTCGTCAACTAGAGTCATGACAATAGATGAGATCAAAAGGGCCTGGGTAGAACAAAGAGTTTGGTATTAGATATATAGTCCTCCTCAGTCTCCTCGCGGTCCAGGCCAAAGTGGGTCCTCAGTCTTTGCAAGTTCATCGAAACATCCAGAATCCTCATCGACCATCCAGAATTGTTGCTCACCTCGCCTTCCTTCGGTATCCTGCAAGCCTTGTTAGCATTAGATACTTTGGATGAGTGGACGGTGGGATAAAAAGGTTGTAGTAGCTCTCAGAAGGAACAATTGGATTTTAATGATTAATCCTCACAGCCGAAGGCTCGGAGGTTAACGATAAGAAAATCATCATTGAGCTGTACATATACATTCCCTCATTCTAGGGGAAAGTTGAACGTACCAAAGTCGTTGGAGCGAAGCCACCGTACGCAAGTTCACGGCAGTTTATAGCCGAACCAGGACATTGGAGCGAAGCCACCATACGAGCAATTCAAACAGCTCACACCATCAATCAAATCCCCAGTTCCCAAAATTGATGTACCAACCGTTATAATCCCGCACCCACAAATGCAACCCTGTGCTTCTAGTGATGCGGGTAATAGAAAATCGGCGCAGCAGTGCCTCCACATCTCCCTTAAGCCTACAACCGCGAGGCGAGCAACGCGAGCCGATGAGGGCAGCGAGGCCTTACGCCCGGGTTGCGACAGGAAACAGGTCCCAGCACCACTGCTCTTCCTCACACAGAGCTCACCCCACCTTCCTCTTATGCCTCAGAGGGCGTCCGAGGGGGTGGGATTCGAGGTATACCTATAGATTCGGTGCCACAGCAATACTGAAGACGACTCGAGCTAGTGGGCAGTGAGGGAGAGGTCGATGTACCGCATGGAATACAGAGTTTCAAGGATGGATCTTGCCTTGTACCCCACCTTGCCTTGCGGATGGATATGCCCCTGACGCCCACTTTGACCGAAAAAAGATGGTGATGACAGGAGAGGAACTCGTACTTAGCTGTTTGTGACTGTAAGATAGAGTCGGGACAATGGTGTGCCATATGGCCTCGAGAAACATCGCTATATTGGGTATCATCAAAACAAACCACCATCCTTCTTGCACCTGACGACGAGCAAGAATATGACGAACCGCCTGGTCCACAGAACCCTCCTCATTTTCTCTCGCCCTTCATACATATCATCCGCTCACATACTCATTCCCACCACCTCCATGAAAACACCGATCAAGTTTCATCATGTAAACTGGGTTACCCGCGGTCTGCACAAGCAATGCTTATGCAGACCGTGCCCCTGTCCCGAATCCACCACCACATTTCCCACCAAAGGTATACAGGACCAGCTGCTGCGTTATCGTCTTGCTCGTCGTCTGATTCTCCACTAGTTAGTCTCCTTTCTCTCTCCCGCCCTCAACACCGCTCGCCTAGTAGCTCCTGCCAAAACTGCTCCTGAAGCTATTCCCCATAGACACCGACCTTCTCTCCTCAAGCTCGTCCATTCCCCTGTCCAAATCATCCAAGCTACCACTGCTGACCGGCCTCTCAAAGGTATCCTCGGCTGGCACTCGGGCAATCTTATGTATCTTGGCCTTCCTAGCCTCCGGCAAACCGCCCACAAGCACAACTCTATGCTCGCCAAGCACCACAATCTCGTTATCTCCGCTCACAGCACTCAGCTCAAAGCCTTGACACTTCTCTCCCCTCAAATTCACACCTTCCACCCTCTGCATCCTGCTTGAACTAGTGCCGGTAGCGAACAAGCCACCTCCACGGCGACGAGAGGCTTCCCAGTAGGCACGAAGTGATGGGATAACGGCGTAGGCTTCACCGATCCAGAAGCCTACTCTCTCATCCGCTTTCTCCTCTATCTTATCTCTTCCCAGCGACACGACGCTTATCCTCCCTCTTGTCTCAGCACCCTTCAACCCATGTCTGACAGTAGCGCTAACATCAACAGTCTTCCTCGTCGCAGGCGTCATCGGCGCGAATTTGCTTTGCCTCAACCCTTTGTCACCGTGCATGCTCTTTGCCGGAGGTCCATCGATATAGCCCGAGATTGTAAATGAGGTAAGCGCACCACCTCTGATACTTGCTGGGCCGAGGAGGGCTTTGGACGAGCGTGGACCGCCTGGACCGGTACCAGCGAGATCCCAGACCCCCCATTCGCCGTCTGAGAGCAGGACGAGGATCGCGTTGTTGCCGAGGACCCATTTGGCGTCTAACACCGCTTTATGTCCACCGGTCGGGGTGGAGAATGTCGGGGAGGTGAAGGGAGTGTGGAGTGTCAAAAGCCATGAGCTGGTCTTTGCGCAGTAAAGTCTGACAGCTCCTGACTTGTCGCCGAGAAGAAGAGTGCAAATCTCATGGTTGAAATCCAGACTCGAGGCGGGAACGGAAAGGTATTGTATAGCTGATGGTGTCGTGTGTCCCGGTGCTAGTGCATGGCTCGTAACCTTTTCCTTCGTTGTAGAGTGGATGGGAACGGTGTGAATGAGTACCAATCCAGTGACCTCACGGGAGTGGGAAGCGATGAGCAACGATCCCGGGAATTTCGAGGAAGCCTCAGAGCTCTTCTGGTACGTGATTGCGACGAGGTCTGGGGCGGTGGAGAAGCCGGTCAAGACCTGGACCGTCTCGTTGTATTTGCCGCTCTTGGGCGGGAGTGCTTTCTGCTCCGGACCTGGTGGTGCGAGTGGCAATGTGACCAGTCTGACATTTGAGTCTGCACAGGTAGCGGCGAACACAATCTTACCTTCCACTGCAGTTGACACGGCAATCTCGGTAGCCGCAATCCCGAAAGTGACATCGATGGACTGGATGATTGGCAGGAATGGCCTGGTCTGATCGAATTCCACATCCGCGTCCTCGAATTCCACTGCGGGTGTTGGTTCTGATTCTGGCTCCGGCTCGTCGTCCGAGTCTATTATCATGACCGTGTTTTGCATTGGCTCCGCGTTGCCGTTTGCTTGTGGCTTGGCCAGCTTGAATGTACGGCCGCCGCGCCATAAGACGCGAATGCCAGACTCGTGGGCGTAGAGGAGGACTTGGGAGCCATTTGGTGCAATGACTGGGTAGGAGACGACGGCGTTGACGCGGTGTTGTGTTTCGTAGCTGCATAAAAGTTAGAGGCTGGCTTGTAGCCTGGTTGATTGGAATGCTCACGTCAATTGGCAGTTGTTCTCGGTGCGCAAAAAGCGCTCTTGGAAGCCCATAGTGACAGCTATAATGGGACTTTGAAGAGTAGTGTTATGATAGAGATCGGAGCTTTTTGTTGTGAGATGTGGAAATGGAGAGATGTGGTTAGAAATGAAGCTCTCAGCGGTCAAACAGTCGGCCGTAGCTTGAGCGAAATGCCCCAGCCTTGTTTGACATGAAAGCCGACACAAGGCTGACAGTTTATGCCCTATATGTCCAAGCTCCCAAGGCACAAATTAACAATATCTGCCTCAGGTCGCCTACCGCTACAACCTTCTTCCGCTTCTCAAGTTGGCTACCGCTACAACCGTCCCCTTGTTCTCAAGTTGGTTGTTGGCCGCCTTGGCCGACCTTTGTTGTGGTTCGAGTGCGCCGGGTCTGCAGTTACCTCCCCCCCGGAGCCAATGGATGTCACTGTCCAGATTGCATCGATGCGCTTGTTGGATGGCTGCCACACTGTTGCAGCACTCCAGCGACCCAGGCAGAGTCGCCAGATCCCGAGCCGGGAGAGGACAACGAAACGGTGGAAACACGATCACTTTGTATTGCATCTCGCGCAGTATCTCCGGGGCTTTGCGTAACCAACGTTGTGCGAAAGCGGCTGAGCATAGGGTCTTTGGAAGAGATGTGCGCTGTCTCGACGGCCTATCCCATGGATGAGAGCATACTGTGTGAGGTGATGGTTCTCGGCGGAAAATGGTTGGTTCTGCTCTGGACCTTTCTGTGCACCGGTTACCAGGAAGGACAGCACGGTAAGGCCAAGAATGATACGGCCAATCATGGTACGGCCAATCATGGTGTCGGCCAATAATAGTACGGCCAAGAATGATACGGCCAAGAATGATACGGCCAATCATGGTACGGCCAATCATGGTACGGCCAATAATGGTACGGCCAATCATGCTACGGCCAATAATAGTACGGCCAAGAGTGGTCGCTCAGAAGTGTCAGAATGCCACTGTACCACGCCTGCCACTGCATGTGTAAGTTCCCGAGCGGAGAGGGACAAGCAAGCTGGGGACTGGACGAAGCTCCCTTGCTGTTTGTTCCTTTGCTGTTTTGTTCCCTTGCTGTTTTGCTCCTTTTTCATTATTCTTCCCTTGTGTTCAGTGACCGAACCACCGAGTCCTCCTTATCTCTCATGCGCTCACTACTGAGTGTTATCGATGCCACCGTTTAACATCCACGCCCTCTTCACTGTCGTCAATGCCACCATTAATATCCACGCTTCCTTCACTGTCATCAATGTCACCATTAACATCCACACACTCCTCATTGTCATCGATGCCACCATTTAACATCCACGCTCTTTTCACTGTCGTCGATGTCACCATCAACATTCACGCTCTCTTCACTTTCATCATCCTCTGCCCCTGCCGGATATTGCATCCGATTAATATCCAATCACCTCCACCACCTACAGAACTCCCCGTCTGTTAATGAATACCGAGAGGAGAAGTGAAGATTGCAATACCCTTCTCTTGTTTCCCACTTCTTATCTTTCTCTTGCTTCCCACTTCTTATCTTTCTCTTGCTTCCCACTTCCTATCCTTCTCTTGCTTCCCACTTCTTATCATTCATCTCCGTTCACAAATCTTCAGCGTCTTCTGCCAATCTGCTGCTCATACTCAATACTGTACTCCAGGGTCATCCTGCCCCATCGTGCCCCCGGGTCAAACCTTAGTGGCGGGACGTGCACCCAAGCTTCGTGCAATCTGCCAATTGTCAATCTTGCACGCCAAGTCAGTCAACCACTAAAAAACCACAATTTTCAGGCCTCGAAAACTGCGCAGCCCCTCCCAAATACATGCCCAGCCTAGCCTAGCGTTGCGTTGCCTTGCCATGCCATGCCATGCCATGCCATGCCATTACCCACTAGGCCCCGGCACACCACTAGGCCCCGGCACAACAGCGAGCCACCAGAACGACGGTAACCAACTTCTGCCACTATCCTTGACTTAAATTCATCCATCTTCACTTGCAAGGTAATCAATTGTCACAGTTCAAAGTAGTGATACACCGCGCCGACAGAGACACACCGCGCCGACAGAGACACACCGCGCCGACAGAGACACACCGAGTTCAAACAGGAATTCGCTGCCGAGCACTCGACGCGGAGATACTCGGCGGGACTCGGAAACCCAGGCGCAGCAACGACCACACCCGCTTCATGGATAAGCCTATGAGCTATCCAAAGAACCACGTCTCAATCCCAGTGTAGTCGATCTAGGGATCAGATGATTACACTGCGATGGACTACTACCAGCAGCAGTATTCCCAGGAGGAACTGCATCAGCTTGCCCAGCAACGACAGCATGCCACCAACATTCAAGGCGGAGGTAGAACTGTGAACATAAAGGCGGGTGGACAGGTACCGACTACACAGCAAGAACCAATGGATGTGGACGGCATGGCGCACATGGGACATATGAATATCGGCGGAATGATACCCGGAGGCGACGGACTTGAGGATATAATCATGGGCGGGCAGAGACGGCACAGCGTTACGCAGCAACATGGGGGACAGCAGCAACAGTATCAGGAGAGTGTGAGCATGAGCGGCATGTATCAGCAGATGGACATGCGTAGACAGCATATGATGGAGTTTGGCGCCGGACAAGGCGATTTGCACAACTACCAGTTTGGTCAACCAGTTCAGCACACGACTCCGCCGTTGCCGTCAAACAGCAGGCGGCCATCGAATCAGGAGATGACTGGCGATTATGGAGACATGGCGACGAACATGGATTTGGTGGGAGGCTCGAATTTCGGCACTATCCAGCACAGCCCGAATCCAGTAGGAGTGATGCACGTCGGCCCGCCATACTCCATGCCGCAGGACATGCCTTCGAGTATGATGACCGGCATGATGTACGGAACCAACATGCAAATGGGTGGTATGCACGACGACCAGGCACCAATACTCGACTTTAATCCGAGCAGCTTCGCGCCATTTTCTGGTCAACCGATCAGCATGGCGCAAGATTTCGCGATGCCGCTTGGCACGGCACCAGGGACATTGCACAGGGGAAACATTGGTGGGAGAATTGAGCCTATTGATGACGACGGCCCAGCTCAAGACCCAAGTACATCACATGCGAACGACAGTCATCGTTCAAGCACGACACATCCTTATCCCACGCCACCGATTTCATCAGGTCCACCAGTGGTGACTGGCATGGGCCCATATAGCTCACCACCAAACCACAACGTATCAGGGGAGTCAAACATCGTCGTCCACGGACCACCACGACCACCAGCAAAATCGGCCTTCCAAGGCGTCTACTCAAATTCAGGCTTCGACATGGTTGGTTGTCTGATGCGCGTCGCCCAGCGCAAGAACCCAGAGATCGACATCGGACCTGTCGACATGTCTTGCGCCTTCGTGGTGTGCGATCTCCAGAAGCCAGATTGTCCGATCATCTACGTATCCGAGATTTTTGAACGACTGACCGGTTACAACAAGCATGAAGTCCTCATGCAAAACTGTCGCTTTCTCCAATCACCAGATGGAAAGGTAATGGCGGGTGTGAGGCGGAATTATGTGGATGACAACGTAGTCTACGCCTTGAAGCGGAGGATAAAAAAGAGGCGAGAGGTTCAAAGGACACTGATCAACTACAGAAAAGGCGGCCAGGCATTTACGAATCTGTTAACTATGATACCCATCACGTGGGACGACCCGAATGAGATAAAATATTACGTCGGCTTCCAAGTCGACCTTGTGGACAAACCGGGCGCTGTGGGGCTCAAGTCGTTGGCGGGGACCTACTCGGTTAATTATCAACAGATACATTTACCGCGATATGTTTGGCAGCCGCCGGACTCGGCGAGGGCGAGACAGGAGGCTGGACATACGATTAGCAGGGAGGATGTGAGTGCTGTGCTGGCTAATCAACCGGGGAGCTATGACTCCGAGCTTACGAGAGGGATGTGGGATCGCTTGCTGTTGGAGAACACTGATGATGTTGTGCACGTCCTGTCACTAAAGGGTCTCTTCCTTTACTTGTCGCCTTCGTCACGGCATGTTTTAGAGTTTCCTCCTGCGGAGTTGGTGGGCCAGGCACTTTCTTCTATCTGTCATCCTTCGGACATTATTCCTGTGACGAGAGAGCTCAAGGATGCTGCCTCTGGTCAACCAGTCTCCATCGTCTTCAGGGTCCGGAGAAAGGTGTCAGGATACACATGGTTCGAGTCCCACGGCTCCCTGTGCGTCGAGCAAGGCAGGGGCCGGAAATGCATCATCCTCGTTGGCCGCGAGCGGCCCGTCTACGCTATCTCTACTACGCAGCTTGAGGCTGCTGGAGGCATCGGCGACAATGAGATATGGTCCAAGCTTTCCACTGCAGGCATGTTCCTATTCGTCGGATCCAACGTCCGGGGGATACTGGATCGCCAACCTGATGACCTTCGGGGAACGAGTATACAGACGCTCATGCGCGGAGACTCAAAGGTTGAGTTTGGACGCTGTCTTGAGAGGGCCAGGACGGGGAAGGTGGTGGCGTTTAAGCACGACGTCATGACGAAGAGGGGCATGTTCATGATGGCGCAAACGACTTTATATCCCGGCGACGCATCAGAAGGGGAGAAACCAACCTTCTTGGTCGCCCAAACTCGTTTGGTTGGCAAAGCGCCAAGGAACCAGACAAGGAATGGGAAGAGCAACGAAAGTGCCACGCAGCTGTCGCAGCAGAGCCAGAGTGCGAATACATACCACGGTCAAACCACGGGCAGAGACGACAATACATCCTCTGGCACTGGTTCCGGCACGCCGCACTCTAATGCCTCGACGCTTTTGCGTGATCATGTACTTACGCATGCTGGGGGCCAGGCCCTCGCTATTGGTTCACAGTCCCACTTGCTGGCAGCTGCGAATAACATCTTTGCTGAGCTGCAAACTACGCGTTGTAGCTCTTGGCAGTTTGAGTTGAGGCAGATGGAAAAGGACAACCGCAGCCTTGCCGAAGAACTCGCTGGGTTGTTAAGCAGGAGGAAGAAGAGAAAGAGGAGGAATGGGAAGGGCGGGGCGGGGGAGTGGAGACAGTGTGCCAATTGCAGGACGCGCTCTACGCCGGAGTGGAGGCGCGGGCCGAGTGGGAAGAGGGATTTGTGTAACTCGTGTGGACTGAGATGGGCGAAGCAAGTGCAGAAGAGTGGGGGGAGTATAAGTAAGGATGGGAGGGTGGTTACCAACGAACAGAGTTTGAGTAGTGGCAGCTCTGGTGGTATCCCAGTCGCTGGCGCGACCGGAGACAGCGCCATTGTTGCTTCGCAACAAGGTAATATGCAGGCTGGCAAAATTGACGGGAGGGCGCCGGCACAGAGTTGACGTTGAGCACGCAGGACTGATGCGGGCCGAGACGACAACTTTTACAAGAGGGGGTGTGAGAGATATACATTGAGATGCGGAGATTTAAAGACGACGATGGGAGATGTTCAGGTTCTATTGAGCGGGCGCTTGTTGCTCTATCGCTATGGTGGCAAAGGTATAGATTCATATGACGGTGGCTAGCTTTGGGCTTTGTATGCTTAACAATGACGAGCTCAAACAGCGCTACAGTCAAGTGGTGGGAGACGCCACGTCAAAAGACAAAGAACGAGATCAGGCGCAGCTCCAGACGAAGACAAAGATTCCATATGTATTATGGCGAAAAGTCAATCTTGGTTCTGGCTGCGGCAGAATCATTGAGGACGAGAAAGTCAAGAAGGACGGAAGGATGATAGTGGATTGTACAACGATATAATGAACCTTCATCTTCAAACCACCGTTCACTTGAATACGCAAGCGGTCCTCATGAGGCGTCGGCAACAGGTCAGATGACGTTCCTCTGACTTCACATGGGAGGGCCCGAAGTGTGAAGCATGTAGCACACGCCACCGACCACAACCATCCCCTGACTCTCACTCCTGCGCGACCGTCGACAGCTCTCTCCTCCTGCGCTTGCTCTATGCCGGCGAAAACGGCGTTTTGTTGAGGCTTGGGCGGCAGGGAAGGTGATGAATCCACTTTGATTTCGCATGTGACGTGAGTTTGGCTACCCACCGTCAGCAAGGAAGTGCTTAGTGAGGTTGGGTAAGACGTTATATTACAGTCTGGCTGACGTTCTCGTCGAGGTTGTTGGAGTTGCCGCTGCAACAAGCGGCGTCTAAATGCTACCAGTGTCAGCCGCAATGGGAATTCCAGCAGCAACTCCAAGAAAGGCTCCGTGATCCCAAACATTGGCCGTGGGAAACTAAGCCTGATTAGGCTAGCTTGTTGCCTATTTGGCTAGTGAACGCCCTCGAACGCTCAAACGCTCTAGCGTTACGCCTGCAACAAACGTTTACGTTCAAATGTTCAATGACCCCGAAAAGCAATAGGTAAAACGCTCAGATCGCCTGAGCGGCTAAAGCGTCCAATCGAACACGCTGCTCCATGATCCCAAACATGTCGGAGGCAATAACGGCTCCATGATCAAGACACTACTACGTCACATGCCATGGTCATCGAGCCAATACGCAAAATGTCGCAGGATCTGTACAATCTGTACAATCCGTGTGGGCCGGCCGATTTTAGCCTGTCCAACCTTCGCAACGCTCTTTGATGACAGATCTGTGATTCACTACACCAATCCTGGCACCACCCAAACTTTATAGGGAAATCGATAGACCAACAGCGCCAAGTACCTCATCGACCGTCCCAAAAAAAAATCTATGGACCCTTGTTCGTTTGCTGCCAGGCATTGGCGGCATGCATATCGCAAAAGCTTTTGATGTGGAGAATGATCTGCTTGAGGCCATTACTCCGAATCCATGTGTCAACCATACCACATTTAGATACTTGCCATTAATGCCGATGAGGGAGGTTGAGCGCCGTTCCGCCTCACTTTCTCCCATTCTAGGTCCTAGTCTGGGAGGAAGTGGTACTCCAACATCCAGTGTTCTACAGTCGAGTGCTCCTTTATATGGTCCGTTCATCACGGCTCCTCAACAATTAGCACCACGGTGATATCATCACCGGCTTTACGCTCCATTCAACAACTACCGCACTAACTTTTCTCTGTAGAGGAAGCTAGATGAGTGCCTTGTCGCCGCAATGCGGTAATAACACACTGCCCAGCCCTATAAAACTCAGTGCACTTTCACAACAGACGATAACTGAGTTGGCAAGATATGAGACTCTACAAGAGCAGCGTTGGGAGCATACTACTTAAGTATACTCCTGTTATTGGTGGCTGAAGTAGTGAGACTGAAAAATGAGAGTACGGAGTAGGGGGTAGCACGTGATGAAATTAAGCCCTACATAACAATTGTTTATTGACACTAACGCGGAAGTAGGACGTGTTACCAAATGAGTGCCAATAATGTGGAAGTTATTTGTTATTTTGAATTCTGAGATCAACAATCTCTGCAAGCCACCTGCCAAAAGTGGCAAAAGCAGTCTCTAATAGGCGAGACAGCTATGGTAACGAGGCTTGGCACTACTTTGGTCATTGCGGAGCTTGTAGGGCTTGACATGCTTTAAGCTGTCTTAGTGCATCGTTTCAGCCCCACATTGCCAGGAATATTTAGTGTCGAATGGATCAAGTGAACGCATGTCCTACTCCAAGGGTTAACTGGAATATCCGTATCGCCGTTTTAACTAACCAGGTCACAAGGTGTGCTACTGGCAGACAGTTTATCTGCCCTCCGCCGCAGTTCCAAATCATTTCTTTCTTATGCAATCTAGTTTTAGTAATCCTACCATCTTTTGATTGTTGTACGTCACAATTGTTCAATAGCCGAGGTCAACCAAAGAGGTGTCTCTTGTATTTGGATGTTGATTTTAAAGAACCTTGCTTAACCGCAACAGAGTGGCCTGACAGTCATACAATGATCATAAGCTTCAGTGGCCCATAGATCTGCGTGCCTTGTTGCAACGTGCTGCTTGGCAGATCTGACTTGGAGTGGTACAAGAGAACCTTTAACACATAAACCGCACGCTACAGTGACGTAGATTGGACATTTACGGCCCAGCACTTGAGTTGTTTGAGATAAAAGTAAAACAGCCATGTTTGAGATTATCTGCCACATGATAGTGGACACGGCGACGCGCCCTATGCGACTAACCTGGAGATGTAAGATCTCTAGTCAATGTGTTACAACTCCGCAACGCGACCCACCAACTGGCGACCCTAGCGTCGCAACCTCACAA
>RCNJ01000372.1_pt1 | contig 18878 bp, 17 predicted proteins | sample 2041171 | NCBI WGS metagenome assembly RCNJ01 (sample SAMN09708213, study PRJNA481090) | feces metagenome | biome: feces | host: Pygoscelis adeliae | place: Antarctica: Rookery Lake | collected 2010-03-01 | reverse complement strand
GGTTTCGGAAGAGGGTTAGGGAGGCGAAGAGGGTTAGGAGAGGTGGTGCAACGACTGAGGGGGAGATGGGGATGACGAAATTAAGCCTACGGAGGAGAAAGAAGAGGACGCTGATGATGAAGGCGATGGGGCAAAACAGGACGGAAGTCAAGGCCAACAGGTTGCTAATGGCAACACCACCACGGCCGAGAGACCCAGTGCCAGCCCGCCAGCTGCTACCCAAAAATGTACCGCAGCCGCGGCAAATGATGGCACGCGGAAGAAGGCAACAAAGTTTACAGGAGGAAGGAGGACCAACCGGTCAATCAGCGTATGCCACCAGGCTTGTGAATGGCCAGGCGGTACGTCGTGCTGAGCCCCGCCCTTCTCGGGTGGCTGAACCAAGGAGTTACACCATTAATAATGCGAGAACGGCCGCGGAAAGAGCTAAAGCTAGAGAAGACGCAGCACTTTCTGCTGCTTCTGCTTTTGCTTCTGAGGCTGTTTCCCATACTAGTAGTAGCGGTGGTGATTCTCCGATTGGAATAAGGGGTGGTGCGGCCTCGCCAACTACTCCAGATGCGGAGGATGCGACAGAGAAGGAGCTAAATAAGATGATATATCGAAGAAGGAATAAGATGAGGAATCTAGAAGCACTAACGGATAGAGGGCAAGGAAATGATGCCATGGAGGTCGAGATGATAGGGGCTCCGAATGGAAATCGACGAGGCAGAAGAGAAACTTGAAAAGATCCAAAACGCCAAGACCCCAGCGTGAGTCTTCCAATCGTGTATAAAGAAATGATGAGATGCGAACCTGTTACACAGTCCCAGTACTGCACAGCCAGCAGGATGTGCCCCAACGCTAGAAGGCACCCCAGCAGGCGCTCAAGGACAACCCGCAGCAGAACCAGCTCTGCCACAGGCGCACCATCAGCACGAGGACAGTTCCGACCAGCCCAATCAAACCCAAACACTGCTGGTGGTTTTATCTCTCGTTCAACCCAACCAACCCCAAGCACTGGCAGAGGCTTAACCTCTCGACCAGCCCCGGGTCCAGCATTTACCCTACCCTCAGCAACCTCGCAACCAAAGTCAAAGGCTCCAAAGCGCAAGTTCGACTTCGATGACGACAGTGATTTGAAATACTGCTACCTGGACAACTCGCCAGACGAAGAAAGGTGCCATCTGACTCTGAAGAGTGGTGGGAAATAAGATCCCGGATAGTCTGCAGGCGATTTATGATAGGAAGCAGCCTAAGAGGGCCATGGAAACGTTTGACGACGTGGAGGGGAGGATGAGAGAGATGATGGAGTAGTTTGGGAGTAGTGGAGCTGTCGAACCTATATGTTGGTGGAGTGGTTGAAGTGAAGGTTGCTGAAAGGATGATTTAAGAGGAGATGAATGGCTGGTAAGTACTGATGGGCGGGATAGATATCTCAATTTAGATAGAGTATGATGACTATTATAGAGTGGGGATAAACCCCTGAAAACGGACCTTACCAACACGATGCAGAGTCTTCGAATGGAGGTTAAGCTGTTAAAAATCAGCCAAATATGGTGAGCAGTAGCTCAGTCGTCGAAGTTTTGATGTTGCTAAGATTCAACGCCACGCTGAGGACTACTTTGGGATGTGATTGGTGTTGCTGCTTTGGTTAGTGTGTACGGTCTTTAAAAAGTGGAAGAGTAAAGAGGCATTGAAGACATTGAAGTAAGAAGCATGAGCTACCAAGAAATTGAGCAGGACAACCGATTAACCTTTCATACTTGAGGAGGGTAAATTTGAAGGTGAATTGTGCCGCACGAGGAGAGAATCATATATATATAGCCATTGATATCGTTCCAAATCTATCAAAGTTCAGAGAGATAACGATAGGTCGAGAAGTGTTTCATTTAGCCAGCGGTGAAAGCGGGCAAGTGTCCCAAGCAATGCATCACTCTGCATTCTGTACCCTCCTGCATGAGCCGCTTGTCGTGCAGAAGTAAACAAATAAATTGCCTTTACTCCCTGCTCTCCGTAACGCTTCGCCTTTGTGATTCGTATATTTTCAAAAACTTTGTACTTTGAACAATTGAGTTGTTTGTTTACCTCCCGCAGCGCGCATCAACCCGTAACACTTGACGTAGGATCCCGCCAGCAGCCGGCCCCCACCAACGCCCGTCAGACGCGCTCGCCCAACACCGAAAAACACAACGGCCCAAACGAGGCTGCCCTCGCCCACCCCAACCACAAATGTCCGTAACACCACACCGGCGGCAGCTCCTCCGACCTCGCGCATCGCAAACGAAGCTCAGCGGCAGCATCAACACCGTCTCGACACCTGATCTCGCTGGCTCATGTTCAAACGCCGCCCCGCAACGCTCAGGATCCACTAGGCCTGGTCTAACGTCGGCGGGACAGCTGCCACGGACGAGCTCGCTGTCAGCACTGACACAAGGCAGCTTGGCTAGTATCCCGGATGCGAGTGGGACGTACGGATTAAGTGCTGTTCTTGACGAAGACGAAGACGAGGACGAGGACGACGGGAAGATGTCGTATTCGCCGTCTCGAAATGGTGGGGAGGTAGAGGTCGGCGATTTGGTTGATGTGCCAGGGAATATGTATGGAAGTGTCAAGTTCTTGGGAGGTATTCACGGGAAGGATGGCGTGTTTGCTGGTGTTGAGCTCAGCAGGGAGTTTGCAGGACGAGGCAAGAATAACGGCGACGTCGAGGGGTAAGTAAACACAAATTGGACAATGCATGGCTGTATGCTTATGCTGCGAACAGTGTGTCATACTTCAGAACATCCATACCAGGCGCTGGTATTTTCTTGCCTATCGCCAGAGCTATACCACGAGGCTCCAACCCGTCTGGATCCCACACACCAAGAACACCTTCAGCACTGGGTCTCCGCCCTGGCTACAGTTTCACACCGCCAACCCCAGCTATTCCGGCAAACTTCAGTCAGTCGATTGGGCCTGGCAGCAGAGCACAATCGCCATTCGGCAAGAAATCCAGGCCATCACTCCCACGACCAGAATCTCCGATACGACGCACCGCGACGCTTACTCCTGGTCCAGGCCGCAACCAATATGGAGGAGTTACACCACAACCACAGCGCTTTGCCAGTCCGGCGCCATCGAAGTTTGGACAAAGTGTCAGAGGCACAAGAGACACATCTGGCGACCCACCAAAGAAACTTGCCTTCACACCAAAAAGTAACTTCAAGGCTAGCGTGGGACCGTCTAGAGGTCAGTCGAGGAGCAACTCGTCACTTGGCCGGCCCATGAGCTTTGGAAGTGATGATGAGGAGAACACACCGACGATGGGAAGGGGGTCTAAACATGAGGACAGCCTAGGATCCACGGCGAGCTTCAATGCCAAAATGAGACCACTCGAACATAAGACTAAAGAGCAAGAGGAAGAGCTGCAGAGATTGAGGACACAGCTTGATGAAAGGGATAAGCAGTTGAGGGAGCAGGCATCCAGTTTGGCGGAAATGGAGAACAGTCTGAATGAAGTGCAGTCACTGATGGGGGCTGGCTCCGATAATGGCAGGAGGAGCACAGATGACAGAGATACGGCACAATTAAGGGCAATTTTGAGGGAGAAGAACGAAAAGATTGCGAGCCTGACGGCTGAGTTTGATGCTCACAGAGCGGATTTCAGAAGCACGATCGATACGCTGGAGATGGCTGCCTCGGAAACGGAGAGAGTGTATGAGCAGAAGGTTGAGGATCTGTTGCAGCAGTTGCATGAGCACCAAGAGAGGAGCGAGGATGTACATAGTGTGGCGGCCCAGTTGAAGCAGCTCGAGGAGCTGGTACAAGAGTTGGAGGAAGGACTGGAGGACGCAAGACGTGGCGAGTCAGAGGCAAGAGGCGAAGTGGAATTTCTGCGTGGGGAGGTCGAGCGCGGCCGTGCTGAGTTGAGAAGGGAGAGAGAGAAAATTGCTGAGCTGCAAGAGAAGGTTCAAGAAAAGGGACAAGGTGTCGCTAAGGAGGTAGCACAACGTGACGATGAAATCCGTGGCTTGAAGGCAATCATCCACTCTCTGAGCAAAGATCAACAGCAACAACAACAGCAGCAGCATGTTCAGCCGCAAAGGAGATCCAGTGGCGGCAGCCAGCGTAGACCAAGTGGAAGCATGGAAGCTCGCACGGCCACAGAAGCTTTGGAGTCTGAAATTCAGGAGTTGAAGAGGATTCTTGAGGCTAAGATCAACAAGGAGGAAGTGCTCGAGCGCGAACTGCAGCAACTACGTCGCACCAGCAACTCGGGTCCGACACTTAACAGCCAGCGCGCCAGCAATATGACGTTGAGATCTGTACAGAGTAACGGCACAATTAAAGACGACAAGCCATTGCCGGAGCGCCCAATACATGCCTCTGGTAGCTACAGCCGGCGTTCATCCATGTCACCAGATCTCCAACGCAAGGGCCCATTAGCAGGTGTGCCAGAGAGCGATACCTACTCCGCCACTACGGATGAAAGCACACTCTGGTGCGAGATATGCGAGACGGGCGGCCACGACATCTTGACGTGCACCAACATGTTCGGCGCTGCGGCTAACGAGACACCCAAGCATGGCCACCCATCACGTTCAGGCTCAAGAATGGCAGATAAGGCAATGCCACCTCCTCCGCCACCGCAGAGGACTGGGAAGGATCTTGTGAGGGAGACTCTGGGTGCAAATGATGAGTTTAGGCCTGCGCCACTGACCCCATTGAAAAAACCAAGTATCGCAGCGATGCAGTTGCAGGAGGTGAGGGAGGCGGAGAAGCCGGTACCTCCACCTCGGAACCAATCTCCGGAAGAATCTAGAAACCCAGCGGCGCCTGCGCCTAATCAGTCGTTCTCGATGGAGGAAGCGGTGGCGGGGAAAGAGAGTGGGGTTATTGATACGAATAAGTGGTGTGCGCTTTGCGAGAGGGATGGGCATGAGAGTGTAGATTGCCCTTTTGAGGATGTCTATTAATACATGATCTTACAGAGGTCGATGGATTGGCAGGCGAGTGGGAGATTGATAATACACTGATAATAATCACTTTAACTATCTTCTTTAAGTCGAGGTAGGTTTAGGAAGATGCACTAGAGGCGTGGACTTTGTCACATTTAGCGTCCAGCGTTGCGGTAATGATACCATTGCAGGGAAATGGGTGAGTAGATACCGCGAAGTCTGTTGTAGAAGTACATAAGGATGCGAAATAGATACATTTGAAACCGTAAATCTCAATGTCTTTCGTGGCTTGTGAGCAGAGCGTCCTAATCAGGGGAAATTGTGTCTGGGCCCCAAACTGGCGATCGGCTTGGCAACGTCGTGGCAGAGTCTTGTGTCTGCCGCGCCGCGGTCCGTGTCCACCCTGCAAAGTGTAACCAGCCGGGCGGACCACTGTTGCGCCAGGTTGTCTATTGAGCGCAACTTCTGTGGACGGCGGGCATCAAGGCAATAGTTCCATCCGAGCTCAATGCCTCAAAAGGTCAATTTCGAATACTGCTATAGATATCACTTTGCACCAATTTTTCATCTGCCTGCTGCAGAGAGTTCGACCTGACGTCAACGACAACTTCGATAGCTCCGAGAGCTCCAAACTCTCCATTGCGCCGCGACCTCGTCCTCTCCCATCACTACAATGTCACAATACATCCTCGACTTCATCTACACCCTCTCAAACTGCTTCTCCTGCTTTCCCGGCTCGCCCACCCTCAAAATCTCCGGCCGCAGCTTCAAGATCCTACGCCTCCTAGGCGAAGGCGGATTCAGCTATGTCTATCTCGTCGAAGACGTGAACAACGGAGGTCTCTTCGCCCTCAAAAAGATCCGCTGTCCATTCGGTCAGGAAAGCGTGGCGCAGGCGATGAAGGAGGTGGAGGCTTATGCGTTGTTTGAAGGGAATAAGAATATCATAGGAGCTCTGGGCCATCAGGTTGAAAGCGAGAGAGGAGATCCGACGCAGAAGACGGTTTATATTTTGTTGCCGTATTATCGGAGGGGGAATCTGCAGGACATTATAAATGCGAATTTGGTGAATGGGACGAAATTTCCGGAGAAGAGACTCATGGTGTTGTTTCTGGGTGTTTGTAAAGCCTTGCTGGCTATGCATGAGTATAAGGTCGGGGGAGGCGGGAAGAAGAAAGCTAGACGCCTGGCGGAGGAAGCAGATGAGGTGGATAGAGACGCAGCAAGTGCTGCCGGAAGGAGTCGAAGGGGAGACGACGCAGACGACTCGGAAGCCCAGGAACCGCTTATGGATGATGAGGTTACGCAATCGCAAGAAGGCATTGCCACGGGCGGAGTGAGGGCGTATGCGCATAGAGATATCAAGCCAGGTAAGCTTATGTCCGCACCTCTGGAGAAGAAGGATGATAAGCTAATGCTAGCAGGAAACATAATGATAGACGATACCGGTTCCCAGCCCATCCTGATGGATCTCGGCTCCCTCCAACCGTCGCCTACACCCGTCACCTCCCGTTCTTTGGCGCTCGCAATACAAGACGAAGCGGCAGAACACTCCACCATGCCTTACCGTGCCCCAGAACTCTTTGACGTCAAGACTGGTTCAACAATAGACACGAAGGTCGATATATGGTCATTAGGTTGCACACTATATGCCTGCTTAGTAGGCAAGTCGCCGTTCGAGATGAGGTCTGATGAGACGGGTGGCAGTCTCAGTATTTGTGTGCTGAGTGGCGATTGGAGATTTCCGGATGAGGGAGCTGGAGGAGTGAAGAAGGGGAAGAATACTGCGGGACAGGATGCGGATGTGGGGATTAGCGATGGTGTGAGGGATATTGTGAGGGCGTGTTTGAAAGTTGAGCCAGGGGAGAGGCCGGACGTGAGGACCTTGATTGGGATGGTTGAGCATGTTATCAAGAATTTACCCGAGGATGGTGAGATTTAGGGGGGAGACGTTGGGGGGGGGCGTACGACTGCGTTTTCCAGCGTCTCCCAAACGTTCTCGAGTGCTAATTGTGAGGGCCATAGCAAGAACTGACTTCGCCGGGCATCGGCTGAAGGAGAAAAACATACTTACCCCAACCACCTCTGTTGACCGGTTTTCACGTTGTGTTCGTTCCAACATCCTACTCCCGCCGCTGCCATCTTGTGCTCTGAGGAGAAACTACGGATGCTAGGCCTTGAGGAGTTACCCACATAGAGTTTGTGATTGGCCTCGATGTAAAATATGAAACCAAGATCAGTCGAAACCTGTCAGAGCTGCTTCGCTGGTTTTCCGGCGCATATTCCGAAAGATATTGAATTTAAAGTTTTTTCCTGATATTGGGAAATCAATTGTAGGTGGCACACTCCCTAAATCGGCATGGTTAGGTTTGCTGATGTCGAATTCGAAATTTGGAATGGAAGCAAAATCTCACCAATAAAATTGGGTGGCTGAAATGGATAAAAAAATAGACGACCATCGCATCAATGTGAGATTAATGAAGCTTTGAAGATTTTAATTTGGTAGAAAACTTACTACTTACATGGTGGATTTTCGGGCTCGATCTTGATCTCATGGTGTTTGAGTATTCCGATTTCCATATAGGCGCTACATATATCTCAAAATGGTGCATTTTCGAGCTAAAAGGTAGCCAGTAAGAGTCAAAATACAAGCAAAAAGGACCGACTGGCTCGAAGCAAGTCCGTTCGATGTGCAACATGAATGCAACAAGCAATGTCAAGCTCTAGGATTAAAATCAAGTTCATTCACTGCAATACGCCATCCCCAGCGCCTATTAGAGTACAAGGCAGCGCCGCTCCCAAAACCATCTTGATGCAGAGCTTTATGTCGACTATCGTACTTTCAGTGCAGTCGTATTGTGATATCCTCAGCGCCAGCCATTCCCACCGCATGCGATTAACACTCGCCTCCCGAGACCCGTCTAATCCAAGTTCGCAGTAACGTTCGAGAACTCACCTTTCTCGAGCTTGGTCTTCCAGAAGATTGGGTTGGTATCGTTAAAGCCATGCTTAACCCATCCATCCTCCTTGACGTGGTACAGGTTGATGAAACCACCGGAGTAAGCATCTCTGTGTGTGGCCGCAAGAATCGACCTTCTTCCAAGCTCAAGCGCCTCCTCCTCAGTCAAATCATAATGGTACTCAGCATCCAATACACCATAGGCGAACGTCTGACCAGAGCCAACACAGAAGAGGTTGCCAGCCAACCTGGTTCCGTCGGAGTCGATGTAGTAGAGTGCTGGACCCTCAGATGGAGTGACACCGGCGCACATGGTGCCCATGGAGAGGCCCATGCCTTTGTAGGAATAGACGATGTTGGCGAGTATCTTGGAAGCGGCGGACACGGTGATGCGCTTCTTTTGGCGGAGCTCGAAGAGACGACATTGCATTCCGAGATAAGCGAGCCAATATTGACAGTCCTATTTTCTGTTAGCCTTGCATCTTGTAGTAACCTTATCATGCGCTAAAGCTTCAGAGCTCCAAGTGTGGGCGCAGATGTTCATGTCGTTGTGGTATACTTACAGCAGCACCTCCAGCCATTGTGCCCAGCAAGCAGTTGTTGATCTCGATAACCTTCTTCACAGTCTGGGAGGCGATCCAGTTTCCGGCAGTAGCTCTTGAATCGGTTGCAACGATGATGCCACCCTGGAATCTAAATGCGAGAGTTGTTGTTCCGTGAGCGATCTTAATTGGGCAGTCTGGGTTGGAGTGGTCGTCGGTTGCGGCGCGGAGCCATGCTGATGGCTAGACATGTTGTTAGTACGAGGTTCTTCATGATCTGGTTATAGAAAGCGGCTGGCATAGAGTCGGAGTGCGTACTTGTGCGACTGGTGGAACGGCGAACTTCAAACTTAATGCTGGCATTTCTGCGGCGAAGTTAAGTCCGTCCTGGTGGTCTGCGTTGCCATCCTCAGCGTACGCTGGCTTGCTATACTGCGAAACAAGGGCGTCCATCTTGTGTCGATGTGTTGTTGAAATGTATATGGATTTAACAGGTGGTTTGTAATTAGACGTGGTGTTGCGAGTTGTGGCGTGGAGGCTGATAAGCTTCGTTGTCTGGATGTTGGACTTCTGGAGAGCTTCACCCTTCAGGCAGTCGGGGAGCTCGCGTCACAGCATAGAGAGCTGTAACCGCGAAGAAGCAGTTCACGTGACCAGGCTTGGGCATTTTGCCAAGCCAAGACTCTCCCATTTGCCCTGCTTCAACATCGCCCTCACATTTCACGATACCAAGTTCCAAAACACATCTAATTTTTTAATTTTCATTTATTAATTACTAACTGGGCTATAAACTCATGCATAAAATACTGGAAAACAGTCTGCCATAGCAAACCATCAATGAGTTCCGGGCCCCTGTAATCCTCCCATTCCGGATTGTAATTATCATATCTCGTCAACTGGTCAACTTCATCGTCGTCGTCGTATAATCAAAGAGGTATTTATGCTTGGGCCGGAACTGTGGACTGGTCGGTCTGGTCGCCGCTTGGGCCACCATTTCCAGCACTGTTACCTACCGCTGGAGAATCAGCATACTGTCTGGACTCCTCCTCCTCGTAGCTGGTATCGGCGACACTATCGGTGTTGGCTGTTGGCATCAGGTTGCTATCAATCATGTGGCTACTGATACGGACGTCATCGACCTCCAAGCGCCAGTCGCGCAAATCCTCCTCGGCATCGTTGAGAACCTGGCGTGCCTGTGGTCCATGCTCAAACGTTGGACGATTGTCTCCTGGGATGACTGGGGTGTCATCGAGGAGGTTGAGAAGACGGCGGCCGTGGCGCGCGAGAATAATTTGCTTCTCGGCACGCTCAATTGTGGCAGCAAACTCGGCGGCATAGGCCTCCTTGAGCTTCTGGCGAGTCTAATAACAATCAGCATGAAAACACATTGGTCAAGCGTCGAGTGCACATACGATGTTAGTCAACTGAGCCTCAGCAACCAAGTTCTCGGCCTCAGCGCGGACAAGCTCTTGCTCAAGGGTGACCAAGCGGACACTCTCTGGTTCCTTCATCTTGGTCCTCTGGATCTCATCCTGGATCTTAGCCCTGTTGTCCCTGCTTGGCTGGACACTCTTCTCGGTGTTGCGGACAGCCTTCAAGATGGTCCTCGAGTCGTCCAAGTTGTGCGCGTAGAGGTCCTCCTGCTCGCCAATCTCACTGAGGAGAACACCGATCTTGTCGGAGAGGTCGGAGACGGCATCATCTCCAGTTTGCTCACCCCACTCGGAGAGCTGAGAAGCGATAGCGACGCGCTCCTTGCCAGCAGCCTCGTAAGCACCGATAAGGTTGTTCTCGGTCTTGATAAGCTTGAAAAGACGTTTGGCGAGATCTGGCTGAGTTGCGCCACGGAGACTGGAAAACGTGAAACCACGGCGGTTCATGCCCTGGTTCGAGTCATTTTTCCTGGAGTTGGAGCGGATTGAAAGAGATCGGTTCCTGTAGTCTGAAGTTAGCAACTGTAATTGCAGACGGGAGGGCAGAACCTGGCGCAAAAGCTCTCACAAAAAGCTCATCGGTTTACTAGAGGACCCAGCGTCTGAGGAAGAAGACTTGAGGGACTTGCGGCGGCCCAACATATTGAAGTATGAAGAGCTGTGAAGTGATGTCTGACTTACATCATGAGGGATAGATTCCGAGATACACCTGCGGAATATAAGACGGTACTAGGTATTCATCAGCTCCTTCCTTTCTATGCTCATGTGCTCTTGCATCGGAGCTCTTATCGCTATCACAACAGCTTGACGTCGCATCGCAAACCTCACTTACCTGAAATTTGAACTAAGTTACGGTACCTTGTTCTAGGTTGAAAAGCTTCAGGGGATTATGCTGATTTAGAATGAAGGGTATTTGCAAGTGTGTGAATAGGGTTATGAATAGTGGTCATAGACCAGCCCTCGAAGTGGCCTGCATATCTGGGGATCATGAACCTCTAATGCGACCGCCGCAGATACGTCATCGTGGGCATGTGGTGACTAAATCCTTGTGACGGTGCCCAAATGAGACCATGAGCGGGGCACGGAACTAAAACTAGCCGCATTAAGGGTCTGGGATAGCAATGCGGGGTTAGCGTTGTCGTTTCGGAAGCTTGATCTTAGGAACGTCTTGGCGACCGTCACTGTGCATCAACTATTGTAGATAGACTGCTCGCAAATTTCAGCTATCGAGGCGAACTCCGAAAGGACATGGCCAACACCATGGTGGACATGAATCTGAAACTTGTCCACAACGGGACGCCGTGTGGTGTTGATTACCGCGAGTTAGTGCCTTACACATGCGATTTTTATGTCGCTGCCTTCAGCGTAGGTAAGTCATCGGCCTCACCAGCTCGCTCACTGTGCTTGAGGGTGCGGCTCTGCGGAACCTCATTCGATAAGTTTTGAGGAACAGTTCTTTCTGCGGGAAGTCCGCCATGAAGGCACCATGGCTGGAAACATCAGGCCCTGTGTTTACCATGCTCCGGGAATGGAAGTATCCCCGGCGAGCCAAGGCCGAGGAAGCTGGTGAGCCAACCGATAAAGTAAACCATACCTCATATCTCTTGGTAGCTATCTACATGTTCCTTTCTCTTCTGCCTAAGCCTAGGGAGCCTCAAATCTCAAATCCCGGTGCCAAACCTTTCCTATATCAAGTCAATATTCTCCCAGTTAAGCACTCTTATCACATCTCCATCACATACAGATATCCAACCGGTTGACACAAGAAAGACCACGACAGCCACTACCAAATATCCATTTCAAGTTCCATTAAACCTTCAAGGAGATCCAGCCTCATAATTGCCTAAACAATACTCAACCCACCTCACCCAAATCCTTCCACAATCCTCGGAAGATGTGTTTCGGTCTCTCTCCCCGCCCTCGCTACTACGCCGAACCAGTCGTCATAGCTCGTCCAGCGCGGCACCACCACTCACACCATCCTCATCCTCCTTATGGCCATGGTGGCCGAAACAGTCGAATTGTCGTTGTCGAGAGAACGAGTGTCACGAGACCGGTTAGCGGAGGGTATCATGCACCAAGAGTAAGCAATCCTAGGATAAGTCATGTTGGTAGGGGGAGTAGGAGAAGTATGAGATAGTGAATTATAATCGATAGGACAGTAAGGGGTTAGATACTGTGGGAATTGTGGGGGGTTTGGAGCGCAGACGGCGTCGGTGAGGCATTTGGATAGGAAGACTAGTTTCACTTGAGATACAAAAAAAACAACTTAACTGGGAGGTGTTATTGAGGGCTAGAGTTTATGATTTTAATGCTTCGTACACTACGGAAACGCTTCATGGAATCACCGTTTTAGAGAATATAAGAAATCTGCCTGTGTATTAATATGTACCTCGATTGTGTGCTCGTCAGCCCAGAGCTGTTTGTGATACCGGCAAATGACAGAGCGACGACGATACCAAACACATTCTAGACGGCCAGAATTTAGTTAACGATCGGCGGTGACGGTAGCTCTCAAGGTAAACAATCATGAACACAACCCAGGATGACACGAACTTGGCCTTTGATATTTGTTCAAATCTCAGGTTCAGTATCAGGAAATGCTCGGATTGGCAGCTTCTGGTACGCGGATCGTTCTATTATTACACATGTCTGTACATTATATCTTACACATGGATATCCACTCACCTATTGCTGCTCCTCATCTCTTTCTATCCAGCCATTTAGCCTCAGAATACCACCTCCTGGCTTTCCGGCGTCAATACTCCACTTCCTCTGCCCAACAACCTCAAGACTCGACCTAAAGCCCTGCTCCCACATCTCCATACCAGTCCATGCAATCATGGCGGCATTGTCAGTGCATAGATTTAAAGGCGGGAAGGCCAGCTCTACATCCTTGAACCCTCTCTCATCCAACATCGACCTCAGCACATGTTTCAGGAACTGATTCGATGCTACGCCGCCCGCGACCACAAGTGTTTTTACGCCACCTAGCCGGGGTGTAGAGAGGGCTAGGAGGGCTCGCGAACCGACATGCTCAAAGGCAACGCGCATAACTTCACGCGCTAAAAGTCTGCGCTCCGTATCTGACATATCTGGCTTCTCCTCTGCTATCCTGGTGGCGCTGGAGCGGATGCCGGAGTATGAGAACTCCATCGCATACGGCCTATCTCTTGCCAGAGGTGGCTGAACAACCCATCCGTATTCTGTGATATTCGGGATATTTGTCCCCTTCTTGACGCTTGGTGCGACGTAGTTGTAATCCTCGTTTCCATTAGGAAATGCGAACCTCTCTAGCAGCGGCCCGTATGACACGCTTTCACCCGACCCCAGTATAGAAGGCGGAAGGATATGTATAGCGCATTTATCAATGCAGTTCCCAATTGGCGTGTCTGTCGTTTCTGCCAATATAGAATGCGCAAGGACGCTCTTCGTATGAACCAGCATCGTGTTCCCACCCGACACCAGCAAGCTCAGGAACGGGAACTTTGGTCCGATCTCTGGTTTCTCTTTTCCTTCTTTTATCTCCAGCTTCGCATTATCTAGCGAGCTCACCAGCCGTGGTGTTAGAGCATGAGCCTGCATATGATTTACTCCCAAAAATGGCACATCCCATGCGACAGCCAACCCTTTCGCCGTGTCAATACCCGTTTGCAAACTCCCATATATTCCTGGGCCTCTCGTCGCCGTAACGAAATCTGGCCGTTTCCTCAGTATTATATTCCCTGTCGCTTGCTCTCGTATTGGTATCGAGTTTTCCCAATTGGCAGCCTCAGCGTCTTGCACCGGCAACCTCTGCAGCGCACGCTGGATCAAAGGACCCAGAGATTTCTGATGTGATTCAATCGCAATCACAGGATGAATACCCAGCGCCGCGCGATTATCGGATGTGACTTTGTCGTGGAAGTGCAGCGTGCTTCTGTTGTCCACTTTCTCGAGGATGGCGACGGAGGTATCGTCGCAAGAAGATTCGACGGCGAGCGTTAGCAGGTTGCGCCTTTGAAAAGTGGCATTAAGGCGGGAAAGGCATCGGGTGCGCCTGATGAAGAGACATGGCAATCTCATCAGGGTGGCTGTCATGCAGAAGTGAGTGTTGTGGGAGAGTGTTGTGTTGTTGTGCCTGAAGATCGCTTTGTGTGGTTTGCGACAACCTTTTGGCCATCAAGGTGCAAGAAATGCCAGGGTCGACCCCGGAGTTCGGGAACTCTTCCGAAACGAGCATAGGACTTGTTTTTGTCGCAACCGTGAATATAGGAAAAATGAAGAAAAAAAAGCAATCATAACCTTTTTTTGTTATAGTCAATAATGAAGAGACTTTTCTGGTAACCTGAGGTTCTGTGAATCAGATATACGATCGACGCTGATCAGGAAAGCACTTGCTTTATCACACAGAACATAGGAGGCAATTACTGCAGTTTAAGATTGTGGTTCCATGGCCTAGAGGTCTGATACCTCAGATAGCTAGAACTTTCAAAGGCATCTGGAAGCACTCAAGCCTTTGGTATGTCCGTCGTTAAAGCAAATGGCACCGGCAAAATCAGCTCAAATGTATCCCGACGCTTCCCAAGGGTATATAACGCAAGTATGCGCCACCAAAACTCCATCCCAACCCATTTACACCACCCTGACACGTCCGAGAGCTGCCTTTGCCTTTGCATTGTAAAGGACCTCATCCGTCACGCACTCGGCAACCTCCTGCCAGTCGCTCAAGAACTGAACGCTGCGGCGACCACTCTCATACTTTGCCAATCCAGCCTGAACGAGCGCTTCCACGACTGCCGATCTCTCCTCTTTCTTCATGCCGCGCATAATCTTGACAATAAACGTAGTCTGCTCCTCGTGATTCTCGGATTGGACATCTCCCTCAACTGCGAATGCGCAAACTGCCTTGAAGTAGCTGTTAAGATCGAGAATGCCTTGAGTTGGGTCACCCTTATCGTTGAATGGCAACCCTAGAGGGGCTTCGGAGCCAGCTGAATTGACCAAAGATGATGGAATGGAGGATAACGAAGACACATCGGAATAAGATGGGCGGAGTGGAGAGCGCTCTGGAATTGGCGGGACGGGAGTCTTTAGGCCACTAATTGAGATCTTCCTGTGAATTGGGGCGTCGGCAGCGGCCTTCTCTTTCTGTGGATTCGGGCCCTGCAGAGTAGTTCTGAACTTTCCTGGTTTAAGGTACTCGAGAGGGCTGTCTGGCTCGTTTTCTGGTAATGGCCGCTGCGAAGCCTTCTTTGCTAGTCTTGCTGCTCTGCGCTGATGGAGAGGGACGGCCTTTGGCTCCTTTGGCGCAGCAGGCACATTGCGATCCTCGTTGGCTTCCTTCTCCTGAGCTTGCGGAGCTGGAGCACCTTCAAAAGTAGTTAGCGCGATCATTGGAGTATATGCAGCAAAAACTTACGGCGGTTCTCTTTCTGAGTTTCGTGCTTGCCGAATGTTTTATCAAGTGAGGTCACAGCCATTTCCACTCTGGCCAGCTTCTCAGCCAACGGCACCTCCTCGCCGCTGTTGATCATCGTCTGGTTCTGCAGAGAATCGTGCTCCATCCTGGCAATTCTATCCATCATCTCCTTCTCTTTAGTGTTCTGCTGCTCGCCGAATGCAGCGTTCTTCGACTTCTCCTCGTTGAAAGCGTTTAATAAAGCCTTGTTTTCACGGCGAAGTTGGAAAGCCCACAGCTGATCGCGAGGAGAGAGCGCTTGTTGGGGTTCAATGAAGGAAGCTGAGGTTGAGGTGGGCTGCGTGCCATCCTGAGATGTAGACGTTCTCGAGTGCACTGGCATACTTTTGGTAGAGATTGGTGCCATCTTGAACTGCGTTTGGAAAGCACAATTACTTTAATGGTGTTTGCGGATGTGAGACCGAAGTCCGGGAGAATAATTATGAGGACGCTGCTCCGATAATTCTAGCACAAGATGTGTTCCCCGTGTTCGGGTCCGTAGTAGTTGCCTTGGTTCTGATATTTCCAGTTTGGGAAGGAACGACCCTTACCTAACAGGTAGAGCACAACACCAAGGCTTTGTAGGAGGGTACGCCTGCGCAGCGCCTACATTTGATCTGTTTCATACCGTTGTTACAAGCACTACTATGTTCATAAAGACAAAGAAGCTATTGTTGAAGTTTTAAATTTTTGTGGAAGTCTAATCAGGACGGAGAAAGAATCCTCTATCGTACGTACCACCAAGGTATCTGTGGAATTCGTGACCTTCATCATTTCGTTTCAAAAGAAGATCCATCTCGTCATCCTGCAATGAACAGCAAAGCAAAAGAAAGAGCCGTTTATAGACTCCAAGGAAGCCGCGATAATACGCAAGAAACATACCGAAGAAACAGAATATGATCCTCCGATGCGCATCGTAAGCGACTCCCTGACAAGAAACACTTTTCGCGCATGCCACAAGATCGCCCCTAGGATATTGCCCCATGATTCTTCCGGATCGATCCCTCGAAGCCCGGACCAACCAGTAAAATCCTCACAATCACGGTCCTCCTGTTACGGAGAAACTTCAGCCAGAAACAGTCACTTCGATTAGATAGAAACTGATGCAGCCGAAAACGTGATAAACCAGATTATATTACGGTGTAGGTGTGGGGTATTTAAATGAGGTCGGCAACGTTCATTGGCATCTCCTCGATCTGAGTGCTGTAGAACTGCTCAATCTCGCGCATCATGCGGACATCATCAGCGGTGACGAAGTTGATGGCAACACCCTTACGTCCGAAACGTCCACCACGACCGATTCTGTGGATGTAGTTCTCACGGTTGGCTGGAAGATCGTAGTTGATGACCAAGGAAACCTGTTGGACATCGATACCACGGGCCAAAAGATCAGTGGCGATCAAGACACGGGAAGATCCGGAACGGAACTCCTTCATAATCAAGTCACGCTGACCCTGGTCCATATCTCCGTGCATGGCGGAAACGGTGAAGTCACGGGCGGTGAGCTTGTCGGTAAGCCAGTCGACCTTGCGGCGGGTGTTGCAGAAGATAACGGCCTGGGTGATGGTGACGGTCTCGTAGAGATCGGAAAGAGTATCGAGCTTCCAGTCCTCCTTCTCGACGGCGATGTAGAACTGCTTGATACCCTCAAGGGTAAGCTCGGCCTTCTTGACCAAGATACGGACTGGGTCGCGCATGAACTTGGTGGTGACCTCAAGGACGTCCTGTGGCATGGTGGCGGACAAAAGGACGACCTGGGTGCTCTGTGGAAGAAGCTGGAAGATGTCGTAGATCTGCTCGGTGAAACCGCGGGATAACATCTCATCGGCCTCATCAAGAACGAACATCTTCATGGAGTCGGTCTTGAGGAAACGGCGCTGGATCATGTCGTGGACACGTCCTGGGGTACCGACAACGATCTGTGGGCCATCCTGAAGAGCCTTCATGTCATCACGGACAGAGGTACCTCCGATACAGGCGTGGCACTCGATGTTCATGAAGTCACCGATGGCAACGACGACCTTCTGGATCTGCTGAGCCAACTCACGGGTTGGGGCAAGGATAAGAGCCTGGCACTGCTTGACAGCTGGGTCCAACTTCTGGAGGACAGAGATGGAGAAAGTGGCGGTCTTTCCGGTACCAGACTGGGCCTGAGCAATGACATCGTGGCCTTTGGAGTTGTTAGATATATTCTTGTTATCGCGAAGTGTGCGTGGGCTTACCCTTGATGACTGGCATAATGGCGCGCTGCTGGATAGCAGATGGACGCTCGAAACCGTAGGCGTACACACCACGGAGAAGCTCTGGCTTCAAGTTCATGGTATCGAAGGAGTCGACGGTCTCATCGTAGTTGGACTCGATCTGTCCTGTAATTCAAGGGTCAGTTTGGGTTCGCTGTCGCGATGCGCATCGCATCTTTGTGTCGCAAATTCTCTTACCCTCTGGGATCTCCTCGAGACCCTTATCGGTGGAAGCCATATTTGCGGTTGAGGGCTGGAAGTCTAGATTACAAGCGTCGCTTGTAGTCTAGAAATGAAACTTGAAGTGGTAAGGGTGAAAAAAGTAGATCCAAACTCTCGATATTGAGAGTCAAAGGTTCTACGTAAGAGGTGTGATATGGAGTTGAAGTTTGTCAGGACAGTAAACGGGTAGAGGCAAAGCAGGAAGGTTTTTTTTGGTGCCCACCTGAAAGTGCGCCACTAGTACTAGGGCGGCTGTGATTGGCTAAACAAATTAAGGCAGCCTCGCCAAAGCACAATCGCAACGAGCCTCACCAAAGCCAAAAGCGCTTCCAGGGCGCCAAAAGTAGTCGAAAGGCATTATTTACATCACAGTGTTGATATTTTTTCTTTCCATTTAAATTATCCTACATTGTGCTGTGTTTTAGGCGCTTTAACAGCAGATATCACGTGGAATAGTTGCCCCTCCAGCCACATGTCGTAGCTTGATTATCAGCAGCGGGGTAACAGAAACAGCCGTCTATCAAAACACAAGCCTGCCACTTTAAAGAGGAAAGTCGCTGAATGCGCGCTGACTTCATGTATTTTGGTAAAAGCAAGTCAAAGGGATCATGGTCCTTGTTTATCTGTATCTTGCAGCCGCCCTATGTCGACTTCACGATAAGAAAAGTCCCGCTGCTTTACAAAACAATCTTTGCAAGCCAGTCTATGATTGATGGATCTTCTAAGCTTTCATATTGAACCAACCTCTCAACCGTCTTCGGCAACTTCCGGGGGTATCGGAAAACAAGCCACCACAGCAACGCCTACTACCAACACTCTCAAGCTAATAATTTGAGATGCTTCCGCGCCATGATCTTGATCTTGTCACGCGGCGCCGCAAACTCGGGGCCTCGCAATCACTTTCTGATGCGCTTCCTTCCCTCCCTCTCACTCATCTCACTATCCTCTGCGTGTGCCTTGCCCTTCCTATTATTTTTGCCCGCATTCCCGCTTTTGCTTGTGCCGCTTGTCGGAGTAGCATGGCCACTAGCCCGATTTGCAAAGCTCCCAGAGACCGGTGTCGGCGCTGCTGACGGTGTACCAACGCTTGACAACCCAGCCGGCGAGTCAGCAAAGTCGCCTC
>RCNJ01000371.1_pt1 | contig 18893 bp, 18 predicted proteins | sample 2041171 | NCBI WGS metagenome assembly RCNJ01 (sample SAMN09708213, study PRJNA481090) | feces metagenome | biome: feces | host: Pygoscelis adeliae | place: Antarctica: Rookery Lake | collected 2010-03-01 | reverse complement strand
GTTGGTGGCCAGGATGCAGTCGGGGGAGACCACGGCCTCCACCTCGGCGAAGACCTGCTTCTTGACCTGGAGTTCCTCGAAGACGGCCTCGATGACCAGATCGGCGTCGGCGAAGGCATCCTTGCTCACCGAACCGGTGACGAGCCCCTTCGTGCGGTTGGCTGCGTCCGCGGAGATCCGCTTCTTGGCCAGCAGCTTATCGACCTCGCCGTGGATGTAGGCCAGGCCCTTGTCCACGCGTCCCTGGTCGATATCGCTGATGACGACCGGGACCTTCAACATCCTGGCGAAGAGCAGGGCGAACTGCCCGGCCATCAGCCCGGCACCGACGACACCGATCTTGGTGACCGGGCGCGCGAGCTTGCGGTCGGGAGCCCCTGCCGGGCGCTTGGCACGCTTCTGCACCAGATCCAGGAAGGAGTAGACGGTGTCGTGGAACTGCGGGGTCTGCATCAGCTCGATCAGGGCAGCGCATTCGAGCTTTGCCGATTCGGCCTGGCTGATCGTCTTGCCGGCCTCGAAGACGTCGAGGACCTTGCCTGGTGCCGGGGCGGCACCTGAGGTCTTGGCTTCGACGAACGCCCGTCCCTTGGCGACCGCTGCATCCCAGCGGTCGGCCACTGCCGGGTCGGTGGCAGGATCCACGGCGTTCGGTCGGGCGACCTCGGCACCTGCCAGGACGGTATCCGCCCAGGCCAGGGACTGCTCGACGAAATCGGCGGGTTCGAACATGGCATCGGCGATGCCCAGCTTGAAGGCCGCGGGGCCGGCGAGGGACCGGTTGTTGTTCAGCGGGTTCTCGATCATCACCGTCGTTGCCGCTTCCGGACCGATCAGACGCGGCAGCCGGTAGACACCGCCCCAGCCGGGGACCAGTCCGATGAATGCCTCGGGTAGCCCGAGGCCGTTGGCGCCGGAGGAGACGGTGCGGTAGTTCGCGGCCAGCGCGATCTCCAAACCGCCGCCAAGGGCGACGCCGTTGATGAACGCGAAGGTGGGGACGCCGAGGTCGGCCAGCAGGTCGTAGGCGGAATGACCGAGCTCGGCCATCAGTGCCCCGCTGGAGGACTTCTTCAGCGTCTTCACCGTCGTCAGGTCAGCGCCGGCGACGAGGAAGTGGGGTTTGCCGGTGACGGCCAGGGCCTGGATCTGCCCGGCAGCGGCCCGTTCGTGCTGACGGTTGAGCTCACGCCCGAGTTCGATGAGGGTTCCCGGGCCCAGGGTGGTCGGCTTGGTGTGGTCCAGCCCGTTGTCCAGGGTCAGTAGCGCCAGCTTCGCACCGGAGGCCAGCGTGACGTCGGAGACCAGGGTGTGGGTGATGATTTCGTCGGGGACCTGCTCGGCGAGTGTCTCGAAGCGGTCAAAATCCTTGGTAGCCATGTCTCAGGCGTCCTTCCCGTAGTCGGCGTGGTGGGGGTTTTCCCAGATGACGGTGCCGCCCATGCCCAACCCGACGCACATGGTGGTCAGGCCGTAGCGCACGGAGGGGTCGGCCTCGAACTGGCGGGCGAGCTGGTTCATCAGGCGTACGCCCGAAGAAGCCAGCGGGTGGCCGACGGCGATGGCACCACCATAGCGGTTCACCCGGGAGTCGTCGTCGGCGATGCCGTAGTGGTCCAGGAATGACAGGACCTGCACGGCGAAGGCCTCGTTGATCTCGAAGAGTCCGATGTCCTCGATGGACAGGCCTGCCTGGGCCAGGGCCTTCTCCGTGGCGGGGACCGGGCCGATGCCCATGACCTGCGGCTCGACGCCGGCGAAGGCGTAGCCGACCAGGCGCATCTTCGGGGCAAGCCCCAGTTCGTCGGCGGTCTCGGAGGAGGTCAGCAGGGCTGCCGTGGCGCCGTCGTTCAGTCCTGCGGCGTTGCCGGCAGTGACGTGGCCGTGGGCGCGGAAGGGGGTGCGCAGGGACTCCAGGTCCTCGAGCGTCGTACCGGGCCGCGGCGGCTCGTCGGTGGTGTTCAGGGCCCATCCTTCGCCCGGACGGCGCGCCGCCACGGGAACCAGATCGGGCTGGATGTTCCCGGCTTCATAGGCGGCGGCCAGCTTGGTCTGGCTGGCGAGCGCGTAACGGTCGGCGCGTTCCTTGGTGATGGCCGGGAAGCGGTCATGAAGGTTCTCTGCGGTGTTGCCCATGTTCAGGGCCGCAGGGTCCACGAGGCGCTCGGAAACGAAGCGGGGGTTCGGGTCGGCGTCGGCGCCCATGGGGTGGTTGCCCATATGCTCGACACCGCCGGCGACGACGACGTCGTAGGCGCCGAAGGCGATGGAGGAAGCCGTGGTGGTCACCGCGGTCATCGCGCCGGCGCACATCCTGTCGATGGCGAAGCCGGGCACGGACTGGGGCAGCCCGGCCAGCAAGGCCGCGGTGCGCCCGATGGTCAGGCCCTGGTCGCCGGTCTGGGTGGTTGCGGCGATGGCGACCTCGTCGATGCGCTCCGCGGGGACCTCGGGATTGCGGCGCAGCAGATCGCGGATGCACTTGACCACCAGATCATCGGCACGGGTGCCGTGGTAGATGCCCTTGTCTCCGGCCTTGCCGAAGGGGGTGCGGACGCCGTCGACGAACACGACGTCGCGGACCTGCCGGTTGCGCGGCAGCGCGCGTGCGGATGTTGGGCTCACTGGGGGTGACTCCTTGCGTGGAATGAATGTGATCCAACCCATATGTTACCGGCCGGTAACTAGGGGCGCAAGGCGTTCACGTCCCGCCCTGTCCCCGGCGCGCCCCGCAATAACCGTCCGGGAGCTCCCGGACCGGTCACTCAGCCTTGGACGTCCGCTTATTCGGCAGCGGTTCGGGGTCCAGGAAGGCGACCGTGATGATCGGGGCGGTTTCGCGGATCTGCCACGGACGGGCTCCGAGCTCGCCCAGAGCGGTGGCGACGGTCTCCGGGGTGATCTCCGCCGGCGGACGCCAGGCTACCCGACGCAGGGTGTCGGGGGTGAGCAGGTTCTCTGTGGGCATCTCCAGCTGTTCGGCACGCCGGGCGACGCGGGGCTTGGCAGTGGTCAACCGGCGGGCTGCGGCTTCGTCCTTCTCCGGCCAGGTGCGTGCCGGGGGCGGGGCCGACGTGGGAATGTGCATGGGAGGCAGCTCCTCGGCCTGACGGGCCGACTGCAGGCAGCGCAGCCAACGAGGCGCCTCCTTGCTCGCCGCCCGGCCATGGAAGCCCGGAGTCTTGAGCATTTGCGGGACGGTGGTCGGCATGGCCTTGGCCGCGGCGATCAATGCGGCATCGGGAATAAGCCGGCCGGGGGCGACATCACGGTTCGCTGCCAACGACTCCCGCTCGAACCACAGGGCCTGGACGGCAGCGAGTTGGCGGCGGTCGCGCAATTGATGCAGACCCGAGGTGCGCCGCCACGGATCAACGCGGGGGGCCGGTGCCGGAGCAGTACGGATGGCCTCGAATTCCTCGGCGGCGAAACCCAGCTTGCCCGACTCCTCCAGCAGCTCGGCCAACGCGATACGCAGCTCGTCGAGGACCTCGACATCCAGGGCTGCGTACCTGAGCCAGGGCTCGGGGAGCGGACGGGTGGACCAATCGGCGGCGGAATGTTCCTTGGCCAGCCGCAGCCCGAGCAGGGACTCCACGACCGGGCCGAGCCCCACGCGGGGCAGGCCGGCGATGCGTCCTGCCAATTCGGTGTCGAAGAGGGCATCCGGGTGCAGGCCGAGTTCGCCCAGGCAGGGCAGATCCTGGGTGGCCGCATGCAGGATCCACTCCACACCGTGCAGGGCCTCGTTCACTGGGAGCAGATCGTTGAACGGGACCGGGTCGATCAGCCAGGTGCCGGCCCCGCGACGGCGGAGCTGGACCAGGAAGGCGCGTTGGCCGTAGCGGAAACCCGAAGCCCGCTCGGCGTCCACTGCCACCGGCCCGCTGCCGGCGGCCAGGGAGCGTGCGGCACGGAGCAGTCCGGCGTCGGTGTTGACCACCGGGGGGACTCCTTCGCGGGGTTCCGTCAGCGGCGTGGGTTCAGGCGCCGGGGGCGCCGGATCCTCGGTGTCGGTGGTTGCGGGTGTGCTGTCGGTGCGCGAAGTGGTCATGATGAAACCAATTCTAGTGGATTCAACTCCGACGGCGGCGTGGAAGTGCTGTCACGCCCTCCGGCAGGGGTGGCAAACCGGCAAAGGTGCACACCATATCGCTCCACGCCTCCAGATGGGACTGGAGGTCAGCCCCCTGCGGGGTCCAGGAGGCACGCAACTCGATATCAATGGTCTCGGGACGTTCCTGCAGGCTGCCGAAGCTCTGGGAGAGCATCCGCGTGGCGGTGCCCCCGGCGTGCGCGTAGGCGGCGTCGTTCTCATGCAGGGCATCGAGCAACCAGGTCCAGGCCACGGAGCCGAGCATCTGGTCGTTACCCATCTCGGCATCGAGCTGGGCCCGGATGTAGGTGACGATGCGGAAGGTCCCGTTCCAGAGGTCGGAGCCTTCCGGATCGTGCAACAGGATGAATCGTCCGGTGGCCAACTCGTTGTCGTCGTCCAGGCTGCGGGCCTCCGCCAGGGCAGCCGCCGCGGGGCCATGGGGGGAACTGTGGACCCGGGGAGGGGATTCCAGGACCTCGGCGGAGAGGGCCACCGCGAACGGGGCCAGCCGTGCGGGAGCCGGGATCTCGGCCAAGTGCATTTCGGCACGGCAATCGGCCTGACGGAGTCCGGAGAGCGCCGTCATGAAGTCTGGGGGAACCTGTGCCAGGTCGCCAAGAGCGGTCACGGAACCGAGTCTAGGGTCATCGGTCCGGGGTGCCCGGAAGGCTCGCCGCCGTCATGTGCTCCGGTGGGTCGGCCGCTGGTGCGGACGCCGCGCGGGCAGCGGGGCGCAAGGCCGGACAGGGCTCGGTGGACTACGGTCGTTCGGGGCGATGTGTTCCCGGCCACGGGCCGTTGACGATCAAGGAACCTGGAGGTGGATCATGTTGGCAGCCGCTGCTGCTGTACCGATCGTGCTCGCTGGTGTGCTGTTCTTCCTGGGCATCAAATCCACCCGGATTTCCATCTGGTCGTTGGCGGTGGGCATCGTGATGGCTTTGGTCTTCTTCCCGACCCCCTGGTCGGTGGTCGGGGGATCGTTGGCTGGTTTTGCCCCGACCATCATCGAGATCCTGCTGATCCTCTACGCAGGGGTCCTGCTGAGTCGGATCATGTCCAACACCGGCGCGATGGCCTCGATTTCCGGCTGGCTGCGATCGAGTGCTCCATCACGCCGCACCGGGACGTTGCTGGTGGTCTTCGGGATCGTCCCCTTCGCCGAATCGGTGACCGGCTTCGGCATCGGCGTCACCGTGGGGGTGCCGATCCTGCGGTTGATCGGGCACTCGGTGCCACGCTCGACGATCTTCTCGCTGCTCGGGCTGCTCGCTGTTCCCTGGGGTGCGCTCGGCCCCGGGACCCTGCTGGCCTCGGAACTGTCGGGTACCTCGTTGCTGGAGGTGGGGATCCGTTCGGCGATCTTTTCCCTTCCAGTCATGCTCGGCGTGGCATTCCTGGTGACGTTCCTGCTGCGCCATGAAGGTTCCGTGGGCCGGCTCTTCGGCGGCGCAGTGGCTAGCGCCCTGCTGCTCTGGGCGGGGATCCTCGGAGCCAACGTCCTGATGGGCACCCCTTTGGCAGGGGTGATGGGTTCGTTGGTTCCGATCGCGGCGCACTTGCTGGTGTATCGATGGCGCGGCTCCCTCATCGCCGCCGGATGGGTGGTGGCACGGGCCTCCTTGCCCTATGCGGTCATGGCCGCCGGGCTGTTGGCCACCCGGGCCGTGACGTCGTCGTGGGAACCGAATCTCGGCTTGCGGGCGATCAGCAGCCCCGCCACCTGGCTCGTCGGGGCCTGTCTGGTGGCCCACTTCGGGCCGGGACAGCGTCGGGGCAGCGAACGGCCCGAGGCACGGCTTGGGCACCGGGCGGCCTCGGCCTGGCGGACCTGGCTTCCGGTGGGCGTGGTGACGTTCTGCTTCACCGTTCTGGGATCCGTGCTGGCGGCCACCGGAATGGGAGCGGAACTGGGCACGGCCTTGGCGGCCATGGGCGGGAGTTATCTGGTCATCGCGCCGGCAGTGAATGCCCTGGCCGGTTTCATCACCGGTTCGAATACGGCTGCCAATGCCATGCTGACCGCCACCCAGACCCAGGTGGCCACGGAGTTGGGCAGTTCGGTCCTGCAAATGGTGGCAGCCACCAACGTGGCGGCATCGATGGCGACCATGGCTGCGCCTTCACGCCTGCTGCTGGCCTATGAGCTGGCCGTGGCAACCCCGGTGGCCGCACCTGACGGTGGGGGAGCCGGGGAGGGCCCCTGCGACCCGATGAACACGGAATCAGCGGTCAATCGCTGGGTCCTGCCTCGGATCTTCGGCTTGCTGGTCATCGTTTCGGCTGTCCTGGGACTGGCCACCTGGCTTCTCTTCTAGTCGGATACCGTCAGCAGCCCCCGGCTGGACCTGCGCTGGATCCGGCGCCTGGGGCGGGTAGACCCACGTCACCAGCACCACCGAGATGATCATGAGCAACAGCCAGGACCCGAGCTTGCTGATGGAGACGAATTGCCAGCCGTCGAGCTGGTCCGGGTAGGCCCAGGCATTGGACCAGGTGGCGATGTTCTCAGCGAACCAGATGAACAGGGCCACCAGCACGAACGAGAGGACCAGCGGCATCTGCAACCTCAAACGGAAGACGCGGAAATGCCTCCAGCTGCGGCCGAAGACCACGAGCACCGCCGCCAAGAGCAGCCAGCGCAGATCAACGATGTAGTGGTGGGTGAAGAAGTTCAGGTAGATGGCACCGGCCAGCACGGCGGTGGCCCACCTGTGGGGATAGCGTTCGATGCGCAGGTCGAAGAGCCGGAAGACGCGGACCATGTAGGAGCCGACCGCCGCGTACATGAACCCGCTGTAGAGCGGGACGTTGCCCAGATGGAGCAGTCCCTCGCCTGAATAGATCCACGAACCGACACTGGTCTTGAACAGCTCCATGCCGGTGCCCACGATATGGAACAGCACGATGACGCGTAACTCGCGCAGCGTCTCCAGGCGGCAGGCCACCATGAGCACCTGGATGAGTACCGCCGCCAGCGTCACCGCGTCATTGCGCGCCAGGTCAACGTCCTGGGGGTACCAGAGCCGCGTGGCCAACAGGACAGCCAGCATCGCCGCACCGAAGATGCAGGCCCACGCCTGTTTGGCCGTGAAGACCGAGAATTCGATCAGGACGTCGGCCGACTTGCTTTCGGGGAGCCGGCCGATGAGGCGATGGACCAGGGCATCGAGACGGTGCTCGAGCGTGGTGGAGTGGCCGTTGGCGCTAGCCGGCAGCTACCTCAGCCCGGATGGCTGCGGCGAAGCGGTCGACGTCGTCCTCGGTGGTGTCGAAGCCGCACATCCAACGAACCTCGCCGGTGGCTTCGTCCCAGTCGTAGAAGCGGAAGTCCTCACGGACCCGGTCGGCGGCAGCGGCGGGCAGCTTCGCGAACACGGCGTTGGACTCCGTGGGCTGGGTGATTTCCAGCCCGTCGATGTCCACCACGGCGGCCCGGAGGCGCTGGGCCATGGCGTTGGCGTGGGAAGCCGAGCGCTGCCAGAGGTCACCTTCGTACAGGGCGATGAGCTGGGCTGAGATGAAGCGCATCTTCGAGCCGAGCTGCATGTTCATCTTCCGCAGGTATTTCAGCCCGGTGGCGGCCTCCGGATCCAGGACGACGATGGCCTCGCCGTACATCATCCCGTTCTTGGTGCCGCCCATGCTCAGGATGTCGATCCCGGCATCGCGAGTGAAGGCCCGCAGGGGCACATCCAGGGCGGCGGCGGCGTTGGAAAGACGGGCTCCATCCATATGGACCTTCATGCCCAATTCGTGGGCATGGGAGGTGATCGCCTTCAACTCGTTGATCGTGTACAAAGTGCCGAGCTCGGTGGACTGGGTCAAGGAGACCGCCAACGGCTGGGCGCGGTGTTCATCGCCCCATCCCCAGGCCTCGCGGTCGATCAGTTCGGGTGTCAGTTTGCCGTCCGGGGTCGGTACGGTCAGCAGCTTCATGCCGCCGGCCCGCTCGGGGGCACCGTTCTCGTCGACGTGGATATGTGCCGTATCGGCACAGACCACGGCGCCCCAGCGCGGCAGCAACGACTGCAGGGCCGTCACGTTGGCACCAGTACCGTTGAACATCGGGAAGGCCTCGGTGGCTGGTCCGAAGTGGGACAGGATGACGTGCCCGAGCCGTTCGGTGTATGAATCTTCGCCGTAGGCGATCTGGTGGCCGCCGTTGGCGGCGATCAGCGCCTCGATGATCTCCGGATGGACTCCCGAGTAGTTATCCGATGCGAAGCCGCGGACCATGGTGTCGTGCAGGGATGTGCTCACGTTTATCCTCAGAAGTTGCTGGTGGGAAGTCGTTCCAGTCTATGCCTGCGGCACCAGGGACAGGCGGGTGCCGTTCAAGGTTGCGGCATCCGCGTCGAAAAGACCGGCGACCGCACTGCCGAAATCGGAGACGTCGGTGAACCCCGCGAATTCCTTGCCGGGTTCCTGCCCGCGTGCCGAGGCGTCGACGAAGGCCTTGATGACCAGGACGACGGCGGCGGAATGCTGGGTGACGGGGTTCTGCTTATGGCCTGACTGGGCGGCACGCAGGCCTCCTGCGGTAGCCATCGTCCATGCCTCGGCCGAGGCCTTGACGGAGATGTAGTTCGCTCCGGAAGCACTCGGACGCTGGACCGCCGTGGAGGAGACCACGGCGAGTCGACCCACGGGGGAGTCGGCGATGTCCTGGTAGAAGACCCGCGAGGTGTTGCGCAAGGTGGTCACGACGTTGCGGTGCAGGAAGTCGTAGTCCTCATCCGACTGCCCGGCCAGACCCTTGCCGCCCCGCCAGCCGCCCACCAAGTGGATCAGCCCATCGATCGGTCCGACCTCGGCGTGGATCCGTTCGGCCAACGCCGCCGTGGCGGCGAAGTCGGTCAGATCGGTTTCGTAGCGTCCCGAGGCGAACCCCAGACGTTCCTCCAGGCGTGCCGCGTCGGTGCCGACGACCAGGACCCGGGCTCCGGAATCATGCAGCGACCGGGCGGCGGCCACGCCGGAGGACGAGGTGGCACCGGCAATGAGGACGGTGGGTATATGCGGTGTGCTCATCTGGCTAGTCTAGGCCGAGGCCGGGACGTCGCCAGCGGTGATGCCCACCGTGGATTCGATGACCGGCTTCATCTTCTTGCCCAACGCCTCGTAGAACATCGACAGCGGGAACTCGTCGTCGAGGACTTGGTTGGTCATTTCCTTCAGCGGCTCGGTCAGCGGCAGGGCTTCCTTGCCCTTCGCCCACACCGAGGCCGGGTGCGGGGTGAGCGTGGAGGAAACCAGATCGTAGGCGGCTAGCCAGTGGGCCAGCTTGGGCCGGTCGATGGAGCGCCAGTACAAATCGTCGATGGCGTCGCCCAGGGCGCTGACGACCTGCGGGATGGCGTCCCAGTCGATGGTCAGTTTGGTGTCGGTCCAGTGCAGCACGTGGTGCTGGTGCATCCAGGCGAAGAGCAGCTGGCCGCCGAGTCCGTCGTAGTTGCGCACGCGGTTGCCGGTGATGGCAAAGCGGAAGATCCGATCGAAGATCACCGTGTACTGGACCAGGCGGGCATGCCGGGCGGTCTCGGGATCCGAGGCCGGGGACGCGGCGATCTTGACGCACTCGCGGAAGGCGGTGAGATCGCAACGCAGTTCCTCCAGGGAGTACAGGAAGAAGGGCATGCGCTGCTTGATCATGAAGGGATCGAAGGGCAGATCACCGCGCATGTGGGTGCGATCGTGGATCATGTCCCACATGATGAATGTTTCTTCGGTCAGCTTCTGGTCGGCCAGGAGTTCGGCTGCCTCGGCCGGCAGATCGAGATTGGTGATCTCGGCCGCGGCGGCAACGACCCGACGGTAGCGGGCGGCCTCGCGGTCCTGGAAGATCGCGCCCCAGGTGAACGCCGGCGTTTCGCGCATGGCCACCGATTCGGGGAAGAGGACCGCCGCGTTGGTGTCGTAGCCGGGGGTGAAATCCAGGAAGCGCAGCGGAACGAACAGCTGATTCGAGTAGTCCCCGGCTTCCAGCTCGGCGATGAACTCGGGCCAGATGACCTCGACCAGCACGGCCTCGACGAAGCGGTTGGTTGAGCCGTTCTGCGTGTACATGGGGAACAGCACGAGATGGCGCAGGCCGTCGACGCGGTCCAGCTGCGGCTGGAAGGCCTGGAGGGAGTCCAGGAAGTCGGGGACGCCGAAACCGCCGTCGGCCCAGGTCCTGAAGTCCACGACCACCTGGTCCAGATAGACGCCGTCGTGCTCGAAATGGGCGCGTAGCTCCGCCACGGCATCGGTGATGGCGGTGGTCAGTTCCGCGGCGCGGGCCTGGTCGGCTGCTTCGGGGACCGAGCCGTCCTTGACCTGCAGCTCCTGGAAAGCGGTGGCCGCCGCCTTCAGCTCCAGCCACGACGGGTTGTTGGCGAGATCCTCGCCGTGTCCGCTGGTGGTGTCATGCGTCATGGTTGCCTGGGACATCGGTCCTGCACCTCGAATCATCTCCGGGGCCGCGCTGGTTGCGCCGGCCTGCTGCCGTGGTGATTTCAGCCTAGAAGAGATCAAGTAGTGCTGGTGTGCGGAGCAAGCGAGACCAAGAGATGCTCATGCTTATGGAGAGGATTTCCCTCTGCAGGCCCAGCGCAGGGCATGCTGCCCTGTGCGGTGTGGCTAGGCGTCGGTGGGACGCAGGCTCAGCGATACCGAGTTGATGCAGAAGCGCTGGTCGGTGGGGATGTCCAGTCCCTCGCCCTCGAACACGTGCCCCATATGGGAGTCGCAGGAGGCGCAGCGGACCTCGATGCGTTCCATGCCCATGGACTTGTCATGCAGGTAGCGCACGGTCCCCTCTGCCAAGGGCGCGAAGAAGGAGGGCCAGCCGCAATCCGAACCGAACTTCTCCTTGCTGGTGAACAGCTCGGCACCGCAGGCGCGGCAGGCGTAGACACCTTCGGTGGTGCTATTCCAGTACTCGCCGGTGAAGGGGCGCTCCGTTCCTGCTTGTCGAAGCACCTGGTATTCCTCGGTGCTGAGTTCTTCCTTCCACTGCTCATCGGTCTTGGTGACGGGGGAGGACTGGGCGTTCGAATCAGAAAATGTACTCACACCCGATCCAACGTCCGGGGCGGCCCAGCCATTCCCCACGACCGCCGGTCAGGCTGCCGGGTGACGGAACGGGCCGGCGGGGACTTGGCGCTCCCGCCTTGACTTGCCATGATGGGTACATGCGCGAGTACACACGGACCGCCGACCCTGCGACCCCCAAGGCCCCCATGATGCGGTGGGCCGTCCTCGGTGCCGGTGTCGGCCTCGCCGCCGGCTCCCTGCTGGCCGCCAGTGCGTCCGGGCTGGCCGGATATTTCGCCCGGCAGGTGGTGCTTCCGGTGCGCAAGACCGAGGACCTGGCGATCCTCGCCGTCGTGCGCGGAGACGAGGGGCTGGAAGTCATCCTGCCCGCCACCACCGAAACCACCGATCCCGGAACCTACTCGCTGTACTTCGACGCCGGCCGCGGCCACGCCCGGATCGGGGAGATCATCTCCTTCACCCCGGCGGAGGGCACCATCGCCCGTCGCGTCGAGCACGTCTATTCGGGGAAACTGGATACCGCGGTTCGGGGCTGGTGGTCCGGAGCCGTCTACGAAACGCCTGAGGATGCCGGATTCGCTGCCGAAAACGTGGACATTCCGACGTCGGTCGGCAACGCCCCGGCGTGGTTGGTTCCCGGCACCGATCGTGCCGACACCTGGGCGATCATGGTGCACGGCCGCGGGGCCGCACGCACCGAGGGCTTGCGGGCGTTGTCAACCACCGCGGGGCTGGGCATCAGCTCACTGCTGCTGTCCTACCGCAACGACGGGGTGGCCCCGTCCGCCTCCGATCAGCGGTACGGACTGGGCAGCACCGAATGGGAGGACGTCGACGCCGGGATCGACTTCGCCCTTCAGCACGGCGCGCACAACATCATCCTCATGGGGTGGTCCATGGGTGGGGCCATCAGCCTGCAGGTGGCCGATAAGTCACGGCATAAGCGCCATATCCAAGCACTGGTGCTCGATGGCCCGGTGGTGAACTGGATCGACGTACTCCGCCACCATGCCAAGGTCCACCGCATCCCCGAAGCCGTCGGTCGGCTGGGGCAGTGGATGCTCTCCAACCGTGCCGGCCGCACGATCACCGGTCTGGCGGCGCCGGTGGATCTGAAGGAGCTGAACTGGATCGCCAAGGCAGACCAGCTACGGGTTCCCACCTTGATCCTGCATAGCGAGGACGACGACTTCGTGCCGGTGGGAGCCTCCGCCCAGCTGGCCGAACTCAACCCCGAGATGGTCACCTTCGAACGCTTCACGGTCGCGGCGCACACGCGCGAATGGAATGTCGATCCCGAACGCTGGGAGCAGACGGTCACCCGGTGGCTTTCCCGGATCATCGTGGCCCCGAAGCCCGGTGGAACGCGTCGCAGCAGCTAGGCCTGCGGCCTCGGAGGCTACGGTCCGGCCAGAGGTACCGACCAGGCGTCGGTCAGTCGGATCAGGTCCAGCGGAGCCACTTCGATCTCCAGTCCACGACGACCGCCCGAGACGTGGATCGTCGGCCAGTTCTTCGCGGATTCATCAAGCAACGTCGTCGAAGGGTTTCGTTGACCCAGCGGGGAGATCCCGCCCAGGACGTAACCGGTACGCCGTTGCGCGTCGGCACCCTGCGCCATATGAACCTTCTTCACGTGCAGCGCCGTGGCAGCTGCCTTGAGATCCAGGGAACCGGTCACCGGGACGATCGCCACCGCCAGGGCTTCGGCCCCAGGGCGGCCGGTATCGATCAGCAGGGTCTTGAACACCCGGGCGGGATCGACCCCCAGCGCCTCCGCTGCTTCCGTGCCGTAGGACGGGGCCTGCGGATCATGCCCGTAGGCATGGGTCGTGTAAGTGGCGCCGTCGGCGTCCAGGAGAAGGGTGGCCGGTGTGCTACCAGCGTCCTGGGCGTGCTTCTTCCTGGACATCCCGGCAGCCGACTACGCGGCCAGGCCTTCGGCGACCTTGCGTTTGATGCGGCCCAGCAGCGAGGACATGCCGCGCATGCGCAGCGGGGTGATGGCCCGGGTCAGGCCGAGCCGGTCGGGCATGTCGTTGGGCACGGCGAGGATCTCGGCGGCCGGCAAGCCATCGAGCCCTTCCGCCAGCACGCCGGCGAAACCCCGTGAGGTCGGTGCTTCCCGTGGGGCCGAGAAGAACAACCTGACCTCACGGGCATCGGTATTGGCGATCTCCACGGTCAGGAACAGCGGGGTCTGGCATTCCACGACCCGTTCCAGCAGCTCCGGGTGTTCGGCGAACCGCTCCGGCAGGGCGGGCAACTCGTCGGAGAACTCCAAGAGCAATTCCAAGCGCTCGCGCTCGGTAATCGCGTTGAAGTCATCGATGATCTCCGCCAGGGCGGAAGGAATGGCGGTATCACTCATGGGTGCATGCTCCTTGGTGGGCGGTGCGCGGTGGGGGTTAGCTGCGGGCGGGGGAGGCCGGGGCCTCGCCGCGTTCGGTACCGACGGCGATCGGAACGCGGACCGCGTTGCCCCATTCGGTCCAGGAACCATCGTAGTTGCGGACGGATTCGAAACCGAGCAGGTGCTTGAGCACGAACCAGGTGTGGCTGGACCGTTCGCCGATCCGGCAGTAGGCAATGACGTCGTCCCCGGGCTTCAATCCTGCCTCGTCCAGGTACAGGGCTTCCAGCTCGGGCCGGCTGCGGAAGGTGCCGTCTTCGTTGGCTGCCTTGCTCCACGGGACCGATGCCGCGGTGGGGATGTGCCCGCCGCGTAACGTACCCTCCTGCGGGTAGTCAGGCATGTGGGTGCGCTCACCGGTGTATTCCTCGGGGGAGCGGACATCGATCAACGGCTTGCCGAAGTGGGCGCTCACATCCTCCCGGAAAGCGCGGATGGCGTCGTCGTTGCGCGGGACCACCGGGTAGTCGAAGGTCTCGGTCCGGGGCTTCTCGCGGGTCGTCCCGCGTCCCTCGGCCAACCACTTATCGCGGCCTCCGTCGAGCAGGCGGACGTCCTCGTGGCCGAACAGCGTGAAGACCCAGAGGGCGTAGGCAGCCCACCAGTTGCTCTTGTCCCCATAGATCACCACGGTGGTCTCCCGGGTGATGCCCTTGGCGCCCATGAGTTGGGCGAAGGCTTCACCATCGACGTAGTCGCGGGTGACTTCATCGTTGAGATCGGTGTGCCAGTCGATGTTCACGGCACCGGGGATATGCCCGGTGGAGTAGAGCAGGATGTCTTCGTTGGATTCGACGACGACCAGGCCGTCATCCTCGAGGTGCTCGGCCAGCCATTCGGTGGAGACCAAGCGCCCGGGATGGGCATAGGCGGAGAACTTGGTATTGGTATCGGCGGCAAGGCCCATGAGGATTCCTCGTTTCACACGGTGGCTGGGGGATCTGTCTCCAGCCTACGTCCTCGGGTGCCGGGCCGCCGGGTCGGAGGTCACGTGCCGGTGGCTTTGCGCGCGGGGCGTAAAGTTGGTCATGGTGCGCCCCGCGCGCCGGCCCGTCCCCGCACAAAGGAACCGACCCCGCCCGTGGCACACATCGAACACCTGACCGAACGCATCCCCAAGGTCTCGCCCGACGAGCTGCTCGCCGGATTCCATCCGTCGTACCGATTCGGCGTTGTGTCCTTCGACACCTTCCGTCCGGATCCGGCGCAGCCATCACAGACCGAGGCGGTGGAGGCCCTGCGTGTATTCGCCGAGGGAGTCGGTGAGTCGAAGAAGTCCCTGCTGGGACGGATCTTCGGCTCGAAAGGCCCCCAGACCAAGGCCGGCATCTACCTCGATGGCGGGTTCGGCGTGGGCAAGACCCACCTGCTGGCTTCCCTCTGGCACGCGGTCCCCGGCCCCAAGGCCTTCGGCACGTTCGTTGAATACACCAACCTGGTCGGTGCCCTGTCCTTCCGCAAGACCGTGGAGGTCCTCAGCGGCTACAACCTGGTGTGCATCGACGAATTCGAACTCGATGATCCCGGTGACACGGTGCTGATGTCGCGGCTCATGCGTGAATTATCCGACGCCGGTGTGAAGCTGGCGGCGACCTCGAACACCCTGCCTGGTTCATTGGGAGAGGGCCGCTTCGCCGCCGTGGACTTCCAGCGCGAGATCCAGGTGCTGGCCGACCAGTTCGATGTCCTGCGTATCGACGGTGATGACTTCCGGCACCGCGGCCTGCCCGAGGCGCCCCGGCCAGTCGACGATGCCGATCTCGAGTCCACCGCCACCGAGCTCTACGCAGACAAGGTATTGGCCGTCGATGACTTCGGCGAACTGGTCAAGCATCTTTCGAGCGTCCACCCGAGCCGCTATCGGCAGTTGGTGGCCGATGTCGACATCCTGGTCCTGCACCAGGTCCAGACCATCACCGAGCAGTCGCTGGCCTTGCGCTTCGTCGTGCTGGCCGACCGGCTCTACGACAAGGACGTTCCCGTGTTGGCCAGCGGCCAGCCGTTCAACGAGCTGTTCACCGAGGAGATGATGGCCGGTGGGTACCAGAAGAAGTACTCCCGTGCGGTGTCGCGGCTGACTGCCCTGGCCCGTGAAGGGCAGAAGGCCGAAGTGGCGATCTAGCTTTTCCCGGTTAGAGCACCGGGGTGGGCAATGGGCCCGTGGTGGCCCGCACGATGAGCAGCCGGTGCTCCGCGGCCACGGGGTCCCCCTCCCAGGTACCCCGGACCTCGACTTCGTCGAACCCCGCGGCGTGCAGCGCTTCGACCAATTCGGCCTCCGTGCGGAAATACAGGGTGCTGCTGGAGACCCGGTCCATCCCGTCGGGGAAGACGTTGTGGCTGTCGAAGACGACGACGCCGGGGCTCACCGAGGTGACCTCGAGCCATTCGGTGAGCTGCCCGAACGCCGCCGAGCGGATGCTTGTCGTTTTCGCCGGGGTCCAGTTTTCCCATTCCCGGTAGGCCGGATTGCGGGTTTCGAAGGCCAGCACCCCGCCCGGAACCAGCGTGCGTCGAAGACGCTCGAGCGTCTCCACGAGCTCGTTCGTCCCGATGTGCATGAAGGCGTTCCCGGTGCAGATCACCAGCTCGGCATCGCCCGACGGGTCCAGGGCGCGGGCATCACCGTCGATCCATGTCACCCCATTCGCCCCTGGCTGCAGGCGCGCATACCCGAGCATCGTGGGGCTCGGGTCCACACCGCTGACCTCGCGCCCAGGTGCCGTCAGGGTCCGGGTGAGTAGCCCCGTTCCGCAACCCAGATCGACGATCTTATGCGCGCCGAGCGCATTGGCCAGCGACCGGTAGTACTGGTGGTCCCGGCCCGCGGCGTTATCGGAATCGTAGAAGACGACGAGGTCCTCGTCGCCGTAGGGGTCCGTCATGGCCCCAGCCTAGTGGCGGCCCGGGCGTTCGATGGCCCATCTGACCAGCAAGCCTCCGGCCAGCCCCCAGAAGGCGGCACCCACACCCAGGAACGCAACACCGGAGGCGGTGACCATGAACGTGGTCAGGGCGCCGAAGCGGGAGCGGGGATCCTCCAGCGCCGAGGAGGCCGCGGCACCCAGGGTGCCAAAGAGCGCCAGACCGGCGGCTGCCGTCAGCAGGCCCTCGGGGGCCGTCACGGCCACCGCCCCCACGGCGGTGGCTCCCAGGCCGAGCAAAAAGTAGAAGCCGCCGGCAGAGACCGCGGCGATCCAGCGGCGCGAGCGGTCGGGCCCCGCCTCCTCACCAGCGGCGAGGGCTGCCGAAATGGCGGCCAGGTTGATGGCGTGCCCACCGAAGAAGGCGGCGCCGAGCCCCGCGGCTCCGGTGCCGAGCATGGAAGCGGTCCAGGGGGTCTTGTAACCGAACCCGGACAGGACGGCCATCCCGGGGATGTTCTGCGAGGCCATGGTCACGATGTACAGGGGCATAGCAACGCCCGTGGCCCCGGCCCAGGTGAATCTCGGCATGGTGAATTCAAGTCGGGGCCACAGGTCGCCGGGCAGGGCGGTTCCGGTCTGGGCAGCGTTGAGTAAGACGATCAGCAACGTGGCGGCCATGGCTGCCGGCACGGCCCAACGTGGAGCCCAGCGCATGCACACGAGCCAGACCAGGATGATCGCCCCCGCCATGAGCGGGACGTTGGCCAGGGCATGGAACGGAGCGAGGCAGAGTTCGAACAACACCCCGGCCAGCATCGCCTGGGCCAGCGGTGCCGGAAGTCTTCCGAGCAACCGCCCGATGGCCGGTACGGCACCGGTAACGAAGATCAGCAAGGCACACATCACGAAACCGCCGACTGCTTCATCCCAGCCGAGCCCCAGCCCACCAGCGGCCGCCAGCAAGGCGGCGCCGGGGGTCGACCAGGCGAACGTCACCGGACGCCGGGTGGTGACCGCAATGGCGACCGTGCACAGCGAGAACGCGATGGTCAGCGCCAGAAGGCCGGAGGCGGCCTGACCGGGGCTGGCGCCCACGGCGCTCAGACCGGCCAGAACGACGGTGAAGGAGGAGGTGAAGCCCACCAGGGCAGTGACCAGACCGGCGGTCAGTGGACGCACGAAATCTCGGGGGGCTGTGGGAACTGGGGTATGCGACATGACCTCGACTGACGGTGGTTCTGTTTACGGAACGGTCTCAGCGTAGTCTGGGTCCATGTCAGCCGCAATCGATCCCCGCATGCTCCACGTCGGCAACCGGATCCGCACCCATCGGCAAAGGGCTGGGCTAACACTGACCGGCCTGGCCACGGCAGCGGGCATCGGCAAGGGAACGCTCTCCGAACTCGAACACGGGCAACGCAATCCAACCTTGGAGACCCTCTACGCCGTCGCCGGCGTCCTGGGTGTCCCGCTGGCCGGTTTCGTCTCCAGCGATGACGGACACCAGTCACCGGCCCACGATGCAGCCGAGGGAGACGCGGTGGCTCCGGGGGGCCGGGAGATCTCGGTGGGGGGCGGCCCGGTGTCGGCCCGGCTGCTGGAGGCCCGTCGAGTCGCTGATGGATCGTTGATCGAAGTGTATTGGCTCTCGATCGGCCCGGGCCGGAGGGTCTCCCCGGCGCATGGCCAGGGCGTGGCCGAACGCCTGGTCCTCGTAGAGGGCGAAGCCGTGGTGGGGCCGGAAGGCCAGGCTCGGCAGATCACTGCCGGGCAGGCCTTGTCATGGGAGTCCTCTGGTCGACATGTCTATGCTTCCGAAGCGGGGGCCGAAGGCGTGCTGACCATCATCAATCCGCCGACCACCGGGGCAGGGGCGCGTTAACGAGCAGGTACCGGTCCCGCCTCGCGGCGGTACCGGCACCTGTTTGCCGTGCTCGTGGGCCGGCAGGCGTCCCCTCAGGGATGCGCGGAATTCTAGGTGGGGGGATTCGAGTCGTTGCCAGCTGCCTTGTCGAGAAGGTTGTTGGCCGATTCCTGGAGGTTGTCCACCTTGTCGGAATACTTGCCCCCGGTTTTCTCGTCGACAAAATCGCCGACGCCGCCTACGGTCCCACGGAGCTTCTCGGCTCCGTCCTTGGCCACTTCAGCGGCCTTGTCCTTGAGTCCCTCGGCCTTGCCCTTGAGCTCGTCAAAAAAAGCCAAGTGACACCTCCTCTCCTCCGGGAAGCCTTCGAAGCTTCCGTATGATCACCATCATAGTGGGGTCCCGGAAGGGAATTCGAGGGGAACGGTCCCTCGGCTTCTGCGCCGTGGGTGAAACAACCCCCCCGCCGGTGGTGCCTCATCGTGTGGAGGCAATGAAAAAACCGCCGGGTCGGTACTGGGGCCGTCCGGCGGTTCGTGGAGCGGACAACGAGATTCGAACTCGCGACCTCCACCTTGGCAAGGTGGCGCTCTAGCCAACTGAGCTATG
>RCNJ01000370.1_pt1 | contig 18974 bp, 21 predicted proteins | sample 2041171 | NCBI WGS metagenome assembly RCNJ01 (sample SAMN09708213, study PRJNA481090) | feces metagenome | biome: feces | host: Pygoscelis adeliae | place: Antarctica: Rookery Lake | collected 2010-03-01 | reverse complement strand
TATCAATTAAATAGTGGACAGACTCTATTTATTGGCGGATTAGGACGTTTTGATTTTATTAAAGGAGAACGCGAGACGTTTGTTTGTTATTTTGCAAATGAAGTTCCTATTCATCGCACTAAGTTAGATAATGCAGATAACTTATATGAAAAAAACTTAGGCGGTTTATTAACGCCCCCTAATGAAGAGACTTTAGAAACATTACCTAAGATGTCAGAAAACACATTTAAAATTGAGCCAGGTCAATATGATATTGTATTCCCAGGGCTTGGTTGGATCACAACTAAATCAGGTGATGTGACAGTATCAGCACATAGTCCTAAAGGGACAACAACTTCAATTAGACAATCATTCTTTTAAGGAGCTGTAAATTAAATGTCTTACTTATTTGGTTTAATCGGTTATCCAATTAAACATTCTTTATCTCCATGGATCCATAAACAATTTATGGAAAAAGCAAAAATCGCTGGAGAGTATAATATATTTGAAATTGATTTAGAAGCAGACTTTAAAGCTGAAATTAATGAATTACGCAAAAAGAATATTAATGGTTTTAACGTCACAGTACCTTATAAAGAAACAATTATTAATGAGCTAGACGAGTTAGATGAACAAGCCAAAAAAATTGGCGCAGTAAATACGGTTTTAAATCTAGACGGTAAACTAATCGGTTATAATACAGATGGTTTAGGTTATGTTAAATCACTCGAAGAAGCTTATCCAGCTATTAAAGGTGGTAAATTAAATATATTGCTCTTAGGAGCTGGTGGAGCTTCAAGAGGAATATATAACGGTTTAAAAAGCAGTGGCTATTTAAATATCGATATAGCAAACCGAACTCTTGAAAAAGCAGAAGAAATTAAGCAAACAAACTTATCAGGAAAAACTAATGTTTTAACATTGAATAATGCAGAGCAAGTTCTAGATCAATATGATTTAGTTGTCCAAACAACATCTGTTGGGATGAAACCTGATGTAGATACGCAAATAATAAATTTAGATAAACTAAAATCGACATCAATTATAAGCGATATTGTTTATCAGCCAATTATGACCCAATTTCTTAAAGAAGGGGGAAAACGTGGCGCACAGATTCATAAAGGACATACAATGTTATTGTATCAAGCAGAACTAGCATTTAACATCTGGACAAAAAAGCAAGTAGAAATAGATAATTTGGATTTAAAATTACAAACAATATTGGAAGGTTGATATAAAATGTTAACAGGTAAACAAAAAAGTTATTTACGTTCAGAGGCGCACCAGTTAAAGCCTATTTTTCAAGTAGGCAAATTAGGAGTTAATGAGAACTTAGTCGAACAAGTGGCAGATGTCTTAGAAAAAAGAGAATTAATTAAAGTATCTATTTTACAAAATTGTGAAATGGATAAGCATGAAGTGGCAGAAGCTTTTGAAAATGAAGCAGCTGCAGAAGTTGTCCAAATTATAGGTAATACAATTGTATTATATAAAGAATCAGTAGAAAATAAACAGATTAAATTACCGTAATGAATAGGATGAACAGTTATGAAAAAAGTAGGTATTTTAGGTGGAACTTTTGATCCACCTCATAACGGACATTTAATTGTCGCAAATATAATCAGAGAAGAGTTAAATTTAGATGAGATATGGTTTATTCCAACTTTTGAATCACCTCATAAAAAGTCAGTTGCTACGAAAAGTTCTGACCGATATGAAATGACAAAGCTTGCAATTGCAGACAATAAATACTTTAAAGTGAGCGATTGGGAGTTAAAACAATCAACTAAGTCTTATACAATCCATACTATGAAACACTTTAATAAAGAATATCCAAAAATTGATTTTTACTTTATTATTGGAGCAGATATGGTTGAGTATTTACCTAAATGGGGTTCAATGGATGCTCTCTTAGATTTAGTAACGTTTGTAGGTGTAAGTCGTGTCGGATATAGTTTGGAAAGTGATTATCCGATTATTAAAAAGACGATACCCAATGTGTATATCTCGTCATCTTATCTCAGAAAACGAGTTAAAAACAACGAATCGATTAAATATTTAGTGCCTGATAAGGTTGAAGCTTATATAAAGGAGTTTAATTTATATGAAAGTAAATGATATACTACCAAAAGTAGAAGCTAACTTATCCAAAGAAAGATATGAACATACGCTTAGAGTGATTCAAACTGCAAAAGAGTTAGCAGAAATACACAGTGTTAATATTGAAAAAGTTGAAGTGGCAAGTGCCTTACATGATTATGCTAAATGTGAGAAGGAATCAGCTTTAAAACAATATATTATAGATAATGGTTTAGATAGTGACTTATTAAACTATCATCATGAATTATGGCATGCACATGTTGCTGCACATTTTGCAGAACACACATTAGGCATTAATGATAGACCTATTATTAACGCAATTAAATATCATACGACAGGTAGAGCCGGAATGAATGACGTTGAATTGGTTGTCTTTATTGCTGATTTTATTGAACCAGCAAGACAGATCCCAGGGATAGGGATAGTTCGTGAAACTGCCAAAGAAGACTTACATGAGGCTGCTTTATTGGTATTAAAAGGATCAATACCATATTTAATTAGTCTAGAAACCATCGTGTATCCAGGTACAATTGAAGCATATAACGATTTAATTAAACTTAAAGGGGATAGGTAATTTATGGAAAAAAATAAAATGTTAGAATCAATTATTACAAGCTGTGAAGATACTAAAGCTGAAAATATTATTGCTCTTGATATGAAAAACTTAACGCCAGTAGCTGACTACTTTGTTATTTGTGAAGCATCAAACGAAAGACAAGTTCAAGCAATTGCTAGAACAATTCAAAAAGATTTAGAAGCAATTGATTTAAGTGTTACACGTATGGAAGGTTTCAATGAAGGACGTTGGATTTTAGTTGATGCCAATGATGTTATTTGTCATATATTCCATGCAGAAGAACGTGGTTACTATAACTTAGAGCGCTTATGGGGCGATGCTGAAGAAATCAATTTGAGTGACTTAAAATAAAATGGTCTATCAAAACTTTGCATATTTTTATGATGAATTAATGAGTCACGCACCTTATGATGAATGGACTAAGCTAACTAAAGACGTTATTGAAGCATATGGATTTATTAAGCCGAATATTGTTGATTTAGGTTGTGGAACAGGTGAAATAACACTAAATTTAACAGATTCTGCTAAAAATATAACGGGTGTCGATTATTCTGCAGAAATGCTAGCTGTTGCAATGAATAAAGCGACAGAACAAAACAAGCAGGTCAATTGGATTCAACAAGATATTAGAGACCTAGAAGGTTTTAAGGACGTCGATTTAATCACTAGTTACTGTGATGTTATTAATTATCTTACAGAAGCAAGTGAAGTTGAAACGGTATTTAAACACGTTTATAATAGTTTGAATGATTCAGGCGTGTTTGTATTCGATGTACACTCACAAGCATTTATTCAAGAGCATTTAATTGGTCAAACATTTGCTGATGTAAGTGATAATACAGCGTATATATGGGATTGTTATCCCGGCGATAAATTAGGTGCGATGGAACATGAGATAACGTTTTTTGTAAAAAAACATAATGAAATGTATGAAAAAATGATAGAAAATCACTTTCAACAAGTTTTCACAAAAGAATTTTATCTCGACGCGTTGAAAAAAGCTGGATTTAAAGAAATTAAAGTTAGGGTCGATTTTGACTTAGAAAACGATGAGTTAACAAAAGAAGCTGATCGAATTTTTATTATAGCAAAGAAGTAACCTGGAAAATTTAATTCTAGGTTATTTTAATTTTCATTCAATTTTACAAATTGACTAAGTTTTATTATACTGAGGTTTGAATACAGAAAAGGGTGTGATTTAATTTGCTAGAAAAGCTGAAAAGTAAATCAAGTTTTGGATTATTTCTAGTTATTATACTTTCATTAATTAGTTTTTTTCTGTTTAATCAGCGAAAACCAGAAAACGTATCATCCGAAGAAGTCAATCTTGATTTTGATTTAGCAAATGAAGATGCGGCAGAAAATGAGACAACAGATTTACCTGAAGTTATTATTGTAGATGTTAAGGGTGAAGTTAATCAACCTGGCATATACGAAGTTAAGTCAGATATGCGTGTTAATGACGTTATAAATCTGGCTGAAGGGCTTACTTCTGAAGCAGATCAAGATCATTTAAATCTCGCCCAAAAAGTAGCAGATGAAATGATTATCCACGTGCCTTCAGTAAATAGTGAAGAAACGGCTTCAGAAATTAGTGTTGAAGGAACGAGCACAGATAAAATCAGACTTAATCAGGCAACTGCTGATGATTTAGTCGCATTAACAGGTATAGGTCCATCTAAAGCTGAAGCAATTATCGCTTATCGTGATGAAATAGGTAGTTTTAAGGATGTTGATGACCTACTTGAAGTCTCTGGAATTGGTGAAAAAACTTTAGATGCAATCAGAGATGAACTTCAAGCACCATAATTAAGTGAGGTGGATAAAAGATGAAAGATACACGCATAAATTGGCAACAATATTTTATGGCCCAAGCAGAATTAGTTTCTTTAAGAAGTACATGTACACGATTAATGGTCGGAGCGGTAATTGTTAGAGATAATCGGATTATTGCAAGTGGATATAATGGAAGTATCTCTGATGGCGACCACTGTATGGATAAGGGATGTTACGTCGTAGATAATCATTGTGTTAGGACAATTCATGCTGAAGTAAATGCACTTTTACAATGCGCAAGGTTTGGCGTGTCAACAGAAAACACAACAATATATGTAACTTATTTCCCTTGTATCCATTGTGCCAAACAATTAATACAAGCTGGGGTAAAAGAAATCTATTATGATTCAGATTATCGTAATGATCCATTAGCTATCGAACTATTTAAAGAAGCAAAAGTAAAAGTAATACATACCCCATTAACAGATGTATCGATTAATTTAATAAAATAAAGGGGGTTATTTAGATTGAGAAAGGATATTTACATGTCTTAGCATTAGCTATTCTTTCAAGTTTTTTAGCAATTCAAACGAATACAGTCTATACAATCCTGCTTTACTTATTATGGGTATCATATTTAGCTTACAAACAAAAACTTCGATTCAATACGATTATTTACGCATTACTATTCTTAATTGGCAGCTATTTATTTTTGCCAGCTGGATATATTGAGAGTCCGAAGAAAAACTTACCTGAAGAATCAATTTTACTCAAAGGGAAAATTGATTCTCAAGTATACTTAAAAGATTCATCTTTATCATTTATTATGAAGCAAAATAATACTGTGAAAGTAAACATAAGATATTTCTATGAAAAAGACATTAAAGAAATAAAAGAAGCTCTTAAGACACTAGAAACTGGGAGAGAATGCCTAATAAAAGGAGTTCAGAATCCACCTCCAGTAAAATCTAATCCAGGACAATTTGATTATGCGCGGCATTTAGCTAATCAAGATATTCATTCAGAACTAATGGTTGAAGATTTAGGAGACATTAGTTGTGGAAAAAAATCTTTTTTAAGTCCAATTTGGAGTTTAAGAAACAAATTAATTCTTAAAATAAAAACAAATTATAGTGATTTATCAAGCGGTTGGATAATCGCTTTAATCCTAGGAGAAGATAGTTTTATTGATTCTGACATTATCGATTTATTTAGACATTGGAATATTGCTCATTTATTGGCGATTTCAGGTCTACATACAGCAATTTTTATAGGAATAATCTACTTTATATTAATGAAAGTCTTTAAATTAACGATTGAAAAAACACAAATCATCCTCATCATTATTCTTCCGATTTTTATAATCCTATCAGGAGCAGAACCCTCGGTTATTAGAGCTACCCTCATGGTTATTTCTTTTATTATTTTAAATTTATTAAAAGTAAGATTAACCCCCAGTGATTTACTAAGCGTAATTTTTATCATTCTCGTTATATTAAACCCTTCATTATTGAGTCATATTGGCTTCCAGTTCTCTTTTGCTGTGACATTTAGCTTATTGATTTCATTAAAGTGGTTAAGTCAGACAAATAATCGACTGATTCAATCATTTCAAATTAGCTTTATTTCACAAATGATTATTTTACCCCTCCAACTTCATTACTTCACTGTCTTTCAACCTTTATCAGTTATTTTAAATGTGTTAGTTATACCATACTTCACTTTATTTGTTATTCCTTTTATGTTTATTATGCTTTTAGGATTAGTACTCCCCATAATGTTACGAAATTTTCTAGATAATTTATTTATTTGGATTCATAACATTTTTTTAGAATCCCTTAGAAAACTAGACATACTATTTCCAGAACACTTTGTAATTGGAGATTTAAATGTAGCGCATTTTTTAATGTACTATCTTATTTTATTTATGTTTATGTGGGCGTTAGAAAAATTAAGGCTTAAACGCTCTGCTATTATAGGGGTCGCCTTTGTGTTATTTATAATGATTTTAAATGTAAAAGAAGCTTTTTCACCAGAAGGAAGAGTAACGATGTTAGATATCGGTCAAGGGGATTCAATTGTGATTGAATTACCACATAGAGAAGGTGTGTTTATGATGGATGTCGGTTCCAGTTTTTCTTTTATAGATATGGAGCCATCAAAAAAAGTTTATGAACAAGTTATTAAACCATATCTTTATTATCGGGGGATTGATTCAATAGATGGAGTATTCTTAAGTCATGATCATCTAGATCATACGGGTAGCTTAGAGTTTATGTTGGATGACTTTAATATAAATGAAGTTTTTATTAGTCCTTATCATCCTATCGAAGGTGATTTATTAGAAGCTTTGCAAGAAAGTAAGACAAAGATTACGATAATTACCCCGACAGAAAAGCTTGTAAGAAATGATTTATCATTTCAAGTTTTACATCCAATAAAAGATCAGTTTGATGAAAATGATAATTCTTTAATTATCTATACAGAAGTCGGCGGAAAATCGTGGCTGTTTAATGGGGATGCGAGCACGCATAATGAACTTGATTTACTTAAAGCATTTCCTAATTTAAAAGCAGATATTTTAAAAGTGGGTCACCACGGAAGCAATACATCAACAGATGAAGTATTTTTACAAGAAGTTATGCCGAAATATGCACTTGTCTCTGCGGGTGTAAATAATTCATATGGACATCCAACTCCCGAGGTGATTAAACGATTGAAAAAACACGATGTTGAAGTGTTTAGAACAGATGAAGATGGTGCTATTGAGTATAAGTATAATTTGAAGACTAAAAAAGCAAGTTTTAATAGATATTTGAAGTAAAAAAGGCCTGTTGCAGTAAGTCTGCAACAGGTCTTTAATTATTTATTAGTCAATCATACTAATAACTACTCCAATAAAGAAAATTATTAGGAAAAACCCTAACGAAAAAGTGAATCCCTTAATATTAGCTATCATGTCAGTTGTTTTCTCTTGTGGGTCTTGTTCAAACTCGTTCATGTTAATCCCCTCCTATATTCTGATATTATTATAAGGTATTTGAAATAAAAAAGCTACTTGAAGCATAGGAACATCTAAATATAATGAGTACTTTACTTATTATATCAATTATACATAAAATTTGCTATGATTAATATATATAGAAATAATAAGGATTGATAAAATGTCGCATATGAAAACTTTAAATGAAATTAAAAAAGGAAATCTAACAAATACTTATTTATTCAAAGGAACAGAAAGTTATTTTATAGAACAATTAAAAAAAGAATTGATAAAAGCATTAGGAACAGAAGTTGAATCGGAAATTCATTATTACGACCTGGCAGAAACGTCAATCCAAGAAGTTATTGCAAGTGCTGAAACGTTACCTTTTTTTAGCGATAAAAAACTAATATTTGCTCATAATCCAACATTTTTAAAAGCAAGGCCTGATAAGTTACCTTTTATACATGATGTGTTTAAATTAGAAGAGTACTTATTAAATCCAGCGCCATACTCATATATTGTTTTTATTGCAGACTATGAAAAGATCGATGGACGGAAAAAAATATCAAAAATAATTAATAAACATACTACGGTAGCTGACTGTACACCGATCAAAGATTATGAATTGAAAAAGTGGATTAACATGTTGGCAAAAGAAAATTTCATTCACTTTACTCCTGATGCACTGGAGTTGATTGAAGCAGAGTTATCAACTAATTTAGCTCTTTTAGAAAATGAAATTGAGAAAATTGCTCTATATACAGGAAAGAATAGCGAGGTCTCTAAAGAGACAGTTCTACAACTACTTTCAGTTAGTACAACTCAAACTGCTTTAGAGTTAGTTGACGCTGTTTTAAATCGTAATTTAACAGACGCTATACACATCTCTACAGATTTAGAAAAAGCTAATGAAGAACCAATTGCTTTGCTTGCGCTACTTGCTTATCAATTTAGAATTATTTTACAAGTTAAATTATTACAGAAAACAGGTATAAGGGAAGCTGAATTACAAAAACAAATTAAAGCCCATCCATATGTAATTAAGTTAGCTGTTCAAAGAGGAAGAATGTTTTCAGTAAATCGATTAGAATATATAATGAATGAGATAGCTGAAACAGATGCTAAAATAAAAGGTGGTCGAATGGAAAAGGGAATAGCATTCGAATTACTATTATATAATATGATTAAAGAGTAATAAAAAAACTGCCAAACTATTAATAGTTTGGCAGTTTTAGTTTTAAGCTGTTATAGAATTGATTTTGTGTGAAAGACGAGCTTTCTGACGGTTACCGTTATTACGATGAATAACACCTTTACTTACAGCTTTATCAATTTTACTAACAGTTTTATTAAATTTTGCTTTTGCATCATCTAATTCATTTGCAGCAACAAGTTTTTCAACATGTTTGATATGCGTACGCATATCAGATTTTACTGCTCTGTTTAGTTCAAACTTTTTATTATTAGTATCAATACGTTTCGTGGCAGACTTTAAATTAGCCATTAAAACACCTCCTATAGTAATATCGTTCATATCTCTAAGCTACGAATTAACTTTATAACTATCAACTAAGTAGATAGACAACCTTTATCTTAACAAATACATATGAAAAACTCAAGATTTATTAAATATAAAAATTAATTCTAAGCAATTTAGTTATTAATAAGTTATAATACATGTAGTTATTGAAAGAGAAGCTATTGATTGCTATAATATAGAATGTATTGAATTGAAAGAAAATGTAGGAGTGAACACTACTTATGGAAAATCAAAATAAAAATGTTAGAAATTTTTCGATTATAGCTCATATTGACCATGGTAAATCAACGTTGGCAGATCGAATTTTAGAAAATACGCAATCATTAACAAAGCGTGAAATGAAAGAGCAATTTTTAGATGGAATGGATTTAGAACGTGAGCGTGGAATAACAATAAAGTTAAATGCTGTTCAACTTGAATATAAAGATACAAAAGATGATTTATACACATTTCACTTAATAGATACACCAGGACACGTCGACTTTACCTATGAAGTATCAAGAAGTTTAGCGGCTTGTGAAGGTGCTATTTTAGTTGTTGATGCTGCACAAGGAATCGAAGCACAAACATTAGCTAACGTTTATTTAGCATTAGATAATGAATTGGAAATTATCCCTGTTATTAATAAAATTGACTTACCTAACGCAGATGTCGAAAAAGTAACACAAGAGTTAGTGGATATCGTTGGGGTAGATCCAGATGATGTCATTTTAGCATCTGCTAAAGATAATATTGGAATAGAAGAAATAATGGAAGCTGTTGTGGAACGTGTTCCACCTCCTGAAGGTAATAAAAATGAACCTTTAAAAGCATTAATTTTCGACTCTTTATATGATTCATATCGTGGAGTTATCGCTTATGTGTGTATTAAAGAAGGAGAAGTAAATGTAGGTGACAAGATTCAGATGATGGCAAGCGGGAAAGAATATGAAGTTTTAGAGCTTGGTGTCTCAAACCCATCCCCAGTAAGTAAAGATAAATTAACTGTGGGTGACGTAGGATTCTTAACAGCAGCAATGAAAGAGGTAAAAGATACTGAAGTTGGAGATACAATCACTTTAGCGAAAAATCCAGCTATTGAAGCATTACCTGGTTATCGTCAATCAAATCCAATGGTATTCTGTGGTTTATATCCAGTGTCATCAGATGACTATAATGGATTAAGAGAAGCTTTAGAACGTTTAGAGTTAAATGATGCTGCACTTCAATATGAAGCAGAGACATCTCAAGCACTAGGATTTGGTTTTAGAACAGGATTCTTAGGATTACTTCATATGGAAATTATTCAAGAGAGAATTGAAAGAGAATTTGATATTGATTTAATTACAACAGCGCCAAGTGTTATATATGAAGTTAAAAAAACTGATGGGGAAGTTATCCAAGTAGATAACCCGTCATTTATGCCAGATTCTCAAGAAATAGAAGAAGTTTATGAGCCATTTGTAAGAGCGGTTGTCATGGTACCTAATGATTATGTTGGTCCTGTTATGGAATTGTGTCAGAGAAAACGTGGTCAATTTGTTGATATGCAGTATTTAGATGATATTAGAGTGAATGTTATTTATGAATTACCGCTATCTGAAATAGTTTTCGATTTCTTTGATCAATTGAAATCACATACTAAAGGTTATGCTTCGCTTGATTATGAATTTATTGAAAATAAAGTTTCAGATCTTGTTAAGATGGATATTTTACTTAATGAAGAATCAATTGATGCTTTATCTATTATAGTGCATAAAGACTTTAGTTATGATCGAGGGAAAAAGATTGTTAAAAAGTTAAAAGACTTAATACCTAAGCAGCAATTTGAAGTTCCAGTTCAAGCGGCAATCGGAAACTCAATTGTAGCAAGATCAACAATAAAAGCCGTAAGAAAAGATGTTACTGCTGGATTATATGGTGGAGACATTTCACGTAAACGTAAAGTATTAGAAAAGCAAAAATCTGGAAAGAAACGTATGAAGATGGTCGGATCAGTAGAAGTACCGCAAGAAGCATTTATGTCTGTGCTCCAATTAGGCGATGATTAAAACGAGTAGCTCTAGATTTCTAGAGCTACTTTTTAATCATGTAAGCTTCTTGATTGACAATCTTTTTAAAATTTGTTAATTTATAATTAGCACTCAAGACAAGCGAGTGCTAACAGAGGTGATTATATGTTAACAGATAGGCAATTAATCATATTACAGACAATCATTGATGACTTTATTCAAACGGCACATCCAGTTGGATCAAGAGTAATTTCTAAAAAAGAAAATATCACATTAAGTGCAGCAACAATACGAAATGTGATGGCTGATTTAGAAGATTTAGGACTTTTAGAAAAAACACATTCTTCATCTGGACGAATACCGTCTGAAAAAGGTTACAGATATTATGTAGATCATGTAATTGGACCGTCTATAAAAGATAAAGAAGTTGATCTAATGACTCATATGATTGAAGACGATATGTATGAGTATGAACAAATTGTTCAAGCATCAGCTAACTTATTATCTGAGTTAACAAATTATACGACAATTATATTAGGTCCAGATGTTATTAAAGCGAGATTAAAAAAGATTCAGTTTATTACAATATCTCCACAATTAGCAGTTGCAATATTAATAACTGATACTGGTCATGTTGAACATCGTTCAATTACTATTCCAAATGGCCTTAATGTAAATGATTTAGAGAAATTGGTTAATATTTTAAATGAAAAACTATATAATGTACCAATTATTCATTTAGAAAACATTCTACAAACAGAAATATATGAAATAATGAAACAGCACATTAATCAATATGATCAAATGTTTGGTTATTTAAAATCAGTTATGCGCTATGAGCAGTCAGTAAAAATATTTATTGGCGGACAAACGAATTTATTAACACAACCAGAATTTAGTGATGTTGAAAAAGTTTATTCACTTTATACAATGATGGAGAACGAAGATAAAATGATGGAACTTTTAGCAAGTACTTCATCAGGAATTAAAGTAACGATAGGTAATGAAAATAAAAATGAAGCAATTAATCATTTAAGTTTAATTACCTCATCATATGATTTAGGTTTAGATCAAATAGGAACAATTGGTTTACTTGGTCCGACACGAATGGAATATAAAAAGGTAATTACGCTTTTAAAAGGACTTTCCAATGAAATGTCAAATCTATTAAGCCAAGTAAAAAAAGATGAGTGAGTAAAATGTTTTTAAAATACAGCCATTCATGATAAGGTTTAACATGGCTAATTTATATTAGGAGGTATCTTCATGACTCAAGATCATACAAGTGTTGAAGAAGAAGAAGACAAAGACACTGAAGCATCAGAAGATGTAGTTGAAATTATTGATGCAGAAGAAGATGTTTCAGAAGAGAATGAGCTACCAGATGAATTGGAAGCTTTAAAGAAAGAAAAAGAAGAAATATACAATCGTTATTTAAGAGTTCAAGCTGAGTATGATAATTATAAAAGACGTACAGAAAAGGAAAAAGCATCTGAACGTAAATATAAATCATTAGACTTAGCAAATGATATCGTTCCTGTTCTAGATAATTTTGAACGTGCATTACAAGTAGAAGTTGACGGAGATAATAAAGGAATGATTGAAGGAATTACAATGGTTTATAATCAGTTGATTGAAGCATTAAAAACAAATGGTGTCGAAGAAATGGAAGTAGAAGGACAAACTTTCGATCCAAACTTACATCATGCAGTCATTCAAGCTGAGGAAGAAGATGTTGAATCAGATATTATAGTAGAAGAATTACAAAAAGGTTATTTATTAAAAGACAAAGTTATTAGACCAGCAATGGTTAAAGTAAATAAATAAAAGAACATAAGGGAGATAATTAATCATGAGTAAAATAATTGGTATTGACTTAGGTACGACGAATTCAGTTGTTTCAGTAATGGAGGGTGGAGAAGCTGTTGTAGTAACTAACCCAGAAGGTAACAGAACAACTCCATCAGTTGTTTCATTTAAAGATGGTGAACGTCAAGTAGGTGAAGTTGCTAAGCGACAAGCGGTAACTAACCCAGACACAATTCAATCAATTAAGCGTCATATGGGAACTGACTTCAAAGTTGAAGCAGCTGGAAAAGAATATACACCACAAGAAGTTTCAGCAGCTATTTTACAACATTTAAAATCATATGCAGAAGACTATCTTGGTGAAAAAGTAAGTAAAGCTGTTATTACAGTACCTGCTTACTTTAATGACTCAGAACGTCAAGCAACACGTGATGCTGGAGTTATTGCAGGACTTGAAGTTGAAAGAATTATTAACGAGCCAACAGCAGCAGCATTAGCTTATGGTATCGATAAAGATAATATTGATCAAACTATCTTAGTTTATGACTTAGGAGGAGGTACTTTTGACGTATCGATTCTAGATATTGGTGAAGGTACTTTTGAAGTAATCTCAACTGCCGGTGATAATCGTTTAGGTGGAGATGACTTTGATGAATTAGTTATCGAGCATATGGTAGCTGAATTTAGAAAAGAAAATGGTATTGATTTATCAAAAGATAAAATGGCTACTCAAAGATTAAAAGATGCAGCTGAAAAAGCTAAAAAAGATTTATCAGGTGTTTCACAAGCTCAAATTTCGCTACCGTTTATTACAGCAGGAGATGCAGGTCCTCTTCATTTAGATATGACTCTATCGCGTGCTAAATTTGATGAATTAACTTCTGAACTAGTAGAGCGCACTATGGTTCCAGTTAAAAAAGCACTTAAAGATGCTGATTTATCTGCAAGTGATTTAGATAAAGTAATCTTGGTAGGTGGATCAACTCGTATTCCAGCTGTACAAGAAACAATTGAAAAAGAAACAGGTAAAGAACCTTCAAGAGGAGTTAACCCAGATGAGGTAGTTGCATTAGGTGCAGCAATTCAAGCAGGTGTCCTACAAGGTGATGTTAAGGATGTTGTCTTATTAGACGTTACACCATTATCATTAGGTATTGAGACAATGGGGTCTGTAACAACTCGCTTAATCGATAGAAATACAACGATTCCAACAAGTGAATCACAAACATTCTCAACAGCAGCTGATAACCAAACAGCAGTTGATATTCATGTCCTACAAGGTGAGCGTGAAATGGCTACTGATAACAAAACATTAGGTCGCTTCCAGTTAACAGATATTCCACCAGCACCACGTGGCGTTCCACAAATCGAAGTTAAATTCGATATTGATGCTAATGGTATTGTTAACGTAAGTGCGAAAGATGTAGGTACGAATAAAGAACAATCAATTACAATTCAATCATCATCAGGTTTATCAGATGATGAAGTTGATCAAATGGTAAAAGATGCTGAAGAAAACGCTGAAGAAGATAAAAAGCGTCGTGAAGAAATCGATCTTCGTAACGAAGCAGATCAGTTAGTCTTTACTACAGATAAAACAATTAAAGATTTAGAAGATAAAGTTTCAGAAGAAGAAAAAGCTAAAGCTGAAGAAGCAAAAGAAGAATTGAAAACAGCTTTAGAAGGTGAAGATATTGAAGATATTAAAACTAAAAAAGAAGCTTTAGATGAACAAGTTCAACAACTTTCAGTTAAATTATACGAGCAAATGGCTGAAGAACAACAAGCAGCTGAAGGTGCTGAAGGCGAAGATAGTGAAGCTGAAGATGTCGTCGACGCTGATTATGAAGAAGTAGATGACGAAGATAAAGATGAAGATGAAGACAAAAAAGAAGATAAATAAAAAATAAATAAAAGATTTAATTTAAAAAAGTCAAAGTCACGTTTTAACATGACTTTGGCTTTTTTAACGAACAATTTGCATAATAAATCAACAAAGTGATAGTATTGAAAGTATTGAATAAAGTTCGGGAGAGTGAATTATATTGAGTAAACGTGATTTTTATGAGGTACTAGGTGTTGACCAAGATGCATCTAAGCAAGATATTCGAAAAGCTTACCGTAAATTAGCAAGAGAGTATCATCCAGACGTTAACAAAGAAGATGATGCTGAAGATAAGTTTAAAGAAGTAACAGAAGCTTATGAAGTTCTAAAGGACGATAAGAAACGTGGAGAATATGATCAATTTGGTCATGCAAGTACTGAGCAAGGTTTCGGTGGTGGTCAAGGATTTGGCGGTGGCGGCGGCCAAGGATTTGGAGATATATTTGATATGTTCTTTGGTGGTGGAGCACGTCAAGATCCTAATGCACCAAGACAAGGAAATGATTTACAATATACGATGCCATTAACATTTGAAGAAGCAATTTTTGGAAAAGAAACAGAAGTTAATATACCTAAAGAAGAAAATTGTGATACATGTCATGGTTCTGGAGCTAAAAAAGGAACTAAACCTGTCACATGTACTCATTGTAATGGGGCAGGTCAAGTAGAGGTAGAACAAGATACACCATTTGGTCGCGTTGTTAACCGTAGAGCTTGTAATTATTGTGGTGGAACAGGTCAAATTATTAAAGATAAATGTGAAACATGTCATGGTTCAGGTCGTGTTAAAAAGAATGTTACAATTAAAGTTTCAATCCCAGCAGGAATCGATGAAGGACAACAAATTAGATTATCTGGTAAGGGTGAACCAGGTGTAAATGGCGGGCCCGCAGGTGATTTATTTGTAGTTGTTCACATTCGCTCACACGAATTCTATGTGCGTGAAGGAGACAATATTTTCTTAGAGTTACCTATATCATTTACACAGGCAGCTTTAGGTGATGAAGTCGAAGCACCTACTGTACATGGTAATGTAAAATTAAAAATTCCAGCAGGTACTCAGAATGGAAAGACATTCAGACTTAAAGGAAAAGGTGCTCCTAACGTTAGAGGTTATGGTCAAGGTGACCAACACATTCAAATACGTGTAATCACACCTAAAAAATTAACAAGTCGTCAAAAAGAACTTTTAAAAGAGTTTCATGAAATAAGTTCTGATGATGACTTATCAGACAAAGATGATTCGTTTTTTGATAAATTCAAAAAAGCATTTAGAGGTGATTGATAATGAAGTGGAATGAAGTTCTCATTCATGCAAATAATGCTGCCGAAGAGTTAATTATTAATATATTAAATGAACATGGGTCTAATGGAGTTATTATTGAAGACCCCTTAGACTTAAAGGTTGAAAGACCAACACGTTTTGGAGAAATCTATGATATAGATGAATCAAAGTATCCGGAAACAGGTGTGTACATTAAAGGTTATTTATTAGATAATGCAGAATTTGATCAGATACTAATAGAAATTAAAAAAGCAATTAATGAATTAGCTGAATTTAATATCCCGATTGAGAATATAACTTATAAACTATCAAGCGTAGATGAAGAGGATTGGGCTACATCATGGAAGAAATATTACAAGCCAACAAAAGTTTCTGATAAATTCTTGGTTGTTCCTAATTGGGAAGAAGATTATACACTAGCTGAAAATGAACTAAAACTTGTTTTAGATCCTGGTATGGCTTTTGGAACAGGTACACATCCAACAACAAAGCTAAGCATTCAAGGCTTAGAAAAAGTGATTGATAAAGATGATGAAGTTATTGATGTTGGATGTGGTTCAGGTGTATTAAGTATTGCTGCTATATTATTAGGAGCAAAAAGTGTAGCTGCTTACGACTTAGATGAAGTTGCAGTTAGTAGTACAAATATAAACAAAAAATTAAATGGCATTAACGAAGAAATTATTGCTAAAGAAAATAATTTATTAAAAGAAATTACACAACAAGCTGATGTTATTGTTGCAAATATTCTTGCTGAAATAATTGTCGATTTAGTAGAAGATGCTGCAACTATTATTAAACCAGAAGGTTATTTAGTACTTTCAGGAATAATTGATAGAAAGTCAGAGTTAGTTAAAGATAAACTTCTTGAGCATAACTTTAAAATTATTGAAGAAAAAACAATAGAACATTGGGTAATGTTAATCGCTCAATCTACTAAATAAAAGAGGTTGTTTTATGCAAAGATATTTTGTAAAGTCTGATAACTGGAATAGTGAAACAAATGAAATAACGATTACAGATAGCGATGTACATCATATTGTACGAGTGATGAGAAATGAAATAAGTGATAAAATTATTTGTATCCATCCTGATCAAACAATTGCTCTTTGTGAAATAAAAGAGATAGAAAAAGAATATATAATATGCTCAATTATATCAATTGAACCTAATCAATATGAATTACCAATACATGCCTCAATCATCCAAGCATTACCTAAAGGAGATAAACTAGAATTAATTATCCAAAAAGGTACTGAACTAGGAGCTTCATCATTCTATTTGTATGAATCAGAACGTTCTATTGCAAAGTGGAATAAGCAAAAAGCACCTAAAAAAATGATGCGTTTTAATAAAATTATTAAAGAGGCCGCAGAACAAAGTTATCGTGAAATCATTCCAACACTTCATGAACCAGCTAATTTAGAAGAGTTAATTAAAGCAACAAATGATTATTCAGTGAAACTAGTTGCTTATGAAGAAGAAGCCAAAAAAGATAAATCATCGCATTTTTTTTCTGAAGAACTAAAAAAATTAAAAAAAGATGATAAGATTGCTATTTTTATCGGTCCTGAGGGAGGCTTTACGTCACATGAAATTGACGTTTTAAAAGCAGCTGGTTTTATTCCTGTAAAGTTGGGTAACCGAATATTAAGAGCGGAAACAGCATCATTTTACGTATTATCTAGTTTATCGTATCAATTTGAATAAAAAATATTCATAAGTTGACCAGATGCAAGTCTTATACTATAATTAAGTCAGACATTTATATATAAATGTTAATAAATAAGCTTCGTTACTCCGGAGGGAGGGAATTTATTATGTCGAAAACAACTCGTGTACGTAAAAATGAGTCTATAGAAGATGCACTTCGTCGTTTTAAAAAAGATGTATCAAAAAGTGGTACAATCGCAGAATATCGTAAACGTGAACACTATGAAAAACCTAGTGTTCGTAGAAAGCTGAAATCTGAAGCTGCACGTAAACGCAAATAAACAAAGTGGGTGAAAAATAGTTGTCATTATCAGAAAAGTTAACTGAAGATATGAAACAAGCAATGAGAGATAAAGATCGCGAAAGATTAAGTGTCATTCGTATGGTTAGAGCCTCATTGCAAAACGAAACTATCAGACTTGGTGTTGAGACTTTATCTGAAGAAGATGAATTAACTATTCTTTCACGTGAATTAAAGCAACGTACTGATTCTGCTATTGAATTTGAAAAAGCAGATCGATTAGATCTTGTAGAAAATTTAAAGTCAGAAATCAAAATTTTAGAAGTATATATGCCTGAACAACTTACTGATGAAGAATTAAACACTTTAGTAGATCAAACAATCGAAGAAGTTAATGCAACTTCTAAACGTGATTTTGGTAAATTAATGGGTGCTTTAATGCCTAAGGTAAAAGGTAAAGCGAATGGTTCTAAAGTTCAAAAGTTAGTACAAAATAAATTAGATTAATGATAATAAACCTTTGTCAGCTATTTTGACAAAGGTTTTTATTTATGAATGGTTATAATTGAATAGATGAATTAGTAAAACTTATATGTTAAAATAAAGTTACACATGTAATCGTTTAAATTAAAGGATGATCTGATTACTTAAAGAGGTGAGGTTATTTGATTCAATTTAAAAGTAAAAATAAAAGTATAAAATTTGGAATTTTATTTCTAATGTTTTTATACGCAATTTTACTAAGTGTTAATACTAACGTATCTTATGCCGAATCTAAAGACAAATTAGTTTATGTCGTGCCGATTGAAGATGAGGTAGAACGTGGTTTAGAAGCTTTTTTAGTCAGGTCAACGAATGAAGCAATTGAAGCAGGTGCTGATCATATAATTTTTGAAATTGACACACCAGGTGGTAGAGTTGATTCTGCAAGCCAAATCGCAAAACTACTACAAAGTCTTGAAATTGATTCAACATCATACATTGTAAATGAAGCGCTCTCAGCGGGTTCATATATTGCTCTTAACACAGATGATATATATATGAAGAAGCAAGCAACTATGGGAGCTAGTGGAGTGATAACAGGTGATGGTA
>RCNJ01000369.1_pt1 | contig 18987 bp, 15 predicted proteins | sample 2041171 | NCBI WGS metagenome assembly RCNJ01 (sample SAMN09708213, study PRJNA481090) | feces metagenome | biome: feces | host: Pygoscelis adeliae | place: Antarctica: Rookery Lake | collected 2010-03-01 | reverse complement strand
TTTGAAGGTCTCAGCGGGTTTCGTAAACCGCAGCGCATTCTTGATTTGCTGACCGGGTTAGAGGGTGATCTCCCCGACGCCATTCGGGCGGCGTTGTCCGCCGACCCCACGTCGTCGGGAATCCGCACGGCTTTCGAGCACACCTTGGCGGCGCGTGGTCAGGTGAGTCGAGACAGCATTGAAGTGACCGTGCGCAGCTGTGAGGCGCGCTTGACCGCCGGGGCAGACCCAGCGTCGCAGCGGGCTTTTGGAACGGTAGTGGCGCTGGCGCACTGGTACCCAGGGGATCCGGGCGCGGTGGCCTCACTGATGCTGAACCACTGCACGCTAGAGCCAGGGGATGCGATGTTTGTGCCGGCCGGGGTGGTGCATGCGTATCTGACCGGGTTCGGTTTGGAGATTATGGCCAGCTCAGACAATGTGCTGCGCGCTGGACTGACGCCGAAGCATGTGGATGTTGAGGCGCTGCTGGAATGCACGGTCTACGGCAATGTCTCGCCAAGCCGTCCGGCACTTATTCCGGGCGCTGCGGGTAAACCGGGGGTGATCCGCTCGGGAGCCGAAGAATTCTCGATTGCGGTGGTGCAGCCGGTTCCGGGTGCACAGACAATTTATGCCACGCAGGATGGCCCGCGAATTGTGCTGTGTACGCGGGGGACTTTGGCGGTGCGCAGTTTGACCGGGGTGGAGTTGGCCCTGACGCAGGGTGATGCGGTGTTTGTTCCGGATGCCAGTGGACGGTTGGAATTCCGCGGTAATGGTGCAGCGGTTGTCGCATTTGTGCCGTGAGGCTGGTGAGGCACCGCACATCGTTACCTCATGTACTTACCTGAGGTAATGACTTAAACTAAGGTAATGCCACTTGACTCCGCTGTTCTCCCCGAGCACCCAGCCCGGGACGCCCCCACCCCAGCGGACCCCGTCATTGACGACGACGCCGCATCATCGCTCGCAGTAGACGTGCGCATTGCGCTGACCCGCGTCACTCGGCGTCTGCGCGCACAGCGGGGTAAGGCCGATCTCGTCGAAGGACACCTCGGTGTCCTCACTACCCTGAACCGCCACGGCGCCATGTCGCCCGGCGCACTAGCCGAACACGAAGGTGTGCGGCCCCCCTCCATGACCCGCACCATCAACGTGCTGGCCGACGTCGGATTCGTCACCAAAGTGGAACACCCCACTGATGGACGCCAGGTCGTCGTCGAACTTAGTGATGCCGGCCGCGCCGAAGTGCTAGAAACGCGCCGTCGCCGGGATCTGTGGCTCGCCCAACAGATTCATGAACTCACCCCCCTCGAGCGGCACACCCTCGCCGCTGCCAGCGAACTACTGACTCGGATCTCCGCTACATGAAGCAAACGTTCGCCTCCCTGAAGTTCTTCAACTACCGCGTGTGGTTCGCCGCCGCACTCGTCGCCAACATCGGCACCTGGATGCAGCGCGTCGCCCAGGACTGGCTGGTCCTCACCGTCCTCACCGACAACTCCGGTGTCGCCGTCGGGTTTGTTACCGCACTGCAGTTCATTCCCGCAATGCTGCTGTCCGCCTGGGCAGGTGTTCTGGCCGACCGACTCAACCGTCGCAAACTTCTGATCTTTACCCAGAGTGCACTCGGCGTCCTTGCCACAGCACTGGGTGTGCTCGTACTGTCCGGAAACGTTGAACTCTGGCACGTCTACGTCTTTGCCTCACTCCTGGGCTGTGTCACCGCAATTGACGGCCCGGCCCGGCAGACCTTCGTTGCCGAACTCGTCCCGGTTGGCAATCTGCCGAACGCAGTGGGCCTGAACTCTGCATCGTTCAACGCCGCCCGCCTCGTCGGCCCCGGCGTTGCAGGCATCCTGATCGCCGTCGTCGGAACTGGCTGGGTGTTCATCATTAACGGTGTGTCCTTCGGTGCAACGATCATCGCCATGCTGATCATGCGCGTCGCCGCCCTGAACGTCATGCCCGCTGCGAGGCGCGGCAAAGGGCAAATTCGCGAGGGCATCGCCTATGTGCGCAAACGCACCGACATTCTCGTGATCATGGCCGTGGCCGGTGTGGTGTCCACCTTCGGACTCAACTTCCAACTCACCTCAGCGCTGATGGCGCGGACGGTGTTCCATAAGGGCGCCGGTGCATACGGTGTGCTTGGTTCGGTTCTGGCCATTGGTTCCCTCACCGGGGCACTGCTTGCTGCCCGCCGAGATCGGCCGCGGGTGCGGCTCGTCATCGGGTCAGCTTTCGCCTTTGCCTTTGCCACCGGTGCCATGGCACTGATGCCCACCTACGAAACCTACGCCCTAGCCTCAATCCCGGTCGGCCTAGCCTCTCTGACCCTGCTGACCGCCGCAAACACCACCATTCAGGTCAGCACGAGCCCGGTCATCCGTGGTCGAGTGATGTCGCTCTACATGATGGTGCTGCTGGGAGCGAACCCCATTGGGGCACCCCTGGTCGGTTGGATTGGGGAAACGTTCGGGGCGCGCTGGTCCATCGGAATTGGTTCGATCACCGCGCTGTTGGTGTCCGTAGGCGCCGCGATCTGGGCCAAACGCAATTGGCATTTTGACGTCAGCTACCGCCGGGCAGACCGGCCACGACTCCAAGTGCACTACCCACTGCGGCCAGTAGCAATGCTGGGCGAACCCTTGGTGGTCTCTCCCGCTCAAATTGAACAGGCAGTTCAGGTGGCTGAGCAGGCACACGAAGAACACGATGAGCACGCACCTGCGCCGGCTATCCCGCCGCCGGATGAGCAAGCAGTTAAGCCGCCGGCCGATCCACCACGTCACCCGGCAGTGGCCAGAACCATGGTACCGCCCGAGTGCGACGGCGTCCGGCGGACCACCGACGGCACCTGTGATTCCAAGCAACCAAACCGACAGGTGCCTTCACCGCCCGCTGTGTAAACAGCGGGGCAGCGGGTTTGTCAGCCTAGTTGTTCCACGACGTAGTCAACGGCCTGGGTGAGGCGGGCGACGTCGTCGGGGTCAACTGCAGGGAACATGCCAACCCGCAACTGGTTCCGGCCAAGTTTGCGGTACGGGAACACGTCCACCACGCCGTTTTGGCGTAGGGCCGCAACGATGTCCGTTGCAAGAATCGACTCATCAATGTCGATTGTGCCCACTACTGACGAGCGGTGCGCTGGGTCAGTGACGAATGGTGTGGCCCAGTCGCGGGACTCTGCCCAGCTATACAGGTGCGCGGCGGAAGCAGTTGTGCGCTGCACCGCCCAGTCCAGACCGCCATGTTCGTTGAACCAGTCAATCTGATCAGCCAGCAGCATCAACGTGGCCACTGCGGGCGTGTTCAGTGTTTGATCGAGCCGGGAATTGTCGAGGGCAAGCTTCAGGGACAGGATCTCCGGAATCCACCGCTCTCGAGCCAGGCGTTCGGTCCGCTCAATGGCGGCGGGGGATAGGAAGGCCAGCCACAGGCCGCCGTCGGAGGCGAAGGCCTTCTGTGGGGCGAAGTAGTACGCGTCAGTCTGGGAGACATCGACGGGCAGCCCGCCGGCGCCTGAGGTGGCGTCAATAACGGTCAGTGCGCCATCGGTGTCAGGCAGTCGCTGAACTGGTGCCATGGCGCCGGTTGACGTTTCGTTGTGTGGCCACGCGTACACGTCAACGTCTTCACGCACCTGCGGCATCACTACGGTGCCAGGGGTGCCCTGGCGCACGAGTGAGTCCGCCAGGAATGGCGCAGACGACGTCGCTGCCGCGAACTTCGAACTGAACTCACCAAAAGTGGCGTGTGAGGCACGATCATCAACGAGGCAGAACGTGGCGATGTCCCAGAATGCGGTTGCGCCACCATTGCCTAGGGCGACCTCATAGCCATCTGGCAGGTCAAACATTTGGGCTAGCCCGGCACGGATTCGGCCCACGAGGGACTTCACTGGCTGTTGTCGGTGTGAGGTGCCCAAAGGGGACTTCGAACCTCCGGCGAGGTAATCAACCTGGCTTTGGCGGACCTTACTGGGGCCCGAGCCAAAGCGGCCGTCAACGGGAAGGAACTCGGAAGGGATCACGATCTTCTTAGCGTCAGACACAGTGACCACAGTACTCGGACACCCACGGTGCAGGGTGGGCCTAAAGTGAAGGGGCCAGAGTTTGGCCGACTGTCGCCTAAACTATGTGGGAATTACTGAACTTGGAGGCTGCTGGCGTGAGCGACCTGATCGACACCACCGAAATGTACTTGCGGACCATCTATGAACTTGTGGAGGAGGGAATCATTCCGTTGCGCGCCCGGATCGCCGAGCGCCTCGGACACTCCGGCCCAACCGTTTCCCAGACGGTGGCCCGCATGGAACGTGACGGGCTGCTCATTGTTAGCGGTGACCGCCATTTAGAACTTACTGCGGATGGCCATTCCAAGTCGATGCGGGTCATGCGTAAGCACCGGCTGGCCGAACGGCTCCTTACCGACGTCATCGGACTCGAATGGGAGTTCGTGCACGAAGAAGCGTGCCGGTGGGAGCACGTGATGAGCGACCGGGTTGAGAAGCGCATTCTGGAACTTCTTGATTCCCCGAGCCTCTCGCCCTATGGCAACCCGATTCCCGGGCTAGCTGAACTTGGTCAGGCCACCCCCGAGATCGGCTTCTTGGAGGGCGTGGAATCCTTGGCGAAGGTCATTGCAGCGGCACAACTTGCAGTGGGCGACCGGCGGGAGTTTTCTGTCGCACGTCTGGGTGAGCCCCTGCAGACCGACGTCGAGCTCCTGACGCGCTTTGTTGCCGCTGGGGTGATGCCAGGTAAGAAAGTTTCGGTTGAAGTTGCTGACGACCACCTGGTGGTGGGCGCCGCTGGTTCCGAGACGGTTCTGGAGTTGCCCACAGAGATTTCACGGCACGTGTTTGTTGAGCATTCAGCCTCCTGAACTGCGGCTTCATAACCGGGTGAAAATTGGTTGTGATCAGAACGTGACATAGTCCCAAAAGTTGGGGTACGGTCTTATTGCTTCACTCAGAAGAATCTGGGCGGGGCCTCGATGTGAAACGCCAAACTCTGCCGTCACATTGCGAGCAAAAAACCCGTACGGCAGGGGCGGGGGACCCGAGAATTGGGGACCTTGAATAAAGGTTTCCTTGGGGTGAAGCCCGACAGACTTCGGTCTGACAGGCCGAGTGTTCTCCACACTCGAACCCGACAGCTAACCCCGAAGGCGTCATGGAGAGGCAATAAGTGACAATCACCCAGACCCGCGCCCGGCACCGCGCCGCGCGTCGTCCCATCAGCCAGATCATTAGCAACGCCGCAGGTGACAACCTTGCGAACGTTTCTCGTCGGTCGGCAGTTGTAGCCGCATCCTCGGGCATGCTCGTATCAATGCTCGCAATGCCAGCAACCGCTGTAACTGACAACTCTGCCTCCCTCGGAACGGCTGATGCCTCAAGCCTCACGGCTCAAGCTCGCGCCGAACTGAACGCAGCCCCAGCCATCAAGGTGGCCGACGCAGACTGGAACCTCACCGTTAAGCCGGTCAAGGTCACCCCAGCTCCTGTGATCGTGACCCCACCACCTGCACCAGAACCAGAAGCAGCACCCGTTGCTGCGTCACGCACCGCTGAGCGTCAGGCCACTCCAGCCGCTGAGACTCCAGCGACTCCAGCAGCTCCAGTGCAGGAGGAGGTCGCAGCTCCAGCTCCGGCCCCCGTTGCTTCCGGTAACGCAGTGATCGACATTGCCAGCCGTTACATCGGAACTCCTTACGTCTACGGTGGCGGCACCCCCAGCGGCTTCGACTGCTCCGGGTTCACCTCCTACGTCTACGCCCAGGTTGGCATCACCCTGCCACGCAGTTCCGGCGCCCAGCGTGGTGCTGGCACCGTGGTCTCACGCAGTGAAGCCAAGCCCGGCGACCTCATCTGGAGCCCAGGCCACATTGCGATCTACGCGGGTGGCAACTCCCAGATCGACGCGCCACGCCCGGGTAAGACAATTCAGCACCGCGCAATCTGGCAGTCCAACCCGACGTTCATCCGTCTGGGCTGAGTCACCAGCAGTCTGCTTAAAGAACCCCCGCTCCGCATTAAGGAGTGGGGGTTCTTTGCGTTGTGTGCAAATGTCTGTGATGAAAGAGTAAAGTCAGGAGTGAGGCGCTCATCAAAATGCGCACGCCACCACGCGAGAGGAGAGACGTCATGGCCCGTCAAGACGTCATACTGGTCGGGGTTGATGGTTCAGCGCCCAGCCTGCACGCTTTGGACTGGGCAGTCGCCCAAGGAAACCAACTCGGCTGGAGTTTGCACATCGTGTGCGCCTACGCCTTGCCATCCTTCACTGCAGCAAGCCTCGACGGCGGCTACGCGGCGCTCGATGACACCGCAATCCTCGAGGGCGCCAAGGGCATCCTCGAAGAAGCTAAACAGCGTGCCGAGCGCGGTGGCGCCAAGGTGACAGCCACCGTCACCACCGGGGACCCCTCAGGGGTGCTCGTCGAAATGTCTCGTGAGCACCGCTTGGCCGTGGTTGGCACCCGCGGTCGGGGTGGATTTACTGGACGGCTCCTCGGGACCGTCTCCTCCGCATTGCCAGCGCATAGCCACTGCCCCACAGTTGTGGTGCCGTACTTGGGCAAAGATGGCGAACGCGCCGATATCTCCCCGATTGCTGATGAAGCCGGCCTCGAGTCGGTCCAGCAGCGGCCATTGTTCCCGATTAGGCGCATCGTGGTGGGTGCTGATGGTTCACCATCAGCAGAGATTGCACTGCGGGCCGCCATCAGGCAAGCATCTGTCTGGGACTGCGAACTCGTAGCGGTTGCTGGAGTTCCAGTGGGCTCACGTGCGGGCATGCTCTCGTGGTTGCCTGCGGCAGTGGACCATGAGTCAGTGCTTGCTGATGTTGGTGAGGGCCTGAACGTGATCGTGGACAGGGTGTTGCAGGACCACCCCGATGTCCAGGTCCGGCGCATTGTGCTTGATGGCACTGGTGCGGAACTACTCACAGAGTTCTCCACCGCATCGGATCTTGTAGTGGTCGGCTCCCGCGGGCGTGGTGGGTTCACCGGGCTGCTCCTCGGTTCCACCAGCCAGGCGGTGCTGCATCACGCCAAGTGCCCCGTCATGGTTGTGACGAAGCGATGCAAAGAGTACGACCGACCGGAAGCGACTGAAGAGACCGCTACCGAAGAGACCTGAAAATAGCGTAGAGACCTGAAAACAGAAGAAGCGCGCCACCCCGCTGGGGTGGCGCGCTTCTTCTGTGCCTTCAAGGGCGCTGTTCGGTGCGGAAGTCAGGCTTGGTATGCGGTGTCTGGGATGAGCAGTGGTGATCCGCCTGTTTCGACCACGCGCACTGGGACGCCGAATTCGTAGGGTGGAGGGCCGAAAGCAAGACGAGACTGACTGATGACTCTGCGCCCCAGCACGCGAGCTCCAACAAAGCCGACGCCTGCACCGACGCCGAAGGGAAGCATCCGTCCCAGTGCCAGACCGCCCTGGCGGGCCAAGAATCCGCGCAAGAACTTGCCGGTCAGTGCCTTGTTGACCTGCTTGATCGTGCTGGTGGGCATTGTCGTGAGGATGGCCCGCCCCCAGTACGCCGGATTTGCGCCGATAACGGCCAGTGCGGGACCGGCGGACTGCAGCTCGGTGCTTTGTGTGAGTTGCCGGTCAAGAGCGTTCTGGTCGCCCAAAAGCGTCGCCAGGAGTAGTGCTCTTCGACGGGCAGCATCATCGACTTCAATGCCATGCACATCGGCCACAGCGAGTGTGAAAGCGGCTGAGGCGGCAAAGAAAGTGGCAATATTACTGCCGGTCAGCGCTGCCGCGACTCCGGTGCCGACGGCGGGGAACGCCGCGGCGGCTCCCACTGCGCTTCCGGTGGTCTGCACCACCCGCAGGTATTCACGCTCTAGCAGGGTGATGATGTGCTGCGGTGAGGCCTCCGGGTTACGGGCCTGGGTGCGGTTGACGTGGTCACGGATTGTGGCGGATGGAATCTCCACCGCTTTGTCGAGCAGTGCTTCAACCATGGATCGGCTTGGTTTTGGGGTCATGAGTCCTCCAGGACAACGTCTCCGGTTGCAGTGTCCACGATGCGCAACTGCACACTGGTGCCAGTTTTCAGCGTACGGCCTACCGTGCAGTTCTTGTCGATTGCTCGTCCGGCAAGTACGACGAGGCGGTCGCGGGCCTCAGGATCAAGGCTTGAGAAGTCGAGCTCGAAGGATTCAGAAAGTTCGCGGTACCGCTCTTCTTCGCGGTCTGCTGGGCCGTTGACGTGCACTGTTGCATTGAAGTCGTCTCCAAGGCGACGAGCCAGTGACACGTCTGCGGATAGTCCGGCGCAGGCAGCAAGGGCGAGTTTGAGGAGTTCGCCTGGGGTGAAGGCGCCGTCGCCGTCGCCGCCGTCGACGTTGATACTGCCGCCGCGACCATTGTGCGCGGTGTATTGGCGGGAGCCTGCCCGAGTTACCCAGAGCGCGTCTCGTGCTGGTGGCGCTTCGCCACCTGCGGCGGGCGTGGGTGTTTCGGAACCAGTGGGCGTCAGTGGTGAGTTGCTCATAGGGCAATAATCCCACGCCGGGGGGAACGGGACCACAGGAGTGCGCCTGGGCAGATTCGAACTGCCGACCACCGCTTTAGGAGAGCGGTGCTCTATCCCCTGAGCTACAGACGCTGATGAACTTAGACAGCGTAACGCCTCGTTGCTGAGGAGTGTGAAACTTCCGATACCTAAGTAGTTGAAGCGTAAAGCTCTTGTCTGTCTTTAACCACGCATCGGCATGTGTTGTCTAAGTTTTTCCGGGTTAATTGCTTAGAATTGACACAAATGCGCGAGGGTTGCAAAATCAATCCCGACGGCGCGTACCGCCTGCCCCCTGCGCGGTGCGCGCTGTCCTTCACTTTCCTACCTTGTTTGGCGACCCCGGCGTGCCGCGGTCGAACTATCGGGCTCGGGCGGTTAGCGTTCTAGGGTGAATGCTATTCCGATGTCTTCGGGCCCTGATGGGGCAGACGCACGTCTGGAGCGCTCTACTCCAACTCTTGTTGATCCCATGACACCGGCACAACTCGTGTCGCGCGCCGTCGGAACGTGGCGGTCCAGCTTGGCCGCACGCGCCGGGGCATCCTCCCTGGCAGATATCTCATTGCTGGGCGATGCCATGCTCGACCTGTCGGCGACCCACCCTTCTGGAGTCGCCCAACTCTTCGCTGGCCGGCCCACCCAGTTGGCAAACCTGTTCCGTGAGGGTGCTTCCTTGCCGACGGCGCGACGTCGCGCCCGTGCAGTGGGTATCCGTGCCAAGGAGCACGCCGAGCGTTACGGGATCGCACCCACTTACCTCGCCATTGGCGTTGCAACCTGGACTGAAGACGCATCATCAACGCTCGCAGGAACCGACGTCGCCGCCCTGGCGCGAATTGCCGGCGGCTCGGGAGCCGCACTGGACATTGACCTGCCGACACCTGAAGAAGGCGCTTCGGAACCCATCGAACGGGCCCGGCGCGTCGTGCGTGCCCCGGTACTGCTGCGGCCGATCCGGGTGGCTCCGCGTGGTAGCGGCGAAAGCGATTACGAACTCACCCTCGAAACGACTGCTGAACTCAACCCCGTGTTAAGCCGGGCCCTGCGGTCCCGGGGTGCGCTGTTGGACCCCGTTGCGTTGGCGCGTGGCGCATTCGTTGGTGGCGGGTTCGACCCGAGGGCAGCGACGGAGCGCGTGCACGCCTTGGGCACCGCGGTGCTCGCCGACTTTGAACTTGTTGAGAAGTTGATCGTTGGCACCTTCGTGCACCCCGGTCAACTACTGGTGGACGACCTCGATGAACTGTCGGGTCTGGAACACCACGAGGTGCTGACGGCGCTTGCCCGGCTTGCTGACGACGATGAGAACGTGACCGTACTCGGCGAGGGCCTGCCAATGCCCGAACAGGGCGACCAGGACCCGGCTGAAGAGCGTGGCGTCGGGGACCTAGACCCCGCCCAGCGGCACCTGCTGCAAGTGGTCGGAACAGGTGCGCATGTATTTGCAGATGCACCCGCTGGCGCCGACGTTGCAGGTTCGGTTGCCGCGGTCATTGCCGACGCCGCAGTTGCTGGCCGTAGCGTGCTCTACGTGCCAGGGCACCGGCGCGCAGCTGAGGGCGTTATTGCCCGCATGGACAAACTGGGCCTCGGAGACTTGCTGCTTGACGTGCCGCCCGATCAAGGGTGGCGCACGGAAGTTTCCCGGCGACTACTCAGCGCCATGACGCAAGAAGCCCCACAGATTGACCACAGCACTCTGGCGCAGGGCCGAGCTGATCTGATTGATACCCGACGTCGCTTAGCGGGCTACATCGAGTCACTGCACCTTGTGCGTGACCCATGGGGTGTCTCTGCTTATGCCGCTTTGCAGGGCCTGGCACGCCTGACCGCAGAGCGTCCCGCACCGGCAACCCGGGTGCGACTCGACGAAAAGACCACCACTGGGATTAACGAGGCGAATCGCGATCAGCTTGCTGATGAACTCGCCTACGCCGCTGAACTGGGCGCTTTTACGCTGCGGGCGACGTCGACGCCGTGGTTCGGTGCAGATCTCACCACGAGCGAGGCCGCGGCCACCGCGCATGCCGCGGCGGAGAAGCTGGCGTGCTCACTGCTGCCGGAACTCACAACACACATTGATCGGGTGCGAGCCTCAAGCGGTTTGGTGGAGCCCACCACCCTGCGCGGCTTTGGTGAGCAATTGACAATGCTCGCGGGGATGCGCACCACGCTGGATGTGTTCCAGCCCATGATTTTCGAACGCACTGCAGCTGACCTGGTTGCGGCGACGGCGCCCAAGAAGTGGCGCACTGCAAATGACGTCCCCATGGGACGGTTGCACCGGCGCCGCTTGCGCCGTCAGGCCAAAGACATGGTGCGCCCGGGCACTCGCGTGCCTGATCTGCACTCTGCTCTGATTGAGGTGCAGCAGCAGCGCATGGTGTGGCAGGAACACTGCCCCGGCGGCGGGTGGCCACGGCTACCCGAGGGATTGTCGCGGGTGGAGCAAACCTTTGAGCAGGTGCTGACGCACCTGACCATTCTTGAGCCAAGCCTGGAGACAACGCCGGCGGGTGCAAACCTGCTGGACGTTGATCTGCCAACTTTGCTGGATCGGATGGAACGCCTTGGTAATGACCGTGAGGCGCTAGAAACTCTGCCTGACCGGACCACTGCCTTGGCGCGGCTGCGCGCTGAAGGCCTCGATGCACTGCTTGATGACCTGATGAACCGGCGGGTTGCCACCGGGCTGGTGCGTTCCGAATTGGAACTTGCCTGGTGGTCCTCAGTGTTTGAGCAGATCCTTGCCACTGACCCGTATTTAGCAGTTTATGACGGCGCGAGCCTCGAGGAGTTGGCCAGCCGGTTCCGGGAATTAGACCGGCAGCAGGTGCGTGACTTGCAGGAACCCACCCTGGCGATGGCATTGGGCAATCTCAGCAGAGCGATGCGGAATGCACCTGAGGCCAGTGAGGCCCTGTTTGCTGAGCTCATTGAGGGCCGGTTCGCGAATGTGCGGGACATTTTTGAACGATTCCCCGCAGTGGCGCGCACGCTACGCCCAGCAATTATTGCCACCCCCACGCTGGTGCCGCACTTGTTGCCCGCTACCCGCACCGTGGACCTCGTCGTCCTTGACTCTGTTCAACACCTGCCGCTTGAAACGCTGGTTTCGGCGATTGCCCGCGGCCGGCAAATCCTGGTGATTGGTGACCCTCGCTGCGCGTCGGCTGATGCTGTCAGTAGTTTGAACAAGGTGCTGCCGTCCGTTGCTTTGCGGGCGCAGGTGAGTTCCCGGGATCAAGAATTTGTGGACTTCCTGGTGCGGCACGGTTATGAGGGAGTGCTGCGACCGACGCCGTTGCCCGAGGCTCGCGAACTCATCGGCTTCGATGTGGTTCCTGGTACGGGTATGCCCGATCAAGAGTCTGGCTCAGTTCTCACCACTCAGCCGGAGGTGGACCGCGTTGTTGAACTGGCCATCACACATGCGTTGGTTCGCCCGGAGGAGTCCCTGGCGATTGTGTCAGTGTCGGAACTGCACGCTGACCGCATTCGGGAGGCGCTGCTTGCCGAGGTGCGGCACAACCCAGCATTGTCGGCGTACTTTGACCCAGCTAAAGCGGAGTCGGTTGTTATTGCTGACCTCACCGGTGTGGCGGGGCTAAGCCGGGATGCAGTCATCCTTTCGGTTGGTTTTGGCCGCACACCACATGGCCGGGTGCTGCACCGCTTTGGGCTGGTGTCGCAAGATTCCGGGCGGGCGTTCCTGCTTGATGCGCTGGGTGTGTCCCGGGCGCGACTTCACGTGGTGAGTGCTTTCAGTTATCAGGACCTTGATCCGGAGCGGTTGCGGGCCCCAGGCGCGCAACTTTTGGGTGACCTGTTGCAGTTTGCGCAGCGACGCGCGGTTCAAGGACCAGCGTCAATGCTCAATGACGGCATGGATAGCGAACTCAACCCGGACCGTCTCGTCATTGACCTCGCGGAGCGGCTGTGGAGTGCCGGCCTGTTGGTGGAAACTGACTTCGGTATTCGTGGTGGGGACCGGATCCCGCTCGTTGTGGGGCACCCAGACTTCCCCGACCGCATGCTTGTGGCCGTGCTGACCGACGACGACGCTTATGTAGCTGAACCATCCATTCGGGTGCGGGACCGCCAGATTGCGGAGCGCCTTGAAGTGTTGGGCTGGACTGTTGTTCAGGTGTGGTCCGCTGCTGCGTTCCTCGACCCGGTGAAAGAAGCGAACCGGGTGCGTCAGGTGGTGCTCGGATTGGCTGCCGGCCTCAGAGCGGACCCCATGGTGACTGCTCCAATGGCGCCGATGACTCCTGCCTACGCTGATGACGATGAGGTGTTCACCCCCGACGTCGGCCAGGTGACAATTGCTGGCCCGGGTGGTGCCCAAGAACTGACTTATGCTGCCGGTGATTTTGACCATGCACCGCAGCGGTCACAGCGACCAGATGTGCAACCTGGTCTGCCGATCAGCGCCTATGGCGATAACCAGATTGACGCATTAGCGGTCTGGGTGCAGTCAGATGGTGTCGAGCGCGACACCCAGCAGTTGGCCGGGGCGCTGCGTGCCGAACTCGGAGTGGTGCGGCGCAGCAACCGCGTCGACACGCTGATTGCCGGCGCAGTTCGTCGAGCACTGGGTCAGAACTGATCAATGGTCAGGGCGAGCTGATGGCGCCGGATTCCCAGTCACAGCTGGAACCTGCTGAGTCACCGAAAGCGCGTAAACAGCGTCGAGTGATTCGCCGCGGCACGGAGCAAAGTGGTGTGGCTGGCGAAAGCCGTGATGAGCGCGATGAGGGTTGGTCTGATCCGGCTTCGCGCAGCACCGACAGTGCACATGATGCCGAATTGCGTCGAAACCTACCGCCACACTGGTCATAAGAATCCCAAGATCAGATTAAACAAAGAGGACCGTTCCCCAAGTGGGGAACGGTCCTTTTTATCTACCTGTGTAGCGGCAATGCGGCCGCTAAGTGAAGGATCTAGAGGACGGGCGGTGTGCCCTGCTGCTTGGCTAGCAAGTCACGAATCTCCTGCAGCAACAAGACGTCTTCTGCGGGGGCCTCAGGCTCAGGCTCAATGCCCCTCTTGCGCATCGAAGAGAACTTGTTGATCGGGACCACAATCACGAAGTAAACAGCTGCGGCGATGATGAGGAAGGTGATGATTGCGTCAGCGACTGCACCGGGGAAGAACCGCGCCCCGTTGATCTCGAAGCTGAGCACACTCGAGAGGTTGGGCTCGCGGAACAGCAAGGCGATAACCGGTGTGATGATCGCATCGACGATGGTGTCAATGAGCTTGGCAAAGGCCCCGCCGATGACCACTGCGACAGCAAGTTCAACAACGCTGCCACGCATGATGAATTCTTTGAAACCGTTCAGCACGTCTTTCACAGGACGGCTCCTTAACGTTTGGCTTGGTTGGGTACGCGAAGATCATTCCACGAGTACGGCTCCGATGTAACCTGCCCGAGCCGCAGCGGTCAGGGTTTTCGCCTCCTTCGGGCTCACGGCAACGAGCAAAAAGTCGCCCGGATCATCGGTGCTGGCCGGGGAGCCGAGCAGCCCGGTGGGTTCGGAGGCATCCCCAGCCGGGGTGGGCAGAATGAGGGCGCGCTTGGCCAAAGTGGTGATTTCACCTTCGCTTATTCGGTCCGCCGGGTCTGCTTCAACGTCTTCCCAGGCGTCGAATTGGCTTTCGGCCACCAGTACCAGGTCAACGTGATCACCGACCTGCACAAATTTGGTGATCGTGGCGTCGCTGAGACGCACTGGGACGATCACGGTGCCGGCGGGCGCATGGTCGCGAGCGGCATCTCCGGCAACCAAACTGTGACTCAGCACAGTCGTGGTGCTCAAAGCGAGCGCCGCAGTCTGGCCAATCACGTCATCTGTGTCGGTGTAGGCGCCGTCGGGAATGAGCTTTGATGGCATCCGGACCAGGTGCAGATCTTTTGCCGTGAGAGGTTCCCCGGCGGGGACGTCGTTTCGCAGGGCGACGACGGCGTCGGTGGGCGGAGTCGCGGGCCGAACCTCGTTGACGACCAACATGATGGCGGCCGCGGCGGCCGCTGCCGAGATGAAGAACCGGGCCCGCCACAGCACCCAGCGCATACGCTGGCGGCGTTTGACGCGGGTGTGGGCGGTTTGAGTGGGCTGGGATTCAGACGTGCGCATATTCAGCACAGTAGGACCGGAATCGGACGGTTAACCTTCCCGTAACGCGGGCTGTGGAAGAGCCGACCGGATGGCGCAGAAGTGGTCAGGAGGAGGAAGACGCTGCAGACTTAGTACCAGCAGATGCCTTCGGCGTCGAGGAACCTGACGACGAACCTGAAGATGATGAGCCAGAAGATGACGAACTCGACGTCGTCGAACTGGAACCTGACTTCTCACTCGAGGAGGACGACGCACCGGACGATTCTGACGATCCGGACGATCCTGAAGAGGATTTATCTCCCGAGACTGACTTCTCACCCGAAGACTTTGCTGAAGTGCCGTTCTCCGCACTAGCGCGGGAGTCAGTGCGGTAGAAGCCCGAACCCTTAAAAGTCACTGCGACATTGGAGAAAACCTTGCGCAACTTGCCCGCGCACTCGGGGCAGATGGTGAGGGAATCGTCGGTAAACGACTGGTGAATATCGAAAGCGTGGTCGCATGCGGTGCACGCGTACGCGTAGGTGGGCACGGTTGAACTCCTGGCACTGATGTTGGTTGACTGCTAATCATATCTCGAGCGACTACCCTCAGACGTGTGGCCAGACGTAAAACCGTGATCCGGAGATCGATCCTCGCCCTTGCGGCGTTCATTGTTGTGGTGCTCGTTGCCGTTGTTATCGCCGGTGCGGCGATTGTTCGACGACCCTTCCCGCAGACCGATGGGGAAATCCCCATTGCTGGTCTCAGCGGTGAGGCGAAGGTGCTGCGCGACGCGCAAGGTGTGCCACAGATCTATGCGGAGACCCCTGCTGACTTATTCCGCGCGCAGGGGTTTGTGCAGGCGCAGGACCGTTTCTTTGAGATGGATTACCGCCGCCACGTCACGTCCGGCCGCTTGTCCGAACTCGTGGGTGAGAACGCCGACGCGATTGCGGCAGACCGGGTGATCCGAACGTTTGGGTGGCGTCACGTCGCCGAGCAGGAGTGGGAACTCATCAGTTCGGAAACCCGCAACTACCTGACGGCTTACGCCGACGGTGTGAATGAGTACCTCGCGGGCCGTTCCAAAAACGCCATCGCTATGGAGTACACCGTGCTGGGGGCAATGGTGACGGTTGAGGACCCTGCGCCGTGGGATCCCATTGACTCCTTGGCCTGGTTGAAGGCGATGGCCTGGGACCTGCGTGGCAACTATGACGAAGAACTAGAACGTGCCTTGGCTTACGGCACCTTGCAAGACGTGGGTTTGGTTAACGAACTCTTCCCCGTTTACGACGCTGACCTGAACGCCCCTATTTTGGGTGGTGCCGAGTGGAAGCAACAGCGCGCTGATGCGGCCGAGCGGGCGGAGCAGGAAGAAGACTTGAAGCAACAGGCTGAGATCGATGCGGAAGCCGACGCGGAATCGGAAGCCGATGCAGAGGCCGACGTCGAGGTGACCTCCGCAGCGTTCCTCAGTGACCACGACGTCGATGAACTCCCAGCGGCTGACCTTTCGCACGACGACGTGCAGGTCGCGATCCAGGCGGTCTCGACAGCCCTCGATGCCGTTCCGCACACCGTTGCGCAGGGCGAGGGCACCGGCTCCAACTCGTGGGCCATCAGTGGGGAACACACCGAAAGCGGCAAGCCCTTGCTGGCTAACGACCCACACTTGGGCCTCGCGGTGCCAAGCATCTGGGCGCAGGTGGGGTTGCACTGCGTGCAGGTGGGACAATCCTGTCCGTTTGACGTCTCTGGCTTCTCCTTTGCGGGCTTCCCCGGCGTGGTCATTGGGCATAACCAGCAGCTGTCTTGGGGGCTGACCAACCTGGGCGCCGACGTCACCGACTTCTACATAGAGGCACTGCGCGACGATGATTACCGTTACGACGGTGAATGGAAGCCACTGCAGAAGCGCACCGAAAAGATTCTGGTTAACGGCGCTGACCCGATCACAATCGACGTATTCAGCACCGAGCACGGCCCCATTGTGTCCAGTGAGTTGGGCGAAACCGTTGCGGCCCTAAGGACCCCACTTGAAGGCACCCCTGGTGGGGGTCGGTTTGGAATTTCGCTGGCGTGGACTGCGCTCACCCCGGGGCGCACTGCGGATGCGGTGTTTAAATTTAACCTCGCAAAGGACGCCACGGACATTGCTGAGGCCGCCGCAGAGTTCGATGTGCCATCGCAGAACGTTGTTTTCGCCACCGCTGATGGTCACATTGGTTATCAGGCACCGGGCAAAATCCCCATCCGGGTGAAGATCCCTGGTGAGGTGCCCTCTGATGGTTCTTGGCCGCGCGCCGGTTGGGATCCGCGCTTTGACTGGCAGGGCTTCGTGGCCGCAGAGGATATGCCCGCGGTGCTGGACCCTGAAGAAGGCTTTATTGTTGCTGCCAACCAGGCGGTGCTCCCGGACGGTGATGGCCCATTCCTCACCAATGACTGGGACTACGGGTACCGGTCGCAGCGCATTCGCAGTTTGATTGAGGGGCAGATTGACTCTGGAACTCCCGTCACAGTGGAGTCCATGTCTGCGCTGCAAAACGATGACTGGAGCCCGTTCGCAGCGTTATTGGTGCCAATCTTGTTGGAGCAGGACCTGGACGACAGTTTCGCCCGCGATGGGCAGGCTTTACTGCGGGACTGGGACCACACTGCGGGAGTCAACTCGGCAGCGGCCGCGTACTTTGCAGCTGTGTGGGCGAACATTTTGGAAGAAACGTTCTGGGACGACCTGCCCCAACCCATGTGGCCCACCGGTGGTAGTCGCTGGTTGGCGGTGGTGGAGGAACTCTTGAAGGACCCGACGTCGGTGTGGTGGGACAACCGCACCACGGTGAACGTGGTGGAAACTCGGGACGAGATTCTGTCCAATGCGTTGGCTAACGCCCGGCTAGAACTGACGACGTCGCTGGGTAAAAACGCCGATGAGTGGAAGTGGGGCCGCGTGCACCTGCTGGAACTTGAGCACCCTGTTCTGGGAGGTGACGCGGTTCCGGCAATTGTGCGTAACTTTGTGAACCCGGACCCAGTGCAGATGGCGGGTGGGTCATCCATCGTGAACGCCACTGCGTGGGACGCGTCCAAGTGGGACCCAGAGTCTCGCTCGCGATCCTTCGGCGTGACTGCGGGGCCGTCCATGCGCATGGTGGTGGATATGGATGATCTAGACGCATCGCGGTGGGTTGTGGTCAGTGGAGTCTCAGGGCACCCGGGGCATCCGCACTATGCGGACCAGTTGGGCGCCTGGGCGGTTGGTGGTACCTACGCGTGGCCGTCCACGGTTCCAGCGGTCAACCGTGCAGCAGTGGACACACTGACGTTGGTACCTGCCAACTAACGCCAAGTTGTGAAATAGACAAAAGGTTGGGCCCCCGCAGAACTGCGGGGGCCCAACCTTTTGTGTGGAACGACGATTACAGTTCCATGCTGGGGGCAAGCCAGCGGTAACCCTCGGTGGTGACGACGGCGTCAATGCGCTCGTCATGCTCTTCTTCCGGCAGGGGCCGCTGCTCGGCGTCGTAAACCTCTTCGGGGAAGACCACGGAGATGACGCGGGCCTCGGGCCGGCGGTGGGTGAGCGCGCGGTCGTACCAGCCGCCACCTTGGCCTAGGCGTACGCCACGGGTGTCGACGGCCAGTGCTGGCGCGATGACGAGGTCGGCTTCCTGTAAGCCTTCTGGGCCCAGCGATGGAGTGCTGGGTTCTGGTGGGCGGCCGGGCGCGCGCTCTTTCAAGTCGTCGAGGCCAGCAAATTCGGCCCAGCCGCGTTCTAGTCCGGAACCCAGAACAGGCAGTAGAACGCGCACCCCTCGGGCTGCGAACAGTTCGAGTAGTGCTGCGGTGTGGGGCTCTGTTGATCGGGAGACGTATGCGGCGACGCATTTGACGGTGACAGTGTCGGGGAAGGTATCAATCACTTCGGCGAACTGTTGCCCTGCTTCATCGCGGAGGCGTCGGGACCTGTTGACACGGTTCGCTCGGATCGCACTTCGGAGTGCGTCTTTGGCATCCTCCGTTTCAAGTGCGGAGTGGATGGGGTAGGGCTGCACCGGTCCGTTCATGGCCTAAGTGTCTCAAAGATTGCCCTAGAGGGTGGTCGCCTGTGTATTGTCCGCGTGCCGCACGCACTGGGGCGTTGGCGCTTGTTGTGCCCGGTGTGACGAGTGCTGGGGGCGCGGGTAGGCTCGGGTCATGACGATTACAAAGGCAGTAATTCCGGCGGCCGGGCTGGGGACGCGTTTCATTCCAGCAACGAAAGCTATTCCAAAGGAGATGCTTCCCGTTGTCGACAAGCCAGCGATTCAGTACATCGTTGAGGAGGCCGCAGCAGCGGGCCTATCCGACGT